>Ga0265293_10012650_pt1 | contig 11137 bp, 11 predicted proteins | sample Munlanlewell138R_FD_192505 | JGI IMG/M metagenome (GOLD analysis project Ga0265293, IMG submission 192505) | Leachate microbial communities from a municipal landfill in Southern Ontario, Canada - Leachate well 138R | ecosystem: Engineered > Solid waste > Landfill > Unclassified | place: Canada... | reverse complement strand
CGCGACGCTCCTCCTGCACCTCGGGCTTGGCACTCCGCCGTTGTCCTCGCTGCCGCAGCTCGTGATCCCACACCCGGTCGAGGTCCGCCGGGTCGTGTTCGTAGGCCTCGATGAGTTCGTCGAGGGGCCGTGCCCGCTCGGCAAGCGCCTCCGCGACAAAGCGCAGCGGCGCGGCAAAGTCGAGCGCGTAGCCTTTCGCGAGGCCGGGGTTCACCTGCGGCATCCGGCGATCATCGCACGGCCTCACGAGCGTCGCCCTGGTCACCAGGCGCCGGTGAACGCACAAACTCTACACCACAGAGCACTTTACCTCCGTCGGTGATCCGCTATCCTCCCGTCATGCTCCACGCCATCGACCACGACCCCGAACCGCCTCGGCTCGCCGACCGCGCCGAGGACAACCTGCGCTTCATCCGCTCGGCGATGGAGAGCTCCTCGAGGTTCACCGAGGTGTCCGGCGTCGGGATGCTCCTGATCGGCGTGACGGCGGTCGCCGCGACGCTGGTGGCCGCGGCTCAGAGCTCGGACCGCGCGGCGGTGCTGGTGTGGGAGGCCGAGGCAGTCGTCGCGGTCGCGATCGGCGTCCTGGCGACGCTGCACAAGGCGCGAGGACGGTGGCAGCGGCTGCTGGCGGCACCGGCGAGGAAGTTCGCGCTGGGGCTGATGCCGCCACTCGCGGCGGGCGGGGTCCTCACCTTCGTGCTTCAACGGGAGGAGCTGTTCGATCTCCTGCCGGGGATGTGGCTGGTCATCTACGGCGCGGCTATCGCGGCAGCGGGGGCGTTCTCCGTCCGGATCCTGCCGGCGCTCGGGTTCAGCTTCATGGCCGTCGGCACCCTCGCGTTCCTCGCGCCCTCGGGCTGGGCGTGGTGGCTGCTCGGCACCGGGTTCGGCGGGCTGCACATCGTCTTCGGCGCCGTGATCGCGAGGCGCTACGGTGGCTGAGACCGATGCCGCTCGACAGCCCACCCCACCGGACGAGGGGTCCCCGCGCCGTGCGTCCTCGGCGGAACGCGCGATCGCGCGGTCTCCGCAGCTCGACTCCGTCATCCACGAGCGGACTCGCCTCGGGCTGGTGAGCGCCCTCGCGGCGAATGAGCGCCTGAGCTTCGTCGAGCTGAAGTCGCTCCTCGGCGCGACGGACGGCAACCTCAGCGCGCACGCGCGCAAGCTGGAGGACGCCGGCTACATCACCGCCCACAAGCGGTTCGAGGACCGCGTCCCTCGCACCGAGTACGAACTCACTCCCGCCGGCCGTGAGGCCCTGCAGCGGTACGTGGAGCACATGGAAGCGTTGATCCGAGTCGCGCGCGGCCGGTAGCGGACGCTGCCTGCCGATTTTTTTTGAGGAGCAACTCTGTGATGCAAAGTCCTCCGAGCACCGCCCGCCCTGACGGCGAACGACCCGGGTTCCACGTGGCGATCCTGATGGACGGCAACGGTCGCTGGGCCACCGCCCGAGGCCTGCCGCGGCCAGCCGGGCACCAGGCGGGTGCGGACGCCCTCCGTCACATCGTGGAGGCGGCCCCCGACCTCGGCATCCGCACGCTCACCGTGTATGCGCTCTCGTCCGACAACTGGCACCGCCCGAAGCGGGAGGTCATGGGCATCCTCCGGATGCTCCGCACCCGGCTCCGAGCGCAGGCGGCGGACTGCCTCCAGCGGAACGTGCGCATCAGCGTCATCGGGCGACGCGACCGGCTACCGCGTCACGTCCTCGCGGCGATCGAGGATGCCGAGCGCCTCACCCGCGACTGCGACGGCTGGCACTTCCGCATCGCCGTCGACTACTCGGCGCGTCACGCGATCGCCCAGGCAGCGCTCCGGGCGGCGCATCAGGGCGGCCTCCACGAGGCATCACCCACCGGCGAGGATCCCGCCGCGCTCGCGCTGTTCGCGGCAGGGATGCGCAGCGACCTCGGCCCCGATGTCGACCTCGTGATCCGCACGGGCGGCGAGCAGCGGCTGAGCGACTTCCTGCTGTGGGAGTGCTCCTACGCCGAGCTCTACTTCACGCCCACCCTCTGGCCCGACTTCGACGGCGCTGCCCTCGCGGACGCGGTCGCCGAGTTCCGGCGGCGTGACCGACGGTTCGGGCGTGTACCCGCACTGGTGGGTGCCCGATGACCGCCGCTGCCCTCGTCGTCAGCGACAGCCCGAGGGCGCGCGCCGCCGCGGAGACCGTCCTCGTCGCGGTCGCCCTCGGCGTGTTCGCGGACGTGCTGTTCTACGACGCCGCCCTCGGGCTGAACGCGCCGCTCTGGATCGGGGCGCTCGTCGCCGCCGTCCTCTACATCAGCCGCCACCGCGAGGAGCGCGCGTCCACCGTCGAGGTCGCGTGCTTGGCGCTGTCGTTCGCGGCCTCGGCAGCCCTCGCATGGCGAGGATCGCCAGCCCTGCAGGCGCTCCTCTTCCTCGCCTCGGGCGCCTTCCTCGTGCTGGGAGTCGCCGTGCGCTCCGGCCTGCCGTGGAGGCGCGCGGGGGTCGCGGTGCTCCTCGGTGGGCTGTTCGCCGCCGGCATCGCGATCGCTGCCGGCGTATACCGCGTGCAGGCGAGTCTCGAGTTGCACAACCACGTGCTGCGGCGCTCGAAGGAGGGCGCGGGGACGACCGCCCGCATCGTCGTGATCGGCGCTCCCCTGCTGCTGATCTTCGGGCTGCTGTTCGCCTCGGCGGATGCGGTGTTCGAGGACCACCTGGCGGACCTCATCCGCATCGACCTCGGGCCAGTCGTCCAGCACCTGTTCTGGCTGCTCGCGGGTGCGTGGTTCGCCGGCGGCGTCACCTGGGCCACGTTCGAGGGACGGCTATTCGAGGTCCCCGAGCCACGGCTCCCCGAGGCTCGCCGGCTCAAGGCGAGCGAGGTGGGGGTCGTCCTCGGCGCGCTCGCGGTGCTGTTCGCGGCGTTCGTCGCGGTGCAGTTGCGCTACCTCTTCGGCGGCCACGACCTCGTCCAGGACACCGTCGGTCTGACCTACGCCGAGTACGCCCGCCGCGGGTTCTTCGAGCTCGTCGCGGCGGCCGTCCTCCTGCTGCCGGTCCTCCTCCTGGCCGACTGGGCACGACGGCGCGGTGCACGGGCAAACACGATCTACCGAGTGCTCGCCGCGCTGCTGGTGTCGCTGCTCTTCGTCGTCATGCTGTCCGCCGTCCAGCGGATGCGCGTGTACGAGGAGGCGTATGGCCTCACCGAGGCGCGCCTCTACGTGGTCGCCGTCCTGCTGTGGCTCGCCGCGGTGTTCGCGCTGTTCTTCCGGACGCTGCTCCTCGGCCGGAACGACTGGTTCGTCGCGGGCTCGGTCGGCGCCGCCGCTGGCGTCCTCGCGATCCTCGTGGCGATCGCACCCGACGCGCTGATCGCCAGCCGCAACATCGAGCGCGCATCGGTCGAGCACCCGTTTGATGCCTACCACGCCGCGGGGCTTGGAGCGGATGCGGCGCCGATCCTCGCGAGGGACCTCGACCGGCTGTCGCCGAGCGATGCGTGCATCGTCGCGCGCTCACTCCTCGACCACTGGGGCGATGGCTCGGGTGACGACCTCCGCTCGTGGAACTGGAGCCGCGCCGCGGCCGCCCGCGCGGTCGATGGCGAACGGGCCGCCCTCGAGGCCGCGTGCGACGGACAACCCTGAGGCGGCGTCAGTCCTCGAACTGCGCGAGCAGGCCATCGAGGGCCAGCGCGAGCGGCGGCCGCAGGGCGGTCCCGGCGAACGAGTCCGCGAGCAGGCGGGCCGCGATGTCGTTGCGCCGGTAATGGCGGCCACCGCCGAGGGCGAACAGCTCCGCGCAGAGCTTCGTGGCCTCCTGCGAGACGTAGGTCTTGGTGCGGAGCACGCGGCCCGCGTACTCCGGCCCGGCGGCGGGACGCCACGCGGCGGCGGTCTCGTGGAGGTACGCGCTTAGCGCCTCGTACTTCATGCGCGCCTCGGCAAGCCTCAGGCGTACCGCGGGCGACGCCGGGGCGGGCGTGCTCATCACCGCCAGCAGCCCGGCGGCACAGCCGAGGGGGATCGCCGCGAAGAGGCAGAACCAGTAGGAGAGCGGCTGAGCGACCACGAAGAAGTTGGGAAAGCCCCACATCCGCACCGCGTTCACGTCCTGGTAGCGGACGCTGTGGCTCTCCGTGCTCCGCATCCCGAAGCCGTCCCAGTCCGTCGCGATGGTGACCCCGGGTGCGCGCGTGGAGACGAGGAACCCCTCCACCACCCCGGCGCCCGGGAGGTCATCCTGCGTCACCTTCGCGATCGAGAAGAAGACGTCCGCGTTCGCCCCGCCACTGGCGAGGATCTTCGCGCCGGAGAGGCGCCAGCCGTCCGCGGTCCTGGTCGCGATGGTCTTGGTCGCGTCGAACGAGCCGCCCGCGCCGGCCTCGGAGTTGGCGGCGGCGTAGTGGGTGCCCGCATGGAAGTCCTCGGCGATGCTGGCGAGCTGCTCCGGCCACTCGGCGCGGTATGCCTCGGGCGCCAGGTAGCCCACCGCCTCCGTGATGCCCGCGAACCCGACCGGCATCGCCACGATGAGCGCCGCCGAGGGCGACTCGGCGGCGAGCGTCTCGACGGCCCTCACCGCGTCGAGGCAGGTCCACCCGCTCCCCCCGTTGGCCGGCGAGAAGCCGGCGGCGATCAGGCCGCATTCGTGGAGCTCGCGGATGGTCTCGGTGGGGTAGCGCTCGGCATCCGCGCGTTCGCGCTCACCGGCCCGTCGAGCGATCTCGGGAACCTCTTCAACGCGTAGCACGATGCCCTCCAGGCTCCGAGCCGGAGGGCATCCTACGCCCTGCTCGACCTCGTCGGGCATACTCGGAGCATGTCTCCGGACGCCCTCCTGCCATCCGCATTCGAGGCGATCCCGGCGCTCGCCGCTGGCGGGCGGCCGGCGGTGTTCCTCGACTACGACGGCACGCTGACCCCGATCGTCGCGCGGCCGGAGCTCGCGGTCCTCGACCCGGCCGTCCGAGGCATTGTGCGCCGCCTGTCCGAGTACGCGGAGGTCGCCGTGGTCAGCGGACGCGACCTGGAGGACGTCCGGCGGCTCGTGGACCTCGACGGGATCACTGTCGCGGGCAGCCACGGGTTCGAGGTACGACGGGCGGACGGAACGCGGGTCGTCCACGCCGGCGGCGAGGACCTCCTCCCGGCGCTAGCCAGCGCAGGGGACGCCCTCGAACAGGGCGTGCGCGCGATCACGGGAGCGCGGATGGAGCGGAAGCGGTTCGCCCTCGCCGTCCACTACCGCGAGGTCGCGGAGGAGCACCACGCCGAGGTGATTGGCCTCGCGGCGACCGTCGCGCGGGCCTACCCGGAACTCCGAGTGGGGCGCGGCAAGATGGTGGTGGAACTCCGGCCCGACGCGGAGTGGCACAAGGGGCGCCTCGTCGCCGCGCTCGCCAGCGAACACCGCGGATCCGGTGGTGGGGCCGTCGCCTACCTCGGCGACGATGTGACGGACGAGGATGCGTTCGTCGCGATCGAGGACCTCGAGCCGCCGGGGTACGCGATCATCGTCGGGGAGCGCGCGAGCCAGGCAACGGCAGCGCGATACGCCCTGCCGGACGTGGAGGGCACCGCGGCGTGGCTCACTGCCCTCGTGGATGCCCTCCAGGTGGATCGCGACTGAGGGCATTCCGGCACATATCGCTGCTGTCACGCCGACGGGCCGGTACTTCACCAAGCCGTCCCCTTCTGAGGCCGTGCCGCAACTCTCGCGTTATGTCGGCCCCCTTAGGCTCGGTATGCGCCCGATCGACACGTCCGTTTCACCGGCCTTCCAGCACAGGGCGCGCGCAACCGGACCGAGGCTTGCCCGCCTCGTTCTCCCGCGAGGAACGCGGCTCACCATGCACAACCGCCTCATCGTCGTCTCCAACCGCGTCCCGCTCCCCAGCGCGGACGGGGTGAGCCTCGGGGGGCTGGTCTCCGCATTGCTCCCCTCGCTGGAGGCCATGGGATCGACGATGTGGTTCGGATGGAGCGGGCAGACCGCCTCCGCGCCGGCCTCGGTCCTGTGGTCCACGCCACACCGGGTGTCCGCCCGGGGGGTCGAGTACGTCACGGTCGACCTGACCGAGCGTGAGGTCCACGGCTACTACGAGGAGTATGGCAACCGTGTGCTGTGGCCCCTCCTCCACGGCCTCGTCCAGCACATGGCGCCCGAGGCTGCCGCGAGCTACGAGGTCTACCGAGCGGTCAACCAGCGCTTCGCGCGTGCCCTCCGGCCGTTGCTGCGGCCGGATGACCTGGTGTGGGTGCACGACTACCACCTGATCCCGCTGGGGGCGGAACTCCGGCAGCTCGGCTGGCACGGGCGGACGGGGTACTTCCAGCACACCCCGATCCCCTCCGTCGAGGCGTGGTCTCAGCTCCCGCAGGGTGTCGTGCTGGCGGACCTGTTCAGCGCGTACGACCTGATCGGCGTCCAGACGGACCGCGACCGCGTCAACCTCGGCGACATCCTTATCTCCGAGGACACCGCGGCGAGGGTCGCGGCCTATCCGATCTCCATCGACGCAGAGCATTTCCGGGAGTTCACGAAGGCGTCCGCAGGCTCCGCCGTCCCCGTCGAGTGGCCGGACGCCGAGATGGTCTACTTCGGCGTGGAGCGCCTGGACTACACGAAGGGCATCCCGCAGCGCCTCGAGGCGTTCGAACGCGCGCTGATCTCGGCGCCCGAAATGCAGGAGGGCGCCCGGTTCGTGCAGTGGGCTGCCCCCTCGCGCACCGGCGTGCCGGAGTATCAGGCGGAGCGCGAGGCGATCGAGGCGGCCGCAGAGCGGCTGAACGCACGCTTCGACGACCCACCGCTCGAGATCGACTTCGAGGCGTACCCGGCGGAGGCCGTCGCTCCAGCCCTCGAACAGGCCGATGTCTGCGTCGTGAGCTCAGTCGCGGACGGCATGAACCTCGTCGCGAAGGAGTTCGCGGCGGTGCACTCGGCCGATCACCCCGGCGTCCTCGTCATGTCCGACATGTGTGGCGCCGCCGAGGAGCTGACGGACGCCCTCATCTACCCCGCGGACGACGTCGACGCGATGAGCGCCGCGATGCGGGAGGCGTACTTCATGCCGCTCGCCGAGCGCCGCCGCCGCGCCGCGAGCCTCCGCGAGGTCGTCGACCGCCACACCAGCCGCGACTGGCTCCACGAGTTCGTCAGCGACCTGCGGGAGGTGCTGCCTCGCACGCGCGTCGCCGCTACCTACGTCGGCCCGCACCACGGCACCCCGGACCGCCGAGGGGTCACGCCTGCTCCTCGCACGGCGCGCGCCAGGTAGCGCCCTGCTTCTTCCTCGCGCGCGCCACGGAGGCAGCCTGCACCCGTCATGGCTCCCTGTGACACCTCTTGCGTGCCGGTCTGCTACAAGACCAGCGGAAGAAGGAGGGACGCGATGGGCAAGCTGGACGGCAAGGTCGCGCTGATCACGGGCGCGAGCCGTGGCATCGGGCAGGGGATCGCGGAGCATTTCGCCCGCGAGGGCGCGAAGGTGGTGGTGAGCGCTCGGACCCTGCACGAGGGCGACCACAAGATGCTGGCGGGCTCCCTCGACCGGACCGTGCAGCAGATCCGCGATGCGGGCGGCGAGGCGACGGCGGTCGTCGGGGACGTGTCGCTGGAGGACGACTGCAACCGGATGGTGGAGGAGGCGAAGGCGGCCTATGGGCCGGTCGACGTGCTCGTCAACAACGCCGCCCTGAACTTCTACATCCCGATCGTGGACTACCCCGCGAGCCGCTGGATGCGCGCGTTCGCCGTGAACGTGCATGGGCCGTTCATGCTCTCCAAGGCCGTGCTCCCCGACATGATCGAGCGCCAGAGCGGCGCGATCGTGAACATCTCCTCCGTCGGCGCGATCGGCCCCGGCCGGGGCCCCTACGAGCCGCAGACCTCCGGCCTGCGCGGCGGCACGATGTACGGCGCGTCGAAGGCGGCGCTGGAACGCATGACGCAGGGCCTCGCTCAGGAAGTCTACGAGCACGGCATCACGGTCGCCTGCTACTCCCCCGGCGTCGGTGTCGCCACCGAGGGCACGGTCTACTTCGGCCTCTCGAAGAGCCTCGATGACCCCGACCGCGAGCCGATGTCGATGATGACGAACGCCGCCCTGCTGCTCGCCACCGAGCCGCTGGACAAGGTCACGGGACGCGTCACCTACAGCCAGGCGATCCTCAAGGAGTTCGGCTGGATCGACGGCGGCGAGGGCCTCGGCATCGACCGGAAGGGCTCGGGCTACTCCGAGGTGTAGCGCGCCACACGGCGGACCTGGGCAGGCCGGCTACTCGTCCACCTGCTCCGGTTCGCCGACCGTGACAATCGGCGTCTTGCCGCCGGAGGAGGAACCGCCCATGAAGAACGAGCCACCGCCCCCGTAATACCCCGCCCCTACGGAGCCTCCACGAGTCCCCTCGATCACCTCGTCAACGGCATCGTCGGCGTCGTCAGTCAGGATGCAGGGCGTCGGCACCAGGCAGACGTAGGCGCCGTCTGGCGTGAGCGGCGTCACGATGTTCGGGAAGCGGATGAAGAGCGGATCCCGCGAGTCCCACGTTGGAGTGAACAACTCCTTCAGTCCCGGACGCTCCGCAGGCGGGGACGCTGCAGCAACGGGCCCCGCAACCACGAACGATCCTGCTGCGGCGATCACAGCGGCGGCAGCGATGGTGGCGGTGGTGCGGCGGATAGAGGGCACTGAACCTGCTTCCTGTCAGATACGCGTTTCACCGATGGTACGTCATCGACGAGAGGACGCCGTCTCGACGGGCGGCTGGAGATGTCCGTCGGAGGGACGGTGCAGGCTGGCGGTTCGATGTTGTCGCGTCCGTTACGGAGCCGTGAGCGAAGCGCGCGCTCCGATTACTGCCTGTCGCGGGTGATGCCAGACGGGCGCAGAGGAACGATCCTCCGACGCCAGCCTGAGCACCCCTGCGTCCCGACGCCGCCGTCCTGATCGATGAGCGCCTCACGCCTCGGCGGGACGCGGCCCCTCGCTCCAGGCCTCCTGCTGCCACTGGCGCCGCACGTCCGGGTTCGCGAAGCGACCGTCGCGCCAGGCCAGCGCCTCCTTCAGCCCCTGCTCGCGGTTCCTCGATCGCCAGTCCTCCATCGCCGGGGAGGTGTGCATCCGCGCGTCCTGCTCGGCGGCGTAGCGCTGCATGGTGCGCGCGCCCATCATCTCGAGGGCCATGTTCACCGAGCGCTTGTTCGCGGCGAGGAAGTCGGGGTGGATCATCGCCATCCGGTCCGCGAGTTCCTCGACGGTCTCGCTGAGGCGATCCGGGTCGACGGCCTTCCACACGAGGCCGATGCGCTCGGCCTCCTCACCGGTGATGAATTCGCCCGTGAGGAGCATGTACTTCGCCCACTGCGGACCCACGTGGTACGTCCACATGTGCTGCGGCGGGCCTCCCTGCGCGCGCACCGGCGGGAACCCGATCCGCGCGTCCGAGGCCGCAACCACGAGGTCGCAGAGGAACACGAGGTCCGTCCCACCCGCCACGGTGTAGCCGTGGATCTGCCCGATCACCGGCTTGTGCATGTCGAAGATCGTCATGCGGTCCCGCTGGGCCTGCTCCATCCGCCACACGTCGTCGTCGAACGTCTGGCTCTGGCGGTAGACCTGCGCGTAGTCGTCGACCTCACCCGTCTCGCCCTCCAGCCGCCGCTCCGGGGTGAGGTCATAGCCGGCGCAGAAGGAGCGTCCGGCCCCGCGGAGGATCACGCAGTGGACGCGGTTGTCGCGGTCCGCCTCCCAGAGCGCCTCACGCAGCTCGCGCTGGAGCTGCCTCGACAGGGCGTTCAGCTTCTCGGGCCGGTTGAGGGTGATGCGCGCGCGTCCCCGCTCCTTCTCCACGATGATCGTCTCGTACTGCGGTTCGCTCGGCATGATGTCCCCCTCGTTCCGCACCCCGGATGAGCTCTTCATACCACTTGTGATGCCCACCTCGGGAGGTTCACTGCCCGCATCTGCGGTACGTTCTGGTTCGGCGGGTGTGGACAGGACCGATCGTGAGGCTGAATCGCCGCGGCTTCCTCGTGCTCTCCGCGCAGCTCGCCGCCGTCCCGCTGCTGGTGCGCTGCGGAACCAACGAGGACCCCCTCCCCGTCGTCGAGACCCCCACCGACACGCCGACCTCGGCGCCCACCGAGACGGCGACGGTCGAGCCGACCTCGAGCCTCGCGGACCTGTACGACCCGGACCTCCACCAGCTCGCGAGCAAGGAGTACGCGCTGCCGGACGGCTACGTGCCGCCCAACCTGCAGCCGATCCCGGGGAACTGGCTCATGGGCGGCCAGTCCGGAAGCCTCCGCGCCGGCGTCCTCGAAGCGCTCGAGCCGATGATGAACGACGCGTGGGAGGACGACGGCGTGGACCTGCGCATCCGCTCGGCGTACCGCTCCTACGACGAGCAGATCACGACGTTCCAGTACTGGGTGGACACCGTCGGCGAAGAACAGGCGCGCCGCGAGAGCGCGGTGCCCGGCCACAGCGAGCACCAGCTCGGCACCACGATGGACTTCGCCGACCCGTACAACGGCTGGGAGCTCCTCGAGTCCTTCGCGGACTCGCCCTCCGGCATCTGGCTCGCCGAACACGCCTGGGAGTACGGCTTCGCGCTCTCCTACCCGGAGGGCATGGAGGCCACGACCGGCTACATCTACGAGCCCTGGCACCACCGCTACATCGGCATCGAGGCCGCCGCCGCCTGGCGCGACTCCGGCCTCACCCTCATCGAGTTCCTCGAGCAGCTCCACGAGGAAGCCGGCGCATAGGGTCTGCCGGCCCTCCCGCCGGGCTACTCGACGGGGCTAATGCCCCACCTGCATCCCGCCGTCCACGCGCAACGAGACGCCGGTGATGAACCGCGCCTCGTCCGAGTGCAGGAACAGCGAAGCGTACGCGACGTCCCAGGCTGACCCCATCTGGCCGCCGAGGGGGATGCGCGCGTTCCGCTCAGCGAGGACCTCGTCGCGGGGTTGGCCGGCGTCGACGCGAGCCTCGATCGCCATGGGGGTGTTCATGAGGCCGGGGAGGATGGTGTTGACCCGGATCAGGTCCTTCGCGTGGATACCCGCGAGCTGCTCCGTGAGCCCGATGACGCCCATCTTCGTGACCTTGTAGCCGACACGTGGGTAGACGTGCATCGCG
>Ga0265293_10012649_pt1 | contig 11140 bp, 15 predicted proteins | sample Munlanlewell138R_FD_192505 | JGI IMG/M metagenome (GOLD analysis project Ga0265293, IMG submission 192505) | Leachate microbial communities from a municipal landfill in Southern Ontario, Canada - Leachate well 138R | ecosystem: Engineered > Solid waste > Landfill > Unclassified | place: Canada... | reverse complement strand
ACCAACCGTGCCATGCAGATATTTTGTTGGAGATTGCGAACGGATGACCTGTTTTGATAAAAATTTGAAAGCTCCGTTTCCGTATTTCGGGGGCAAGGGGACGGTGGCGGACCGAATCTGGAAGCGGCTGGGCGATGTCAAGCAGTACATCGAGCCGTTTTTCGGCAGCGGGGCCGTCCTGCTGAAACGGCCGCCTACGAAGCTCGACAAGATATACGAAATCGTAAACGACAAAGACGGGTTTATCGCCAACGTCTGGCGGTCGATCATATTCGACCCGGACGAGGTGGCAAAATGGTGTGACTGGCCGATCAATCACGCCGACCTGAACGCCCGCCGGAGGGTGCTGGTGGAAAGCGAGCCCCAGTTGATTGAGGGGCTGCAATCGGACCCGGAATGGTTCGACGCGAAGCTGGCCGGGTACTGGGTATGGGCGGCGTCCTGCTGGATCGGAAGAGGGCTGACCTATCCTGACGCAAGACCTCATCTATCAAGGAACACCGGCATTCATTCCCAAATCCCGCTGCTTACTCACAATAAGGGCGTTCATCACCGGCCGGATGCTTACGAATGGATGGATGCGCTCCGGCGGCGGCTGCGGCATGTCAAGGTTGTTTGCGGGGACTGGACGCGGGTCTGCGGAGGGAACTGGCAGGCGGATAACCGGCCGTGCGGGATGTTTTTTGACCCGCCGTACGCAACGAGCGGCCGGGACAATGACATCTATCATCACGACTCACTGACAGTTGCCAAAGACGTAGAAAAGTGGGTGCTGCAGCGCGGTGGTCATCCGGACTATCGGATCGCCGTGGCCGGATACGAGGATGAGTACGCCTCCCTGGTCGAGGCGGGATGGACGGTTGAGCCCTGGTCCGCTTCCGGGGGGTACGCGAACCTGGGGAAAAACAAGACTGGAAACCGGCATCGAGAGCGGCTGTTTTTTAGTCCGCATTGTTTGCGGGCGGAAAAAGATAAAATGACGCTGTTTGAGGGAAGTCATGGAAACATCAACAGAAATAATTGAAATCGTACACAAACGAATTTATGAAACCTATTGGAAAGGACGAATGATGTCCAAAGGAACCCCAAAAAAAGACGGCAGCGGGCAGGGCCGACGGGCCAATCGGGGACGCGGCGGCTGCAAAACAACCAAGAAATCCGGGAGTGGAATGAATAAATAAAACGTCGTTTTCTCATGCACGATGCCCGTTCTCTCTGACTGCGACAGGGGGGCGGGCATTTTTTTGTTGACACATTCCAAACTTCATGCCTATGCTGTCTGTATGGACTGTAACGAAAAAGACATTTGTAGGGGAGAACTTATGGAAGCCAAATGCGGGGAATGCATCTTTTACCAATTGCGAACGAATATTGACGGGATTTGTGTACGTTTCCCCCCGGTTCCCTACCCGGCCCCCCAAAAGAAAGTCATTACCGGAGAAGTGCAAATGGGGGTCATGTCCATGCGTCCTTTAGTCGGCTATCACGATTGTTGCGGGGAGTTTATCCCGCGGCCGAAAGAAGAAGCAACCCAACCGTCCGAAAACTGATAAGGAGAATTCTCTTATGGCAACGAATAATATCAGGCGAAAAATCGCCATGCTCATCAAGGGCCGTGACTACAGAACCAAACAAGCCGAAAAAATAGAACGCCACAGCCGCCCCAACGCTCCGGTTCCTGGGATGTCCGTCCGGGAAGAAGCGAAAGGGTACGAAAAAGCAAGTTCCAAACCTTCGGAAACCAAAGAGGATAAAAAGAAGAAGAAAAAGAAAACGACCGTGGGAGGCAGCGGATTTGTCGGAGCACACAAGGTCGATGAAACCTACAGAAAACTGAAATAATAACGGGGGCCTGAATGTGCAGAATGGGACTGACTATCCTGCTGTGGCTGAACGTTGTATCGATGGCGCCGGGCAGGACACTTCGTGCGGATTTAAACGGGGACTGTCGTGTCGATATGCAGGACATGATGATTCTGCTGTCCGAATGGATGATGGAAGATGAGGACTGTCTGATGGGACTGGGACCGGAATTAGTATTGCATGGAGACTTTGAAGATGAAAATGTAAATGGAGACTGGTTTATTCTTCGCTATTTTGATTGCGGAGAAAAAGACGCAGCGTATTACTCCAGAGATGGAAGTCTGCGTGGAGAAATTTCCCAAAATATGAACGGAAAACTGGAGGCCGGAAAAACCTACCTCGTCCAATTCGATACCGAAATCGTGACCCTCCCCGGACAATCTTGTTATGCCCTGCTGGAACCGATGGAGGCCGGACCCTCCTTTCAATGGGACATTACAGAAACAGGACATACCGAACAAACGATTTCGGTGGACTATCCGTATGGATATTTCCGGTTCCGATGTCAGGCCACAGAAGGCATTCTTTCAGAAGTGCATTTTGACAACGTATCCGTCCGGGAAGTGTTATCCGGCGGTTTGGGCTTTGGCCCCACTTTGATTGAGCACGCTTACGAGAACTTTTGAGCAATGGCAAAAGAACTCACCGCACAAGACGTAGAAATTGCAAAAAAGCAACTGCTGTGCCGAGCACACGCGGCTTTCTGGGCTAAGGAAATGAAGGTTCGGCTGGCGAACGGGCAATACTTCGATACGGCCGGCCGGGAATACCAAATCGACTGGCTGCTTCCCCCCAAGATCGCTAACGAGCGATGCTACATGAAGGCAACCGGGGCCGGGGTCTCGGACGGGGAGATTCTGGAGAGCATTCACGGAATGCTGACGGGGCGGTATCGGCAGGGCGTTCTCTACGGATTCCCGAACGACGCGGATATGATGGACTATTCCAAAACCCGATGGAACCCCCTGATTCAACTGAACTATACGCAGATCGGAAAATATCTTTCCGAAGGCCGAAAGAAAACCGATGCCGCTGATGTCAAGCGAATCTGCAATTCCAACCTGTACCTGCGGGGGATGCGGATGATTCCTACGGCGGACGGGGAATCCCGCCAGTCCGTCAAGGCCACGGGCATTCATGTTGATAAGGCCGTGCTCGATGAAGTCGATCAAATGGAACTGGAGATTGTCGGCAAAGTACGCGGCCGGATGTCCAATGCCCGGATCGGCGGCGTGAAGGGAAAGTCCTACTTGGCTATGATCGGCAACCCGTCCGATGAGGACCGGGGCATTGATTCTATCTGGCAGGGGTCCGATCAAAGGTACTGGTTCCGGGAATGTGAGTGCGGGGGGAAAACCTGTGCGGAACTGGAATTCTGGAATGACCCGGAAAAGTGCGTCGGCCTGTATCCGGATCGGTTGACCCGGCTGGAGAACCATCAGCCGCTCGGTTATATCCGATGCGTCAAATGCGGAAAACCGGTCGGTCAGCGGCGGGGGAAATGGATACCCACCAAACCGGAAAACAAGGAGCGGGAGGGATACAACTGGTCCTATCTGACTTCGGAGAACCAGGACCCGGCCTATGTTCTCAAATGCTATCGCAATCCCCCGGAAAACAACCTGGGCGACGTGATCCGGCTCATGCTCGGCAAGGCGTACTCCTCCTCCGATGAAAAACTGCGGAAGGATATGGTCTGGGCGTGCTGTTCGAATGAGGGAATTCCGGATACCTACCCCGGTCCGTGCTGCATGGGAGTCGATAACGATGACAAAAAGCATGTCGTGATTCTTGCCCGAACCGGGAACCAGAAATACAGGATGGTGAAATTCTGTGTTTGTGAGGATTTTAACCAGGTTCTCGATTTGATTCCTCGATTTCATATAAAATTCTGCGTGGGTGATCTTCGTCCAAATGCCGATTCGGCCAGACAGTTTCAAAAAATCGCTAATGCAAAGGGATGCAGAACGTTCTTATGCGAATATACCGAATCCCCGCTCCAGGACTTTACCTTTCTCGATGACCGAGGAATTGTCAAGGTTTATAGAACCGGAATCTTTGACGCTTCTCACCGAGTCTTTTCAAACAATGATATTGTCCTTCCGAGGCGAACCAAAGACTTGGACGAATTTGCTCAACAATGCTGCAACTGTGTCAAAAGCAAGGAGATCGACAAGCGAAAACGGACCGTCGTGTACCGGTATAAGAAAACCGGGGCTGGAAACGATCACTACAGAAACGCCCTGAACTACGCCATTGTTGCAGCCAATAAAGTCGGACGATCCAGGGAAAATGTCTATTATGAGAGAAAAATCCAGGATTGCATCATGGAATATTCGGCAATCTAAAAATAATTCTTGACAAAAAAGAACGACAGTCTGTATTGTCTGTATAGATTGTAGGAGATAAATGTTATGGGAAAGCCGAAAGCACCGAAACCGCCGCCTTTGCCGCCGCCCGTAGCGACGCCGGAAACCACCGAAGAGCCGGCCGATGAAACCGTCCGAAGAGCACGACGAAGGAGCGGCTACGGAAAAACAGTCCTGACCGGATCACTGACTCCGACGACCGGGAAAAGGACAGTTCTTGGATAAAACATGGCCGAAGATAATCGAGCACAACAGATTATTCGAGATTGGCAGCATTGCGATTCAGAGGCCGCCAATACCATGAACCTGTACCAACAGGTGGCCGACCATTTTTTCCTGCGTGAAAATCAAATTACCCAAAAAACCACTCCCGGAGAAGATAAGTCCCTTCCGATTATTGACCCTACCGGAATGCATGCCCTCCAGAAAATGGCGGCCGGACTCAGCGCTGTAATCTTTCCTTCCGGACAATATTTTTGTCGGCTTACCCCGGATGATATGCGGCTGGTCGATGATGAGGAATCGATAACCTACTTGAATCGGGTGACGGAAAAGCTGCACCTTGAAATGTTCAAGCCGGCATGTAATTTCAATCTTCAAATCAATGAAAGCATTTATTCATGGTGCGGGCTTGGAACCTGTAACATCTTCTCCGGATGGGATAAAGAAAAGCTGATTCTCAAATACAAAGACTGGGATGTTGCCAATTACCGGTTCGGCGTCGATGCCAACGATATTCCGAATCGCTGCATGATCCGATGGGAATACACGGCACGTCAGGCATACGATTTATTTGGAGAAAGCGCAGGGCCGAAAATTGCCGCCTGTGTCAAAGACGAAAGAAATCCGCAAGAGGAATATAAGAAATTCTGGTTTATTTACCGGGTCCAACAAAACTACGGAAGGAATGCGGCTTTATCGGACAATCAAAATTACAAATTCATAGAGGAAATTGTCAATGAATCGGAAAAAATAATTGTCCAAAAAAACGGCTATCAGGAATTTCCGTTTCATATCGCCCGCTGGCTTGTGGGGAGCCAGGAAATCTGGGGACGAGGCCAGGGAACCTATGCGTTGTCTGCGGATAAGGAATTGCAGCATCTTGCGAAAGCATTGAATCTGTGTGTCGATCTCCATAACAACCCGCCGAGGGAAGTGCTCAGTTCGTTTGAGGGGCCTCCCCGCGTGCACCCTGGGGCATACAATGTCGCCATGGAACCCAATTCCATTCGCGCTCTCGATCCCATGCTCAACGGGAATTTTCCGATTTCCGAGAAGATGCTTCAAATGAAGCAGGAACAAATCAGAGATTATTTTTATGTTAAGGTGTTTGCCCCTTTGGATAATCTTCCAGGGGACAGACGAACCACGGTAGAAATTATCGAGCGCGTCAAGGCGGGATACATGCAGCTGGTCCTTCCGGTCACACGGTTTTACAATGAATGCCTGACTCCTCTGGTCGAACGCAGCGTCATGCTGCTGCTTCGGAATTTCAGGATTCCAGCGCCACCTGCTCAATTACGCGGGTTCAAGGTTGAATACCTGGGCCGACTGGCTTTGGCCTTACAGGAACAACAGGCCGATGCGCTTCAGCGGTTCAGTCAGTTCGGAGTCAATATGAACGCGGTATTCCCGAATTTCATGGTCGATACGCTGAATCCGGATCGTGCCGGCCGACGTATGGCAACGGTATTCGGTGTCAACGAAAGCGATTTGAACACGGATGAAGAAAAAGCGGCGATTCGACAAAAGCGAGCCGCCGATGAACAACAGATGAAAATGATGATGGCGGCAGAGGCGGGAAGCAAAGCCATTAAGAATACGTCCCAGAAGCCGGAAGAGGGATCGCCCGCCGAACAATTGCTTGCCGGGGTGGGAGGATAAATTATGTTAGAAGATGCAAAACAAACATGGGAACAATGCTGCAAAAATGTACGAATTGCCTTGACGATTACATTTCCAAAAAATGAATTAATGGAATTTTATCAATTTGTGGAGAATAGTTTTCTTAAAAAAAAAGAAACTGGTGAAATCGTTGATTTTGAAAAAGGAGAATGCAGGGATGGAAGTTGGACAGTACCATTTGGCTGTAGTTTGGAATATTTGCATGTCAATTTTTTGGTAAAAAAAGAATACTTAACGTTTAACTATGAAATTTATCAAGAAAAAGTTGATTACTATACTCACGATTCAGGAATTCGGATGTCTTATTATTTGACTGAAAAGGCGATGACCGCAAAGAAAACAAAAAAATCGATTTGGTCAAAAGAGATCCATCTTGTATTATTCCCGCATTGGAATCAAGAATTGGTTGAGGTATAAAAATGCCGGTTGAAATGGAACAAAACCTGAAACGACAGGCCGCTAAGAAGGGACTCAAAGGCAAGCGGGCCGCCGCCTATGTGTATGGGACGCTCCGAAAAACAGGATGGAAACCTTCCAGGGAGAAAACATGAATATCGAGCAGGATCAATTAAGCCGTGATTTCAAGCAGACATTCGCTTCCGAGAGCGGACAAAATGTTCTCCGACACCTGAGAACATACTGTCGTGCCAATACGAATCAGGGATGTTTTGATTCTTCTAATCCAAATCAGACGAACTACAATCTTGGCGCCAATTCCGTATATCGCTATATTCAATACCAGATCGAAATGAAACTGGAACAAAAAACAAAAGATTGTATTATTGAAGAACCGAAAGGGGAGTAAATCATGGACGGAACAGAACTCACAGGGACACAACCCACTCAAACGCCTACAGGAGAGCCGACACAGCCGACCCCTCAATCCCCCGCACAACCGGCACAGTCAGAGTCCTATGTGAACCCGGACGGAACCTTGAAGGACGGCTGGTTTAATCAGGTCGTTCCGGAAGAACACCGGAAAAATACGGCATGGCTGGGTATTAAAAGCATTGGTGATATGACCAATCAAATTACTCACCTGCAAACCAAACTGACCAGTCAGGGGAAAGGCGTTTTTCCGATTGATGAGAAATCCACACCGGAGCAGGTTCGGGACTTTCGACAGGCCATGAACGTTCCGGAGAAACCGGAAGGATATTCGTTTACGGTTCCTGCTGAACTGGAACGGTATTATCAGGATGATGAAATGCTGGCGGAGGCAAAACAAACGCTGCATGGGGTCCATTTGAGTCAGAAACAGTTTACCGCGGTGATGGCTCTCGACGCGCTGCGCATGAAAAAGGCGGAAGAGGCCATGCGGAATGATCCGGTTCCGTTTTATAAAGAAGCCCTCGGATTAGCCACTCCGAAATTGAAAGAAGAGGCCGAACAGGAATTGCGGCAGAAATGGGGAGATGCGTACAATTCCAGACTGCATCTTGCCAATGCCGCCATTGAAGAAAACACAAAGGACGGGGAAGAGAGAGAACAGCTTCTTGAGCGTATCGGGAATGATCCACTGGTTGCCGACTTTATCGCTACGATTCAGAACAAACACTTTACAGAATCCAACGGAGTCGATACTTCCCTCGGCCAAGGCGCCAAGTCCATGAACATCGATCAACAGATTGATTCGCTAATGCGAAATCCGCATTACCTGGACGGGAATACGAACCCGATGGAACATGATCGAATTGTAAAAGAAGTTCAGCGCTTGTATTCTCAGAAGACTGGTGGTAAACTGTTGCAATAATTAATATATGGACAATTCCTCACCGGAATCCATATTGACCGCCTGAATAGAAGGCCGCCGTAACCGGGCGTAAAACGGCAGGTCGAATCCTGCGAATGTAGGACAATTCACCGAAAACCGTTTTTTAATGTAAAAATTGAAAAATTGTGATTAGGAGATAGTCCTATGTCCCTCGAAATTCCAGTTGCCTTTGTGCAACAATACAAATCAAACATTCTCATGCTGAGCCAGCAGAAACAGTCTATCCTGCGTCCTACCGTCCGGTTCGAAACCATGACGGGAAAGCGGATGGCAATTGAGCGGCTGGCCCCGAAAAATCCCCAGAAACGAACGACTCGCCATGCGCCGACGCCGGTGTCTGATGCCTCACACAGTCGTCGGTGGCTGACTATCGTGGATTATGAGGTTCCGGCCGATCTGATCGACGACCAGGACAAACTGCGACTGCTGATTGATCCGCAAGGTCCGTACACACAAAACCAATTGTCCGGTCTGCGACGTGCACAGGACGATGAGATTATTGCCGCACTTGGCGCCACGGTCTATGTCGGCGAAGAGGGTTCGTCCTCTGTCACCAATTATGCTGTCGGAGAGTGCCGTCTTGTGGCCGGTGATGGTTCGATTGTAGCGGCCGGATCGGCGCACAGCGATACGACGGCCACGGGCCTGACGATTGCTAAGCTCCTGACCTGCAAGCAACTGCTGGATGACGAAGAAATCGATCCGGAACGACAGCGGTATTTCCTTTGTAATCCGTACAACATCAACCAAATGCTGAATACCACGGAAGTCAAGAGTTCGGATTACAATACTGTCAAGGCATTGGCGGCCGGCCAGATCGATACATTCATGGGCTTCAAGTTCCTGATGTCCACACGTCTTTTGACGGACACTACGGAAACGGACTGCAAGAAATGTTATGCGTTTGCGGCCGGGTCTATCAGCTATTCGGCCCCCCAGGAACCGAAGGTTAGCATCAGCATTCGGCACGATCTGAGCGATTCGGTTCAGGTGTACTGTACGCAGACATGCGGGGCCGTCCGAAACGAAGGTCCTGCGGTTGTGGAAATCAACCTGAAAGCATCGGCCTAAAAACCCGGTTCTTTTGATCGTTTGATTCTTTGAAAAAAACAAAATCTCTTTTTCAGGAGAATAGCAATGAGTACATTATTGAAGTACCCGCATACTCCGCTCAAGGAGTTTTCAGGACCGCAAGATTTTTCAGGAACCAATAATCTTGGAATATACGCTACGGAATCAACGCAGCGGTATGACTTTGGAACTCGGTTTCTTGGATGGGACGGTTCTGTTTTCAAGTATTCAAAGACCGGGGCCGCCATCACAAACACGCAGTTGGCCGTCCATGTAACCGCCACCGAGGCAGTAGCAGGAATAGAAACCATTGCCGCGGCCGCTTCTATCGGGGATACCACGCTTACGATCAATGAGGCCGGTATTACCGAGAATCAGCTTGTCGGCGGCTACGTAGTGATCTTCCCGGCCGGAGGAAGCGCAATGGTTCGCAGTATCGTATCCAATACGGCAAGCACCTCGGCCGGCGTCGTGATCTTGACGCTTGACTGGCCGCTGGATACAGTGCTGACAACCTCGGACAATTACGAAGTCTACGCCAGCCCATTTGCCAGTGTCAGCCAGGCCAATACGTCTGGTACGTTGGCATTCCTTGGGATGCCGAATGTATCGGCGGCAAGCTCCGCTTTTCTCTGGATCAAAACGTGGGGACCGATCTTTATTGCCCCGCAATCCGGAGTCGGAGCGGCCTATGTCAAGACGGGATATTTCCGGCATGATGGGTCAATCGACGTCCGGGCCAATATCGGAGACCCCGTAACCGATCAGATTGCCGGGCACTGTCTGGTGGGCAGCGCTTCCGGTGACGGCCCCCTGTTCATGTTGACTGTTGGAATCTGATGGAACTTGTTCCGAACAATGTGAGCGAAAAAGACCTCAAAGAAGAGGTCTTGCGAAGGTCTAGCCGGGCCGGGTATTGCACCCGGTTCGGCGAACCTCCGTATCGCACAAAAATTCAAACCACGTGCGGATTCGGCCAGAGCAAAATGAATGTATGGCCGCGAGATAAACACGGAAACTTAATCGAATAGGAGGCCAATTATGGCAGCCGCAACAGCAGATCAAACGCTATACGGATTTATTTATTGGCTGAAACGGAATCCGTTCAAGTCCCCATTCAGCGGTCAGTTTACAGAGGCCGACTTGGATGAAATGGTAAAGCAATATTGTGCAGTGAACGCATCTGACGCAACATTGTCGGCAACCGATCCATTGTCTTATGGCGCAACACAGGATTACCCAAAAAAAGGAAGTACAACTCGGTACGCGGCAGATGGAACCGGAGTATCCTGTACGACTCCATCCAATGCGGTTTGTGAACAATCGCTGTATCCGGATGAACATTTATCATGAGGTAAACTATGGCAGCCAATACATTCAATATTGTCGATTTGCCCCTGGAAGGAAATCTGTTTTATGTGTCTTACGAATCGTCCGATTTGACCGGCGCGGCTGATTTGGTAGCGGCCTCAACAGGGAAATCGCATTACATCACTCATATTCATGTCAGGACAGCGACAGCTATGAATATTGAGTTTGGTTCCGGAACTTCCGGAGGCGCTGTTTCAACAAGACACATCGGACTTGTGGCTGTGAATGCGGCAAGCGGATTCTTTATGTGGAAATCGCCGCTTGGAAAGGCCATGAAATTAACGGCCGGCGCCACGCTTGGTGTGGATGTATCCGCTTCCGGTCAAATCTGGATCGAGGTCTGGGGCAAGACGGCCTGATAACGAAACAATAGTTTTCTCCCCTCCAGTGCCGGGAGGCGCTCGGGCCTCCCGGTCTTATTACAGGAGATAAAAAATGGCCTTTGCCTTGCAATCAGAGATTGATGTTGTCAACCAGACAATGGACCGTATTTCTGCGGCTCAGATTACGCTGGCCGACACAACGACCGTGGGGCACAAGGCGGCACTTCGGCACTTCTATCAAACAAGGGACTCTTTGTTTCGTTCGTTTGAATGGCCCCGGCTGACAACCCGCGCAGAATTGTATAAGATATTCACATTGACTCTTTCGTCCGCCCCGACATCGGCTTGGGCGGTCGGGGACACCATCACCGGAATTAACAACGGGTACACGGCGGAGATTCTGACCGTTACTTCTGATACCGAGTACGAGATTATCCGGGCGACAGGAACGTTTGAAGACGGAG
>Ga0265293_10012648_pt1 | contig 11141 bp, 9 predicted proteins | sample Munlanlewell138R_FD_192505 | JGI IMG/M metagenome (GOLD analysis project Ga0265293, IMG submission 192505) | Leachate microbial communities from a municipal landfill in Southern Ontario, Canada - Leachate well 138R | ecosystem: Engineered > Solid waste > Landfill > Unclassified | place: Canada... | reverse complement strand
GCGTAAGCCAGCGCCAGGTTGTGGGCGTTACCGCTGGCGTCCTGGTGGATGGCCAGCAGGCACGGCACGCCGGCGCCCTGCGTGTACACGCGGCGCACGAGGTGGCCCGGGCCCTTGGGCGCCACCATGAACACGTCGACGTCCGGCGGCGGCACCACCTGACCGAAGTGGATGTTGAAGCCGTGCGCGAAGAGCAGCGCGTTGCCAGCCTCGAGGTTGGGCCTGATGTCGGCCTCGAACACGCTGCGCTGAACCTCGTCGGGCAGCAGGATCATGACCAGGTCGCCTGCCTTGGCGGCTTCGGCTACCTCCAGCACCTTCAGGCCGGCAGCTTCCGCCTCAGCCCAGGAGGCCGACCCGCGCCTCAGCCCCACCACCACGTTCACCCCGGATTCGTGAGCGTTGAGAGCGTGCGCGTGGCCCTGGCTGCCGTAGCCGATCACGGCTACGGTCTTACCGCTCAGGTGGCTCAGGTTGGCGTCGTCGTCGTAGTAGATGTTTGCCATTTGCTGTTCGGCTCTCCTAGTTGGCGCGGCCCGTGGCCGCTGAATGGGTGGAAGGGTTGGTGGCGTTGATGGGGTCATCGCCGGCGGTCACGCCGGCCTCGGGGGTGTCTAACTGGGTGCGGCCGAGGGCCACGCGGCCCGTGCGGATGAGTTCGACGATGCCGAAGGGGCGCATCTGTTCGATGAAGGCGTCCAGCTTGCCCTCATCGCCGGTTACTTCGAAGATCAGGGCGCTGCGCGCCACGTCCACGATGCGGGCGCGGAAGTCCTGCGCCACCTGGCGGATCTCGACGCGCTCCTCCGGGTTATCGACCCGCACCTTGATCAGCATGAGCTCGCGGTCGACGTACTTGGCGACGGAGTGGTCTATCACCTCGATAACGTCGAGCAGCTTCTTGAGCTGCTTCTGAACCTGTTCGATGGTGGGGTCGTCGCCCACGACCACGAAGGTCGTGCGGCTCTGGCCCGGCGTCTCCGACTGCGCTACAGACAGCGACTCGATGTTGAAGCCGCGACGCGCGATGAGGCTGGCAATCCGCAGGAGCACGCCGGGACGGTCGCGCACCGTGACCCCTATAACGTGGCGGTTCACGCTTTCACCGCTTCGCGCGGCTCGGCCTCGGCCGCTTCGTCCGGGCCCTGATCGCCGAGGATCACCTGGTCGATGCCGGCGCCCGCAGGCACCATCGGGAACACCTTCTCGGCCTCGTACACGAAGAAGTTGAGCAGCACGGGCTTCTTGGCGGCCAGCGCCTCGTCTATGCGCTTGACCGCGTCGGCGCGGTCGAACACGTTATGGCCCTCGATGCCGTAAGCCTCGGCCAGCTTGGCGAAGTCCGGGTTCGAATCGGCCAGGTAGATCTCGCTGTAGCGCTGCGCGTGGAACATCTCCTGCCACTGGCGCACCATGCCCAGCACGCCGTTGTTGAGGATGCATATGACCACCGGCAACTGGTGCTTGTACAGCGTGGCGAGCTCCTGAATGTTCATCTGCAGCGAACCGTCGCCGGCCACGCACACCACCGTCTCGCCGGGCCGCGCCATGGCCGCGCCGATGGCGGCCGGGAAGCCGAAGCCCATGGTGCCGAGACCGCCAGAGGTGATGAACGAGCGGGGCCTCGTGGTCGGGAACAGCCGAGCCGCGAACATCTGATGCTGCCCGACCTCGGTGGTCACGATGCCGGCGCCCTTGGTCGCCTCCCGCAGCATGCCGAGAACCTCCTGCGACACCAGGGGCTTGTCGTTCTTGTACTTCTCGGGGAACAGGTCCTTCCAGTCGGCCAGCGTCTCGCGCCACGGCTGGATGTCGAGCCGCTCGAGCTTGGCTGCCAGGCGCGGCAGGACGTCCCTCACGTCGCCGTGCACGGGTACGTGCGCCTTGACCAGCTTGCTTATCTCTGCCGGGTCGATGTCTATGTGAACGATGGTGGCGTTGGGCGCGAAGCGGCTCAGCTTGCCCGTGACGCGGTCGTCGAAGCGCATGCCGGCGGCGAGGATCAGGTCGCAGTGACTGATGGACTTGTTGGCCGTAACGGTGCCGTGCATGCCGGGCATGCCGAGCGCCTGCGGGTGACCCGGCGGGAAGGCGCCGATGCCCATGAGGGTGGTAATGACGGGGATGCCCGTGTGCTCCGCGAACGCCACCACCTCGTCGGTGGAGCTCTGCGCGCCGCCGCCGATGATCATGACGGGCTGCCGGGCGGCGGACACGGCCTCCGCCGCGGCGGCCACGTCGGCCTCGTCAGCGATCACGTCCGGCTGGTAGCCAGGCAGGTCTATCTTCACGTCGAGGCTGCCCTCGAACACGGCCTGCTGAACGTCCTTGGTGATGTCGACCAGCACCGGGCCGGGGCGACCGGTGCTAGCGATGTAGAACGCCTCGGCCAGCACGCGCGGCAGTTCGCGCACGTCCTTGACCAGGAAGTTGTGCTTGGTGACAGGTGTGGTTATGCCGTAAACGTCGGCCTCCTGGAAGGCGTCCGTGCCTATAAGACCGCTGGCCACGTTACCCGTGATGGCCACCACCGCCGACGAGTCCATCATGGCGGTGGCCAGCCCAGTGACCAGGTTGGTGGCGCCGGGACCCGACGTGGCGAAACAGACGCCCGTCTTGCCGCTCGCGCGGTAGTAGGCGTCGGCCATGTGCGCGCCCGCCTGCTCATGCCGCACCAGCACGTGCCTCACGGGTGAGTCGTAGAGCGCGTCGTAGATGGGCATGATGGCGCCGCCCGGGTGGCCGAACACCACCTCCACCCCATGCCGCTCCAGCATCTTCATCACAACTTCCGAACCTGTCATCCAGACCTCCGACTTTGCCCCAGACTTGTTTGTTCTTCTGACTCCGCCCCGCTACCAACTAAGAACCCCGCCGAGTTTTGGGCTCGGCGGGGTTTGTAGGCAGGCTCTCTACGGACGCAGATCAGCCAGCACGACCCCTGGTGGTAACTAGGATCGAACCGCTGGCAGTGGTGAACTGCGGAATCATTGTCGGTGACTATACGGGCGCCGCACTACGGTGTCAAGTTCAGTTGCCACCGCCACCGCGCTGCGGGCGCCAAGAGCTAGTGGCCCCTCGCTACCGGGCCCTACTCCTCGTGGTCAGAAAGTTCGAAAAACGTGACGAACGAGCCTGAACCGCTACAATGTGCGGACCACAATCAGAGCAGCCTGTGCACCGCCTTGGAGGTCGGCCATCGAAATCTTACGCGTCTCAGGATCGTCGCGGCCCAACTCGGTCGCCGGAGCAATCGCAGCGCTCTTGCGCAGCGCCGGCGAGGTCGAGGTGCAGGCCATCGGACCGCACGCCGTGAACCAGGCTGTTAAGGCAATCGCCATCGCGCGTTCTTACATAGAGGCCGAGGGCCTGGGACTGCACACGGTGCCCTCATTCGTGAAGCTCGAGCTGCACGACGAGGAGCGCACCGCGGTGCGCTTCCTGATAGAGTCGTTCGCTGTGCCCGGGGGATCATCCAGTCAACTCAACGCCCAAGCCTGACCGCAGCGTGGCAGGCGAGGTTAACGCAGTTGGTACCGTTCCGAGCGCCAGGCAACTGGCGCTCGACGTTCTGCTGCGGGTGCTGCACGGCGGCTACCTGGCCCCAGCCCTGAGCGCGGCACTCGATAAAGCTGACCTTGAGGGCCACGAAAGGTCGCTGGCCACGGACCTTACCTACGGCGTGGTGCGCCACCTGCCGCAGCTCGACCACGCGCTGGCGCCGCTACTGAAGGCGCCGGAGAAGCTGCCACCCCAGGTGCTGGGCGCGCTGCGCCTCGGGGCTTACGAGCTGCTGCACCGCGGCACGCCGCGCTACGCCGCCGTGAACGCCTGGGTGGCGCAGGTCAAGAGCCGCGAGCCGCGCCTGGCCGGCCTGGTCAACGCCGTGCTGCGCCGCGTCGAGCCCCGTGAGGGTCAGCCGCCGCACGTGGCGGCCGCTCTGCCAGAATGGCTGTTAGACGAACTGCAGGCCGCCCTGGGCCCGCAGCGCGCGGTGCAGGCGGCCGCGGGCATGCTGCAGCCAGAGCCACTATGGCTCACGCTCTTCGGCGCCGAGGCGCTCAACCTGCTCACGCTCGACGGGGCCGAGGCCAGTCCGCTCGTTCCCGGGGCTCCCTTCCCCGCTTCGTTCAGGGTGCGCTCACCCCTGCCGCTGGCGCAGCTGGCCGCTTTCAGGCTCGGTAACGTGCAACCGCAGAACCCCAGCTCGCTGCAGGTGGCGCTGGCGCTCGGCGCAGAGCACGGCAGCACCGTTTATGACCTGGCCTCCGGTCGCGGCGTTAAGAGCGCCGTGTTCGCGGCCCAGGGGGCACAAGTGACCGCCTTCGAGCTCAGCGCCGAACGCAGCCAGGCGGCCGCCTCCAACCTCGCACGCTTAGGGCTGCAGGCCCGGCACCTAGTGGCCGACCTGAAGGTGGTGCCTAACGAGCCGCAGGCACCGTTCGTCATCCTCGACGCCCCGTGCTCCGGCACGGGCACGCTCAGGGGTCACCCCGAGATCAAGCTGCGGCTCACCGCCGCCGACGTGACCGAACTGGCCGCACTGCAGGGGCAGCTGCTGGCCAGCGCCGCGCAGCTAGTGGCTCCCGGTGGCGTGCTGCTCTACGCAGTCTGCGCCCTAACGAAGGCGGAGGGGCCCGACGTGATCGAGGCGCTGCTGCGCGCCCGGCCGGACCTGATCGAGGAGCCCGCGCCGCTGGCGGCGCCGCACGGAGCGCCGGCTTCTGGCGGACCCGGCAGCTACATACTGCCTACGGGCGGACTCGACGGTTTCTACCTGGCGCGCCTCAGGCGCGCGGGCTAGTAGCAGCGCCAAGGGCGCGACGGCGCGGTTCGGTGCTGCACCCGAGGTAGCTGGTACCCTGCTTCATGCTCTTACAGCTCTCAGACCGCGTGCACGCTTTCCTGGCCGGCGTCAACTGCGCCATCGTTGATATCGGTAGCGGTCAGGCGCTCCTGGTCGACTCGGGGCAAGACAAGGAGCACGGCCGCAAGATCCGCAAAGCCTTAGAGCAGCTGGAGCTCACGCCCAGCGTGATCCTGTGCACGCACTCGCACGCCGATCATTACGGCGGCAACGCCTACCTGCTACGTCAGTTCCCCGAGGCGCAGGTGTGGGCGCCGGAGGTCGAGGCCGACATCATTCGCACCCCCGTGCTGGAGCCCATCTACCTGTTCCACGGCGCTAAGCCGCTGCCGGAGCTCACCAGCAAGTGGTTGCAGGCGGAGGCGTCGCCGGTGCACCGCCAGGTCGAGGCTGGCAGCGAACAACTGGGCGAGGTGCGGCTCGAACTGCTCGACGTGCGCGGCCACTCGCACCGCCAGCTGGCTGTACTGGTTGACGACGTACTGCTGGCCACCGACTCTCTGTTCGGAGCCGCCACGCTCGAGAAGTACCCCTTCCCGTTCTCCCAAGACGTGGGCGGCCAGCTCGCGAGCCTTGACACCCTGCTGCGGCTGGTGGAGAGCGGCCCTGTGCGGGTGGCGCTGCCCGGCCACGGCGAACCGACCGAACAGGTGGGCGAGCTAGCCGAGCTCAACCGCGCGGCGCTGGAGGCCGCCGCGGGCGTCATCGAGCAAGCGTGCCAGGGCGTGGGCACCGAGGACGTGCTGGCTGCAGCCACCGAGCAGATGGGCGCCATCATGACCGACCTGGCCCGCTACCATCTCAACTTCACCACCATCACCGCCTACCTGGGTTGGCTGCGGCACGAGGGCCGCGTTAGCGCCGACCTGCAGGCTGGCAGGCTCCTTTGGAGGCGCGCATGAAGTTCACCGCCGCGGGCGCCGCCCGCACCGTTACCGGCAGCAGTCATCACCTGCAGATAGACAACGTCAACTTCCTGGTCGACTGCGGCCTGTTCCAGGGCGGCGCAGCCACCGAGGCGCTCAACCGCGAAGCGCTGCCGTTCGAACCGGCCGCGCTAGACGCGGTGCTGGTGACCCACGGGCACCTCGACCACGTCGGCAGACTGCCGCTGCTACTCAAGCAAGGTTACGGCGGGGTCATCCACTGCACCGAGGCCACAGCCGAGATAGCCAAGGTCATCCTGCGCGACTCCGCTCGCATCCAGGAGGAGGATCACGAGCGGGCCGTACGTAAAGCGCAGCGCGCCGGCAAGGAGCACGAGGTCCCGCCGCCGCTCTACACCAGCGCCGACGCCGAGGACGTGATCGAGCGCTTCCGCAGCGTCGAGATGGACATGCCGCACGCGCTGTCAGACAAGGTCAAGGCCGTGTTCCGGCCCGCCGGGCACATCCTCGGCTCGGCGTACATAGAGGTCACGGGCGCGAACGAGCGTATCACCTTCTCAGGCGACCTCGGCAACCGCGAAAGCGCGCTTCACGCCGCGGCGGTCAGACCGCACGAGACCGACGTGCTGGTGGTCGAGACCACCTACGCCGACCGCACCCACCCCAGCCGCGCCGATACCGAGGCCGCGTTCGAGGAGGTCCTCGTGCGCTCGTTCGCGCGGGGCGGCAACGTGCTCATCCCCTCATTCGCGCTCGAGCGCACGCAGCAGGTGCTGTACCTCATCAACCAGGAGATGCGTGAGGGCACCGTGGCCTCCAGACCCGTGTACCTCGACTCCCCCATGGCCACGCGCATGACGCGCCTGTACCAGCGCTGCCAGAACGACTTCCTGCCGGAGGTGGCGGCCGAGCTCGCGCGGGGCCGCGATCCGTTCGAGCCCGAGCAGCTCAAGTACACCGTCAGTTCCGAGGAGTCGAAGAAGCTCAACGACATCGAGGGCGGCGCAGTCATAGTGGCGGGCTCGGGCATGATGACCGGCGGGCGCATCCTGCACCACCTGAAGCACAACCTGTGGCGCGGCGAGGCCAGCGTGATCATAGTGGGCTACCAGGCGCACGGGACCTTCGGGCGCATGCTGCAGGACGGCGCTCAGCGCGTGAAGATCTACGGCGACGAGATCGTGGTCAGAGCCCAGATCCACACCATCTCTGGCCTATCTGCCCACGCGGACCACGACGACCTCATGGCGTTCATCCAGCCAGCCAAACCCTCGAAGGTGATCATGGTGCACGGCGAGCCCGAGGTCATGGACGCGTTCGCGCCGCAGCTCTCGGCCCTGGGCATCACGCCGCTGGCGCCCGACCTGGGCGAGACGGTGCAACTGTAGGAGTTAGCTGGCAGTCAGCCACCTTACGGTCTTAACACCCTTTGGCAGGGTTTACTTGGTGCATGGATTGGGAACTTCCCGTAATCGCACTCAGGACGCAGGTCGTCCTGCCACGCACATTGGAGAACGTCGACGTCGGTCGGCCCAAGTCCAAACGCGCGCTAGAAGAGGCGCAGGCCGGTGACAACCGCGTCTTACTGGTAGTTCAGCGCGATTCGCGCGTAGACGACCCCGGCGACAACGAGCTGTACGACGTGGGCACCCTGGCCCTTGTCAAGCAGGTCATCCGCCTCCCCAACGACACCCTGCAGGTCCTCGTGGAGGGCCGCGACCGCGCCCGCATCGAGGAGTACGTGGCGGGCTCCAGCCTGCGCGCCCGCGTGAGCACCATCGCCGAGGTACCGGCCGACAAGCAGGACGAAGAGATCACCGCCCTCATGGAGCAGGTCAAGTCCGCGTTCGGCGAGTACGCCACGCAGAACAAGAACCTGAGGCTCGACTCGTTCCACCTCGAGAACCTGCGCTCTATGAAGGAGCCCGGCTCGCTCGCCGACGTCGTGGCCAAGTACGCCACCTGGGAGGTGGCCGACAAGCAGGCCGCTCTCGAGGAGGCCTCGGCGCGCAAGCGGCTCGAGCTGGTCTTCGGTTTCCTCACCCGCGACCTCGAGTGGTACGAGACCGAGAAGCAGATCAGCGCCCGCGTGAAGCAGCAGATGGATTCCAACCAGCGCGAGTACTTCCTGCGTGAGCAGATGAAGGCCATCCAGAAGGAACTCGGCTCCGACGAGGGCTCCGAAACCGACGAACTGCGCAAGAAGGTCGAAGCCAAGAACATGCCCGAGCACGCCGCGGAGCGTGCCATCAAAGAGATAGAGCGGCTCGAGAAGATGGCCGGCGGTTCGCCGGAGGCCACCGTTGTGCGCACGTACCTCGACACGCTGGTCGACCTCCCCTGGTCGGAGGTCGACGAGGAGAAGCTCGAGATCAAGCACTCCCAGGAGGTGCTCGACGAGGACCACTACGCCCTCGAGGAGCCCAAGGAGCGCATCATCGAGTTCCTGGCCGTGCGGCAGCTCACCAGGGACATCGAGGAGTCCGATTACAAGGCGCCCATCCTCTGCCTGGTCGGCCCGCCGGGCGTGGGCAAGACCAGCCTGGGTAAGTCCATCGCGCGCAGCCTCAACCGCAAGTTCGTGCGCATGAGCCTGGGCGGCGTGCGCGACGAGGCCGAGATCCGTGGCCACCGCCGCACCTACATCGGTTCGCTGCCGGGCCGCATCATCCAGGGCATGAAGACCGCCGGAACCATCAACCCCGTCTTCCTGCTCGACGAGATCGACAAGATGACCTCCGACTTCCGCGGTGACCCCTCCAGCGCCCTGCTTGAGGTGCTCGACCCAGAACAGAACGACACCTTCACCGACCACTACCTCGAGATCCCCTACGACCTCTCAAAGGTCATGTTCATCACCACCGCCAACAGCCTCTCCACCATCCCGCGCCCGCTGCTGGACCGCATGGAGGTCATCCAGATTCCCGGCTACACGCTGGAGGAGAAGATCCAGATCGCGCGGCGTTACCGCGTGCCGCGCCAGCTGCGCGACCATGGGCTGGAGGAGCGCCTCGACCTGACCGACGAGGCCCTCAGGCGCATCGTCACCGAGTACACCCGCGAGGCGGGCGTGCGTAACCTCGACAGGCTCATCGCCAAGGTGGCGCGTAAGAGCGCCAAGGAGTACCTGGAGGAGGCCTGGGAGGGCAAGCGCGTCATCGATCCCGAGCAGGTGCGCGAGCTGCTGGGCGTGCCGCCATACCGCGACGATCAGGCCGAGAAGGAGGCCCAGGTGGGCCTGGCGCACGGCCTGGCGTGGACCTCTGTGGGCGGCGTCACGCTGGACATCGAGGCCGTCGCCATTCCCGGTAAGGGCACCGTGACCCTCACCGGTCAGCTGGGCGACGTCATGAAAGAGAGCGCCCAGGCGGGCATCGCCTACCTGCGTAAGCACGCCGACGAGTACGGCATCGCCCCGGGCTTCCACGAGTCGCGCGATCTGCACGTGCACGTGCTTGAGGGCGCCACGCCCAAGGACGGCCCCTCCGCCGGCATCGCCATGGCCAGCGCCGTGGTCAGCGCGCTCACGGGCCGCAAGCTGCGCGGCGACGTTGCCATGACCGGCGAGATCTCGCTGCGCGGCCGCGTGCTGCCCATCGGCGGGGTCAAAGAGAAGCTGCTCGCCGCTCACCAGGCTGGCATAAAGACCGTCATCATCCCGCAGGAGAACGAAGCCAACTTAGAAGAGGTGCCCGACACCATCCTCTCCGAGCTCGAGGTCATCGCCGTCAAGGAGTTCAGCGAGGTGCTCGACGTCATGCTGGTGGGCGAGGCCGAGACCAGCGCGGCGTTCGTGCCCACCACCAGCCCCGAGCAGCCCGGCAAGGGCGCTCCCGGAACGGCGCTCTAGGTCAGCGCACTCGGCGGTGAGCGGTCACGGGTCCTAAGGCGACCGATCGCGTTACGGCTGTATAGACAGTTGCACGCTGCCGCGCGTAAGGTGCGTGCAGTCAGTAGCGGCACCTACGGGAACGTAGGTGCCGCTCAGTTGTTCGTTGGCGCGCGCCAGCGTCAGCGTGTAGGAGCACTGCCCCGCCACCGCCGGCGCCAGCGTGCCGTTCAGCAGGTCGCTGTCCTGCCCCACGAACACCTGACCCGTCCAGCTGCCGCCCAGCGCGCGGGTCGCGTCCGCGCCCATGACCGCGTGCCACGTGCCGCTCAGCGCATGACCGGACTGCTGCAGCGTCACCAGCAGCGTGCCGGCACCGTTAGCTTCGTCGTTCAGGGTGCCGCGCCAGTCGCCTGAGTAGTCGAACGTGCCGGGCGTGTCGCCACCGACCAGCCCGCAGCCGGCCAGCAGCGTGGCAGCCGCCAGCAGCACCAGTAACAGTCGAGGGTTCATGCCAAGAATGTAGCACCGCGCGGCTGTAGCCACGGCGTCAACGCCAGCAGGACCGCGGTGCGGTACAGCTCAGGCCTGTCTACGAGTCCGCCCGTCAGTACGCCAACCGCGCCCGGGCCGTCCTTGGCGCGCCGCAGGCCGTACGCGGCGTCGAGGGCGTCGCCGAGCTCCAGGCCCGATCGCACGCCCGCCGCCAGCTGTTCCGGCACCGCGAACGTGGCGCTGCGCGCCGCGCCGCGGACGCCGTCTCTGCCCAATATGACGACCCAGGCGAACGTCCAGAGCGGCCAGCCGGGCTCCTCCACCACGCCCGCTTCGATGCCTAGCGCCAACTGCGCTGTGGGCCCTGCGGCCAGCGCCGCTTCCGCCCGGTTCAGCGCCCCCTGGCGCGTGTCGGCCTCGCCCCACGGCTGGTCAGCCACGCCGGAGGCGGCGTTGACGCCTTCAAGGCTGAGCTCGAACGGGTTGTAGCCCGTGGCCGTGAGGCGCTCCCCCACCAGTGCGAACGCCGCCGCCACGGCGGCCAGCTTGGCGGGGCTGCGTGAGCCCAGGGCCACGTTCAGAACACCGTCCTGCACCAGGGCGCGCAGGTGATCGGGACCGCTGTTCGTGGGTTCGTTCATGAGTCGCTCGGCTCCCGCGCGTCCTTGACCACCGCGCCGCGCAGCACCACGCCCTGGCCCGTAAGCGTGTACGGCCGCCCGAGGCCGGCTGGCAGCAGCGCGGTCTGCCCGAAGCCAAGCACGGCGCTCTCGAACGGCACTGGCGCCTGCGGCCGGACGCTGGTGGCTGAGCCCGAAGCGCCCGCATTCATGGTCAGCGTGACCTGCCCCTCGATGACCGTTAGTGTCTCGAGGCTGGTAGGTGCCACCTGTCCGGTTACTCCGTCCGTTGACGACGAGGAGCCCGGGCCCGCAAGGACCAGCCGGTCCAGTACGAACTCGGGCCTCTGTACCAGGCGCTGCCAGCCGTCGGCTAGCGCTACGGGCGCCGGCGGCTCGTGCGGCGCGGAGGTAAGGTCGGCAACTGCGGCAGCCTTGGTCAG
>Ga0265293_10012646_pt1 | contig 11142 bp, 11 predicted proteins | sample Munlanlewell138R_FD_192505 | JGI IMG/M metagenome (GOLD analysis project Ga0265293, IMG submission 192505) | Leachate microbial communities from a municipal landfill in Southern Ontario, Canada - Leachate well 138R | ecosystem: Engineered > Solid waste > Landfill > Unclassified | place: Canada... | reverse complement strand
TTTCACGAATCTTGCATTATAATATGTTATACCTTGAATAATTGAGGATTTAGGCGCATTTGTTTGCCCTTTTGTAATATTAATGAATTGTTCTATGTTCATATTTATCCTCCTACCGTTTTTCCTGTGATTATATTATTCAGAAGATAGATAAAAGTGAAAGGATAGATAATATATAAAAAAACTACCCATCTTTCTTTTGAAAGGGGCAGTTTTTCTCTTAGTATATAGTAAATATTACGCAGATAATAACCATGTAGCTATATAACCAGTTTTATTATTCGCCTTAATTTTAGTCCATTCATTACCATTACTTAGTACTTCTATTTTGTCTCCACTCTTGACTACTGTTATTATACTATATTGTCTTCCTGGACCACTTCTTATGTTAACAACACTTCCTGTAACTGTAGCATAGCTTTCTGACGTACCATTGGTAGGTGTAGATAATAAATTACTTGAAATATAAGCTGTTTTACCTGACCAATCTATTTCGTACCAACCGTTTAATTGCTTCTTTACAACTACTTCATCGCCTTTTCGAACAGATCCTAATATTTTACCATTAGTAGAAGGGGATGATCTGACATTTACGATATTTCCTGTAACCTTACTAACACTATTTGAAGACTCAGATACTAACCAATTTGCTATATAACCAGTTTTTCCATTAGACATTTTTATTGTTATCCAACTACCTGATTTACCTGTTGCTGTTATTGTATCGCCATTTTTTAATGAACCTAGTGCAGAATAATTCGTACCAGGTCCTGAACGTACATTTACTACATTCCCAGTTACAGTTAAATGCTGTCCTGATGTTTCAGTATCAATTGTAATTTTATTATTTGGCATTATTATCGTTTTTTGTGGAGCTAGGTAATAGCTAGTAGGAATAACAGGTCCACTATCCTTATATTTTGATGCGGCACTAGGAGTCCATGCATCACTTGGAAGTATTCTACGTGCCTCTAAAAATTTTTCACCATACCAATAAGAAAAATTATTTACTATACCGATAGCTGTTGGTCTATTAGCTACAGTATTAATAACTGCTGGTTTACCATTAATTACGCCCATATATATTGAAACATGAGAAATATATTTACTCGACTCTGTGCCAGCCCAATATGTTAATATATCTCCAGGCCGTAAGTTTTCAATACCTTTGATGCCATATAGAGCTTGTCCATTTGAACTTGTTCCAATTTTAGTAGAAGATACACCTGTTACTTTTGTTCCAACTTGGTTGTATTGTCTAGACACGGATGTTATATTAATTCCGAAATCACCATAAACAAGCTTTGTAAAGTTTGAACAATCGATCATTCCAGTTTCAGCATATTTAGCTGTTTTATAAACCATATACCCATGTTCCATATACCAAATTGCTCGCGCAATTATTTGGTCTGCTAAACTGCCTTCATATTGAGCCGCGAATGCTTTAATTATGGGTACTTCATGTTTGTTATAGCTGCTCTGATAATTTTTGTAGTTTTGAATTGCTTCCTGTTTTGTGATAGTTGCTGCTTGCACTTGCTGTTGATTGATCGGGGCAACAGCGATTACTCCAAATGCTAAAGATGTAGAAATTGCTAAGGTTGTGAGTTTTTTTGTGAGATTTATCATATTTCACCCTCCTCTAGCTATTTAAATTCGATAAGTTGTGTTGATATCCTTGTGGTAAGTTATGTATGGTTTATATAAATTAGGAATTAATGAATAACTTACGAATAACTAGCGAGTTGAAATTAAAGAAAAATAGAAAATTGTTACAATGGTTGTATCAAAACAGTTGACTATTTTTATGCACTGTATTATAATACAAGACGGAAGTGTGATTTCTCTCCACTCCTATCCATTTTTAAACCTACTATATTCATTATATAGTAGGTTTTTTTTGTCTAAACAGTTTTAATATTATTGAGTATTATATTATAAGATTATTAATTTCCATACTTCTACTACAAAACCATATCTTTATAATGGATTAGTATATACCGTTCGTATATACTATTGATATGTTTGATTGGTCGTATTTACTTAATGAGAGTTTTATTTAAATGAGTTTATTAATTCAGCAAATATAGTATTTAAAGGATTTATTATTTAATTGAAGAATAATAAATATAGTATTATGCTGATTATATTCATAATAACGCAACTTTTTTACCTTGTTATAGTCTAACATTATAACTGGGTAAAAAAGGCGGAGCTTAGAGGAGGGTCGCCGTAATGACTGATTCCCAGATTATTCTGCTAATATTAGATGGGCAACATGAATATTATGGAGAACTAATACAGCGACATGAGCAGAAAGTATTAGTATTCATTCATTATATGTTAAAGAATAACTCTATGGAGGATTTATCCAAAGATTTATGTCAGGAAACATTTATTAAAGCATATAAAAATTTAAAGAACTTCCATGATAAAGAAGCTACATTTTCTACATGGCTTTATACTATAGCCAGAAATACTGTGTTAAGTGAATTGAGAAAAAGTAAAAATTATAGTCAATACTTAGAAGATACAAATTATATTTTGAAAACTGGGAACGAAGAATTACCAGAATATAAGCTATTAAAAAATGAACGTATGCATCTAGTCAGGGAAGCTATAAATACTTTACCTGATAATCAACGTTCAGCTATTATTCTTAGAGAATACGAGCAATTAGATTATAAGCAAATAAGTGAAATTATGAACTGCTCAATTAGTGCTGTAAAATCTTTAATTTTTCGTGGAAGATCAGCGATCAAGATGAAATTAGAAAAATATATTTATTCAAATGTAGAATAAATATATTGAAAGGACGATTGTATATGAAATGTGATGAATTCCAGTCAATATTATTAGATTATATTGACTGCCAAACAGACATGATTACTACTGAATCGATTTTGAAACACTTGCAGACATGTCAAAAATGTAATGAGCAATTTATTAACTGGCAGGAAACTATTAATGAGATTCAGAGCGCTAAACAAATTGTATATGACATGCCTGATTTTTCAGTGAAAAGTAATGTAATGAATTATATTGAAATTTTTGAAAAGCAGAAAAAGACATATAATAAAAATATTAAGATATGGAATCGTCTAGCCAGTATTGCAGCAGCGTTCGCAATTTTCTTCATTGGATATGCTGGGTATTCAGATTACTCCTTAAATACTACAAATCAAATTGATAACTCTATGTTAGTAGCTGAACAATCACTTTATGAACTTCAAACTAAGAGAGAAGATGTTGTTCGCATAGCCAGTAATGAAAATGATGTAGTACTTAAAGAGAATGTGCTTAGTGTTACATCAACTCTTCCATATTCTTTAGGTGGTGTGTTTGCTGGAATTGGGATTGTGTCCTTTGTTTTCAGAAGAAGAATAGAAAAGCAATTAAATGATATTCAAAATTAACTACAATATTATTCGATTCTACATAGATACTTTAGACATAGCATCATTCGATACATATACCACTTTAAAATAAGAAAAGCGATCAAATGTAAAATGGTCGCTTTTCTTATTTTAATAATTTTTATTAATATAGGTTAATAAATGCAGTTCTCCGAATATATTACATATATACCTTACTGAATAAGGAGGGATTGTTATTACTAACTTTATAAGTATCAATGCTAAGAAACAATTTTTACGTTGGTTTGTAAAGAAATATACACTTCAAAGCAGTGAAGCTACATGGTTACTAACTTACCTTTGTTCAGATGATGAAATTCTTAATAGAGTACATTTTGTTGAAGAAGCAAATTTATCTTTACGAACTCTTATAATATCTACTACATGTGTAAAAATGAAACCATTTGTATTTTATAATAAAAAGAAAATACTTTATAACATTGAAGAAAGTTTTATGGATATATATGAAAATGATGAAGATGATATATATATAGTTTTATATTTTAAAGATAGACATAATTGTCCTGAACATGCTTATATAGTAGAACGTCCAACTAAATTTAAAATTTGTAATTCTATTACGATACAAGCTGAGATTGTTATTGAACAAGCTATATTGCAATACAAAATTTATGAACTGTATCAACAAATTGATGCAGCTATTGATAATCAAGATATAGATAGTTTTTATAAATTGACCAAAACCTTACAAGAGCTAATAGATAACAATAACATAACTGATTGTGCGTCTCTTAATAGCTAAGCTTGGTATATATACCAAGCTTTTTTTGATATATTAATTAGAATTTTTAGCGATGTCATTTCATAAGATTTTAAGAGAGGGGGCGTATATATGAATAATAACTTTGTAGTTTTAATGAAATTCATACTAATTATCATATGTATAATTAGTATGAATTTACTGCACTTTAGCCATTTATTGGCTCAAGAGATTGATATGTCTTCGAGTAAAGAAGATATAAGTAATTTATATGGTTATTCTAAACAACTAATTAATGACATTGAACATGAACAATACGAGCAAGCAAAAGAAATTGTTAATAAGATGATCGAATTTTACTTGAACAATAATACACAATATGATTATTCAATTGAAGCTCACAAAATATATACAGAACAACTAATTATGGTTAAAAATGAATTAGCTAAATATAATATAGATAGAGAAATACTGCAAGAAGAAGCTTTGAAATTAAATATTGCATCAGAAGTATTTACTGGTTTAGAACTAACCGAATTTTCAAAATATATGAAAAAATTATTTGAAGAATCTGAGCTTTTGTTATCAGAATTAAATTCAGCTAAGATTGAAGAATTACAATTAAGAATCAATAATATTGAAACTGATTTTATTGTATTAAGTTGCGCTTTACAGATTATGTATCCTATAGAATATCATACTCAATTGATTTCAATTATTAATCACTTGAAAAAATCTAATCATCAACAGCTTATGGAATCTAAATCAGTGGTAGAATATTTAGTAATGACTTTAAATAAACTTAACAGACATACTAAAGAAGCTCATGTTAAGTTAGTATATTCTAGTGTAAATGCTAAGACTTATCTATTAGGGATATCCGCCATTATTGCAATTGCTATACTAACAGTTTTTAGACGAAAAATGTTACTTAGTAATGGCTAAAACCTTCACCTAATACTTCGTGTACATCGCTGACAATTACAAATGCGTTTTTATCAATGGTCTTAACAATACTCTTAATTCTTGATATTTCAGATCGATTGACAACACACAATATTACATCCTTCTTATAGTCTGTATAACCACCGTGACCTTCTAGGAGTGTTGTACCTCTTTGTAATTCAGTCGTTATTATATCTGTAATAACTTTAGACTCATTAGAGATTATCATAATGGCTTTAGCTGTATTCACACCTTCTTGGACCAAATCTATAACTCTGCTTGTAAGAAATAACCCAACTAATGAATACATAGCAATCTTACTTCCTAGAAATATTGCTGAAACTAAAATTACTATTATATCGAAAGCAAATATTATTTTGCCTAGGCTAATTCCAAAATATTTATTTATGAGACGAGCGATAATATCTACTCCAGCAGTTGTGCCACCATTTCTAAGTATTACTCCTAAGCCAATACCAGTTGTTACGCCGGAATACAATGCGGCTAATAGCAAATCGTCTGTTGGTATTCTGAAATTTGCTGTAATTTCAATTAAAACAGAGACGGATATTGTTCCTAAAATAGTATAGATTAATGAGTTTTTTCCTAAATACAACCAAGCTATTATGAATAGAGGAATATTTAAAAATAAAATCACCCAACCTGTAGGGAATTCGTATAAGTAATATATTAATAAGGCAATACCAGTAAAGCCACCCTCTGCTAAATTATTAGCTATTGTAAATGAATTAAGTCCGACAGCAAAAATAAATGCACCAAATATAATCATAAATACTCGATATACAATATTCATTGGAATCGCCCCTAATATATCTATAATTACGAAATAATCTATTTATATGATACGACTTTTAGCTTTGTTTCATTCTCTAAATTGACATAGACTTGAAATGAATGATATCATTTTATAATAAATACCCACGCAGGTATAAGGAGATGAAACTTTGAATCAATATAATACAAAAATCATAAATAGATTAAAGCGAATAGAAGGACAAGTCAAAGGAATTCAACGCATGATGGATGAAGGTAGAGGGTGTAAAGAAGTAATAAGTCAATTATCAGCAATTCGTTCTGCTACAGATAAGCTAATTTTGAACATAGTTGCTGATAATCTTGAGAGTTGTATCTTAGAAGATTTAGATAAAGGTAATAATATTAAAGATACTATGGAAGAAGCAATTGAATTATTATTAAAAAGCAGATAGTTTATATTTTTGAGGAGGCTAAATTATTATGGAACAAATTTTTATTACTAATGAGCAAGATAAAAAAGAATATCTTAATAATAAAACGTATGATTTAGTAATTATTGGAGGTGGCCCATCAGGGTCAACGGCTGCAATTTATGCAGCTAGAAGTAATCTATCTACGCTAGTATTAGATAAAGCACCGGGTACTGGAGCGTTAGCACTTACACATAAGATCGCTAACTATCCTAGTCAAGCAGATGATTTGACTGGGGAACAGTTGATATTTAAAATGAGATCTCAAGCCAAAAGTTTTGGAGCTATATTTATTCAAACTCATGTACAAGGTATAATGAATGGCAGTGAACATAAATCTATTTTTACAACTGATGGTATATTTCAAGCTAGAGCTATATTTATAGCTATAGGTGCTCGTGGCGGTAGAAAAAACAAAATCGTTGGTGAAGAAGAATTTTTAGGACGTGGAGTAAGTTACTGCGCTACTTGTGATGCATCTTTTTATAAGGATAAAGTAGTCGCAGTTATTGGAGATAATGAAGAAGCAATTGAAGAAGCATTAGTATTACAGAAATTTGCTTCAAAAATTAAATTGTTTGTACCTAGCAAAAATATTGCAGGTAACATAGACATAAATATTTTAACGCAATATGAAAACATTGAAGTAAAATATTCGACTAGAATTAAAGAAATAGCAGGTTCGGATTTTGTTGAAAAAATAATTGATAGTAATGATGAAGAATACCAAGTAGATGGTACATTTATATATCTTTCTGGCAATCAACCAAACACAGAGTTTCTGAATTCAATAGTTGATACTTCAGAAGATGGATATATACAAGTTAATGTGTATATGGAAACGAATGTTCCTGGGATTTTTGCTGGAGGAGACATTAGAAAACCACCAATTAAACAAGTAGTAATAGCTGCTGCTGACGGGGCAATTGCTGCTATGTCTTGCGAGAAGTATCTGCATAGAAAAAAATTCGTAACGCCTCAATATAGCTAGTAAATATATATTGAACAATGGTACAATAGTATTTAAAATTAAAGGAGTGAAACTATGAGTACGCTTAAAGTTGCTGTATCTGGTGCTAATGGTAAAATGGGACAAGAAGTTATGAAGATGGTATGGAATGATCAAGAATTAGAGCTTGTTGCAGCTATTGATGTGAAAATGTCTGCATTAGATATAGGGCAAGTAATTGGTACTCAACAAACAGGTATTGTATTTGAGAATGATATTGAACAAGCTTTGATTCGTTCACAAGCTGATATTATTGTTGACTTTACCAATCCTCAAGCTGTACATAACAATGTAAAAACAGCCATAAGAAATGGAGTATATCCTGTTGTAGGTACTACTGGACTTCAAATTGAAGAAGTTAAAGAGTTTGATAGATTATTAAAAGAACAAGAAATTGGCGGTATTTTTGTACCTAATTTTGCTATCGGTGCAATTTTGATGATGAGATTTGCTGAACAGGCAGCTAAGTATATGCCTCATGTTGAAATTATTGAATTACATCATGATCAAAAGATAGATGCCCCTTCAGGCACAGCATTAAAGACTGCTGAGATGATTCAAGCTCAAAGGAAATCCTTTAAACAGGGGATAGATACAGAATATGAGAAAATAAGCGGTGCCCGTGGTGCAGATTTTGACGGTTTTAGAATTCATAGTGTAAGACTTCCAGGTTTCGTTGCGCATCAAGAGGTTATTTTCGGTTCGAGTGGACAAGTTTTGACAATTAAACACGATAGTATCAATCGTGAATCATTCATGCCAGGAGTAAATTTAGCTATTAAAAAGGTGAAGAACTATGTTGGAGCAGTATATGGTCTAGAGAATCTAATTGATTAGAAAATTGGATGTGATACTTTTTGAACATCGGAATTATTTGCTATCCGACAGTTGGTGGATCAGGGGTTATTGCTACTGAATTAGGAAAAGCAATGGCTGAAGCAGGGCACCAGATTCATTTTATTTCATATGATAAACCTTTTCGTTTAAATAAAAAATCTAATAATATATTTTTTCATAAAGTAGCAATTAGTAATTACCCATTATTTAAATATCCACCATTTGAATTTAATCTAGCTAGTAAAATTGCTGAGATTGCAGTAGTGAACAAATTAGATATTTTACACATTCATTATGCTGTTCCATTTACTATGTGTGCCTATATAGCTAAGCAAATGGTAAAAGAGATACAAGATTTTAAAATTATATCTACGTTACATGGTACTGATGTAACTATTGTTGGTCAAAATAGTAGTACTAAAGATTTAATGTCTTTTATACTTAATCAATCGGATATGGTGACAGCTGTTTCTAATAGCTTAGCTAATGAAGCTAGTGAGATATTTAATATTAATAAGCATATACAGACTATTTATAATTTTATAGATGTTTCTGAATATACTCCAAGTAATTTTGATATTAATTATCGAAATCTATTTGCTCAACAGCATGAAAAGATTATTATTCATGTATCCAATTTACGACCAGTCAAACGGCCAATTGATGTATTAGAAAGCTATCTGTTAATTAAACAAAAGCTCCCTAGCAAGTTGATAATAATAGGTGATGGACCGGAAAAACAAGAGATTAGTAAATATATTACTACATATAATCTTGAAAATGATGTGGTGTTTTTAAATAAAGAATTTATAAATAAAGAAATAGATATTCCTAAATTGCTAGCAGTTAGTGACTTATTTCTGTTAACTTCAGAAAAGGAAAGCTTCGGACTTGCAGTCTTAGAAGCTATGTCTAGTGGTTTACCAGTAGTATCAACTAACACGGGTGGATTGCCAGAATTAATTGCTAATGGTGAGACAGGATTTCTTGCAGCTGTAGGGGATATAGAACACCTTGTTGCATATAGTTTACAAATACTCTGCAATGATGAACTAAGTAATAGATTATCCAAGAACGCACGTAATAGAGCCACAACATATTTTAATAAGCAATATATCGTAGCTCAATATGAGAAGATGTTCTTAAATTTATTAAGATGAAGATATTTAAACATTATTTATAAATCTTTTGACGCTTATATTCATGTACTAATTTGCTTATAAGAATCATTATTCCTATGAATTTTTTCATTTTATGCCTCCTCATTACTATAAGTATATGAAGTAGGCATTTATCTTGTGATTATTTAGATTTAACTATACATATTGTAATTGAATTGAGGAATAATCTTGACAGACAAAGAGAATAAAAAAAGGCTAGTTTTAGCGCGTTTGAAAAATTCATCTGATTATGTTTCTGGAGAAGAGTTAAGTAATATTTTGAATATATCTAGAACTGCTATATGGAAGTACATTCAAGATATAAGGAAAGATGGATATTTAATCAACTCGTCTACCAAAAAAGGTTATCAAATAATATCTAGTCCAGATAAAGTTTCTGCGGAAGAATTGTCTACATATTTAGATACCAATATATTCGGAAAGAATTACAATTATTTTGAGACGCTAGATTCTACCAACACTACTGCAAAAATTTTGGCAGAGCAAAACGCAGATGAAGGTACAGTTGTTTTAGCTGAACAACAACTTGCTGGAAAAGGACGTATGGGGCGTCATTGGGTATCACCTTACGGTATGGGACTATATTTTTCAATTATTATTCGACCTAAGATACCTGTAAATCAAGCATCACAATTAACGCTTGTAATTGCAGCTGTAATAGCTCAACTTCTAAATAATAAATATAATATACCTGCTAAAATTAAATGGCCAAATGATATTTTAGTAAACGGAAAAAAAGTTTGCGGAATATTAGTAGAAATGTCTTCAGATATAGATAGAATTAATTACGCAGTAATTGGTATAGGTATTAATGTAAATAACAATTTAGACTCATTATCAATGATTACAACAAATTTAGTACCGACATCTTTATTATTGGAAACAGGCCTACGGACAAATAGAGCCCAGATATTTGCTGAACTACTCAATAAATTAGAAAACGCTTATATTGAGTTTATTGAATCAGGGTTTGAAGAATTTAAGCAAATATGGGAAACATACGCATACTCTATTGGTCGATTGATCACTGTAGAAACTACCGTAGAAAATTATAAAGGCATTCTATCTGGAATTGATAAATCAGGTGCTTTAATACTTAATATAAATGGACAAAAAAAGCTAATATATAGCGGTGAGATAGTATTATAACTTGATTATTATAAAAAATTTCTATATAATTTTAATTAAGGTGGTATCCCTAGGAACTGCACTTAATAAAATTGTGCTATATTTCTATTTATACTATTACTTTGGATTAAACTGCCTTCTAGCTTCTATTTTCATGCTAGGAGGCTTTCTTTATTAAAAAGTATCCGTATATACATGGGGGTCAACTATAAATTATAGGAGTTGATAGCATGAGAAAATTAACAACTTCATCAATTAGACAAATGAAGGGCAATGAAAAAATATCTGTTTTAACAGCATACGACTATTCAACTGCAAAAATATTTGACGAAGCAGAAATAGATATAATTCTTGTAGGTGATTCATTAGGCATGGTTGTATTAGGTTATGATTCTACAGTACCAGTTACCGTTGCTGATATGATACATCACGGTAAAGCAGTTGTAAGGGGTGCGCAGAGAGCTCACGTAGTAGTTGACATGCCATTTATGAGCTATCACATTAATAAATCAGAAACTCTTAACAATGCTGCTAGAATTATTCAAGAAACAGGTGCGGCTAGTTTAAAACTTGAAGGTGGATCTGAAATAGTAGATTCAGTATCAGCTCTAACAACAGCTGGAATTCCAGTTATGGGACACCTCGGTCTATTACAACA
>Ga0265293_10012644_pt1 | contig 11144 bp, 7 predicted proteins | sample Munlanlewell138R_FD_192505 | JGI IMG/M metagenome (GOLD analysis project Ga0265293, IMG submission 192505) | Leachate microbial communities from a municipal landfill in Southern Ontario, Canada - Leachate well 138R | ecosystem: Engineered > Solid waste > Landfill > Unclassified | place: Canada... | reverse complement strand
CATCAGACCAGTATAAGTTAGGATCGAGCATACATAAACCATCCTTGAATATTACGCTATTCTTATCCCCTAATATTTTTCTTAACTGGTGCAGAGTAAAATAAAAATTATTCATAACTGATCTGCCATCCCAGTTATCCCACATCTCTTCAACTAACTTCTGCACACTAATGGCTTCATTTTTTGTTCCTAACATTTTTAGCATATATAAAGCTTTCCGCGAGCTGAAATCTTTAGTTCGAACACCCTTGATTTCCATACTAAAGGGGCCCATCAAGTATAACTTAAGTGCAGGTTCAGCTTTCTCAGGATTGTCATAATTATTGCTGACGGTTTCAATCTGAATGGGTTTTTTAGTATCCTTTTCTTGTATAATATGTAATCCACGGTATTCAACAAGGTCTTCCAAATAACCTTCAAAGGGTGATGCATCTTCAATTAAACTAAGTAACTTAACAATGTTATCATCTCTCCAAGTATAGAAATGGTAAAATGTTTTCTCCATGGCCAAGCGTAAACCCTTCTCTAAAAAAATATTGAGATGCTTCTTATCCCCTTTGGCTGCATAGAGCAGAGCTAATTCAACATAAGTTGAAGCTTCAAAATAAGGGGTAGAGCAGGCTACACTTTTTTCTAATGCTTCTAAAAGAATCGTTTCTGCATCCATATAACTACCCAATTCTCGATAAATTGCTCCTAGAATTATTTGGCAGCGTATACAGTATATTTCGCCTCCGGCTTTTTTTCTTAGTTCATAGGATTGTTGGGCAAAATTAAGTGCCCGAGGAATCTTTCCTGTTAAAAAAGCATGTTTTGCCTGTGTTGCTAAATAATAAGAGCGGAGATGATAGTTTTCCTCTTTGAAGTAAGTGAGCACCACAGCCTTCATTTCATCAAGCACTTGATCAGCCTTTTCAAAATCACCCAAATAATCTAGAGAATTAATCAGGAAAAATTTGGAGTAAAAATTCCATATAGTAATTTCCTTCTGTTTCTGTATCTTTATAGCCAAGTTAAGCCATTCTATTGCTGTTTTAAAGTCACCTGACATTTCAGCATTACATCCAGCTAAATGAGGAATCATCATAGTTAAGGAAGGATCAACCCCCGGTTCATATATTCTCCCTAAAGCATCTTTTATATACCCCTTAGCTAAATCAAATTCTCCTACAAAAGCATAGGCATTTCCTAAAATCCAACATGACCAAATATAAAGGTTAATATCCTGCAAAACAAGGCTTGTTCTTCTGGCTTTTTCGCCACAATTGACTGCTTCCGGATAATTCCCAGTATAAAAGTTATGGGTCCAACCTGCATAAATCTGTTTATAAGCCCAAATTCTCGAATCAATAACATTATTGGATTCCGAATAAAGATCCGGATCATTGATAAAAATGTTCATCTTTCCAAGTCCACCATTACCATAAAAAATAATGATCTCTGCTTTGATAAAAAGGGCCTGACTCACACCTATAATATCATTATTCCTTCTAAATCTCTCCAGGGCACAATCCAGATAATAGTTGCATAATTCTGGATCCTTAGACTTTAAATAACAGGCATAGCCGAACTGAAACCAAGGGTTTTCTTCCAGTTGCTCAAGGGGAAGCTTTTTTAAAAGAGAATAGAATTTCTTAGATATCACAGGAGTCAAAACCTTTGACCCAGCTTGTTTTAATATTTCCATTGCCTTGTTGATGTTCTGTGACTCAATAAAATGATGTATGGCTTCTTTCCAGTTTTTTTGTTCAAAAAAGTAATCCCCTATTTTTTCATGTAACTCCGCTATTCTGTTGTATCCCAAGACTTCATGGGCTCTATTATAGATGAGGCACTGCCATACTCTGTTGGTCTTATAAAATTTAGGATTCGTCATACAATAACGAATTAAATTGCTGGAATTGCATAACTCATCAAGTAGCTTTATTTTTTCTTCACCTATGAGCAAAATAGCCATTTCCTCGCTAAATTCTTGTATAACGGAGGTAGCATAGAGCACCTCTTTCTGCTCCTCTGTCAATTTGCTTAAAAATTTATTCTCCAGGTAATTATCAAGCTGAATCAATCTTCTTGCTGCGTCAATGTGGTCCTTCTTTAAAAGAGACATAAACTCCGGTTCAAATAACATTTTCTCCCCAATGGCCTCTACAGCTATTGTCCAGCCTCCGGTAAAAGAATACAAGTGTTGAATTTCTTCCTCATCTAAGTCCAAGTCATAACTTTTTTTATAAAAGTCTTCCATTTCTTCTTCAGTGAAGTACAATTGTTCATTTGAAATTATAAGAATACTGCGATATATCATGCTTTTAAGCTTATCCCATCTTATTTTTTCAACAGTAGTGACTATAAAGTGTACATTATGGGGGAGAGTATTTATGAATAATTGAAAAAAGTTGTGGAAGCTATCGTCATCACTATTTGCAAAATAATTATCAATAATAATAAAGAGATCCTGATCCTGATCAGAAGATAGAATGACTTCCAATAACTCCTGAATATGCTTTTCTGGGTCCAAACCCTCCTTGAAATTATGAATATTGACGCTATAAACTGAATTAATAAATTGGATCGCTCTATCCAAAAAATAAGAAATAGAATCACTGCCTTCTTCAAAATAATACACCAAACAGGGACTATCTATCGATTGGGAAAAGCTCTCAATGATAGTAGACTTTCCTATGCCCGGTACTCCACTGACTACTGTCAACCTTCGATGCATCGCACCTTTTAACAAATTATCAAGACGTAATCGCCTAGTCTCTTGAGTAGATTCGTGGAATAATATCATCATTTTTCCTCCCATATAAAAATATCCAACATTCATTCTGCAACCCCTAGATGAATAAAAGATTTTAAGTGTTTACAATCATTTTAAGCCTATTCAATACTAAAAACAAGGTGAAGTTTTCTTGGTAAATATACATAAATCGATAGCCGAATTAAACACAATAGGATAAAAAAAATGGAAAGGGCAACTATAGATTGAAACGACAAAAAACTATTCAATAGAATAGGTCTTTTGTTCTCTTAAGTAGTTACAATCTTAGTTTTCTCCTGGTTTTTAGCTTTTATAAAAATAGATATATGAAACTTATTATAAAAATATGGCTTATGAGTACACAAACAATGGACTTCATCAGGGAGAAGTCTTCCAGTAAGCGGATCACCTTAACAAGAAAATAGAAAAATAAAGCTAAAGAAGCTATGATAGCTACGACTACAGCTGCAGCGCCCTTGGAATTCAAATTGCTAAATTGGTAATAATAATTGATGAGTAAGGAAAAAAGTCCAAAAGGGATGATATTGTCCCCAACAGCATTGAAAAGAAGTCCAAAGCTTGTTTTCCCTTTAAACAATTTCAAAGAATTTCTCAATATAAAAGCAATACCTGCTTGGTTGGCAATCATATAAGTATAGCCTATCATTAAATAAAAGATTAAATAGATAGAGCTTAATCCCTCTTGAGATTTCAGATGAGCTAAATAAAATAAACATAGTCCATAACAAATTCCAATAATAAAAACCTTTATCCTGGAAAATGGATATATTTTTTTTGTTTCCGATTCTTGATTAATTTGAACTGCATTCACATTGATAGATTTTTCTAATTCCATTTTTATCACCACTTCCAATCTAAAAATATTAAGATAAATAACCTCTTTCTTTTTCTTGTACAAGTTAGTCCTATAAGGGGGTGACGGGGCTACCCCCTTATATTCTGACTTGTCTCTTCTAACTAAAAGAATAAATTAACATGATAACTGATAGGATTAGAATGATTATTGGACCCATATTTTCCGTGTAGCGTCGACTGCCTTTCCTGACATTTTCAGGCCAACCGTGCATAATTTCTACAATTTCATCCGTCTTTTCTCTTTCTTTACTCAAGGAAGCTGCCAGAGAAGGCATCTTATTGGTAATTATGGAAACAAGAATCATAACGATTAAGGATGCAGGAATAGCAAATATTCCTCCATAAGGTACCGGACCAAAGGCTGCTTTGGATAACATCGGACTCCAAGCTAAGGTAGGATGAGCCCAGCTGGCATTGAAGAGCGATAAAATACCTCCAGTAAGCATGCTTGCGATAGCACCATATTTATTGGCACCCTTCCACCAAATACCCATGATAAGAGGAGCAAAGAAAGCACAACCGGAAATGATGATGGCCCAAATGACACTGGATAAAATAAATGCAGGCGGTTGTACGGTAATTAAGGTTATTCCAATACCTGCCGCAACAATAGCCTTAGGCGCTAAGCTTTGTTTCTGCTCAGGTGTCATTACTTTAACGTTACCAATAATATCATGAGCAATACCTGTACCGATAACCATCAAGCCTCCGGCGATGGTGGAAATACCAGCTGATACAGCTCCTGCTACAACTATCGCAAAACCAAAATCCCCCATGAATACTTGACTTAATATAAGGATAATTTGATCAGGCTTAAATAATTCTGCAGGTATGTTCTCCCTAAGTTGATAAATAAGACCTGAAAATCCTGCTGCATAGGTTAACATATTGACCATACCAATAAAAACTAAGCCTATAACGAATGCCTTTCTTGATTCATGAATATTCTTGGATGAGGCAACACGATTGACATAATGAGGTAAGGTTGATGTGGCCAATATACACGATGGTATAAGACTCACATACCATTTCATACTCGCAAAAGGTGCAAACATCTTTTCAAAGAATTGAGGAAATACTTCTATCATAGTCGGTACCATGTTCCCATAGCCCCAGAAAGGCAAAAACCACACATTAGCTCCTACAGCTTTTAATATCCCCATGACAGAAATAAATATGGTAACTACAAGGATAATGCCTTGGGCTGCTTGAGTCCATGAGACCCCATACATGCCACCAAATATCATATAGGAAATAATGATGACTGCCGCCAATATCAATCCTGGCAAATAGGATATTCCTAGAAGCATCTCAAACAGGTTGGCCATACCCTTCATCTGACCAACTGAATACATAGTCATAACAAGAATCATGAAAAGTATGGCTATCATTCTTGCATTAGCACTTTGAAAACGCCGTCCTACATAACCTGCTATGGTGTATTCTTCCAAGGACCTTAAAGGGCCAATTAATAGAGGTATCATTAAGGCAAAACCCGCCATCCATGCCTGGGTGAGGACAGGCAGTTGACCTTGAACAGACCACACCATTCCCGTATAGCCCAAGAAAGCAGCCAAACTAAGATAAGATGATACCAAAGCAAAGCCATTGATAAAAGCTCCGATGGAACGACCAGCCGTAAAATACCCTTCAGCACTTGTGACTTGTTTCTTTGCAACCGCACCTAAGTATATGAAAAATGCCATTAAAGCTATACTTGTTATTACACCTACAATGTGAACTTCTCCCATAATGTATCACACCTCTCTTTCTTCTAGTTCTGCTCGTGCTTCTTCATTTTTCTTTAGTAATAAGGAGATAATATAGCCTACTATAGCTATCCCTAGCCAGTTAAATGTGACCTGATACCAGTATGGAAAAGGGAATCCCCAGATTTTAATATTCAACAATCCTGGAAAAGGTTGCATAAATAAAACACCTACTCCCATGCAGATGATGACTATAGCGCCAATTACAGCAATTCGCAATTCTTTTTTATAGATGCTATTGGCTTTTTCTTGAATATTGACTTTGGTTATTGATTGATCTTGCATTTTAGAATCCATTTTTCCTCCTCACTTTCTTTTTATAAATATTTGGAATTGACTCGCTTCTAATTTTATAGGATTCTCCCTAGGAAATTCGCCTAATTAGCTTATTTTCCTTTCCAAGCCGGATCTCTTTTTTCCTTAAATGCCTTTAGAGCTTCATAAAAATCCTGGGTTTTAGCATATTTCATAGTGTATCCGCCTTCAACAGCATATTTCTCAACTAATCGGGCATTTTCATTGATTTGCATGGCCTCCTTAAAATATTTAAGAATGATTGGCCCTCGCTTTTTTAATTCATTGGCTAACTCTATGGCAGAATCAAGGAGATTTTCAATAGGAACAACTTTATATACTGCCCCATACTGCTTCATTTCCTGTGCAGTTATGGGGTTCCCTGTGAGAGCCAAATATCGGACTACCTTTTGAGGCAGTATGAGAGAACCGAAACCTGAAGCTCCAACAATAGAAGCTTTTATTTCTGGTGTTCCAAAAAAGGCATCCTCTGAAGCTATGATAAAATCACAACAACAAGCAATGGCAAATGCTGATCCGACAACGGATCCTTGACCTGCAAAGATGACAGGAACCTTGGTTTTGTAAACTTGAGCAATGCCATTTGTCACCGAATTAAAAATATAATTTCCTGCCACTTCCTCATCTGCAAATATATTAAATAGTTGCATGTCGTTTCCTACAGAAAACCTTTTACCTTCAGCTCTCAATATGACAACCCGAATATCATCCCTCTCATTAATCTCTTTGAATATACTTTCAAACTCATGGTATGTCTCCTCGATAAATGTATTAAGAGGTGGTCTGTTTAACGTTACTATTCCGATATTATCTTTTACTTCCAGTGTAAGTCCTTTCATTTTTACTCCCCTTCCTATGAGTTTTTTCTTTTATTTATAATTAAAATTACCTTTTATTACTCTTCCGCCAAATTCCTAATGTTTCTGCTTCTTTAATGAGGTCATCCCTGAGTTTTGGATGAGCAATATTGATAAGACTCTCTGCTCTCTTCCAGAAAGATAGACCCTTTAGATTGGCTTTGCCATACTCTGTCACTATGAAATGAGTGGATGTACGGGGCACTGTAACTGCTGTTCCTGCAGCAAACTGGGGTTTGATTCGAGAGATTAATTCTCCATTTTTCTCAATTGAAGAAGGCATGCACAAAAAGCTTTTGCCACCTTTAGACATGTAAGCTGCTTCCACGAATTCCAGCTGTCCCCCATTGCCACTATAGTGATTTGCTCCCATAGATTCGGAGGCCACCTGTCCTGTCAAATCAACTTCTATACATGCATTAATGGATATAAGATTATCATTTTGATGAGAAAAAAGAGGTATATTGGTGTAGTTAACCGGATAACCTGCCAACATTGGATTGTCGTCTAAGAAATCGTAAAGTCTTTGAGACCCGCCTGCGAAAGTCCAGGCTACACGTCCAGGATCTAAAGCTTTCTTGCTTCCAGTTAGCTTGCCGGCTTCATATAAATCCAAAGCAGCCTCAGGAAACATCTCACTGTGCATACCTAAGTCTTTTAGGTCCGAGTCTACCAGCATTTTACCTAAAGCATTGGGCATCCCGCCAAGACCTAACTGTAAACAAGCCCCATTTTGTATTTCAGACATAACATGTTGGGCAATTCTTTGTTCTATGTCTGTTGCTTCAACAGAAGGAATAATGGGTATGGGTCTACGCCCCGCTTCAACGATAAAGTCGACTTCGGATATATGTATATAGTGATTATAACCTCCATGAGCCCTTGGCATAGCTTCGTTTACTTCAACTATAACCTGGCGAGCTTTTTTAGCTGCTTCTTTAAAATGATGAATTGAAACTCCAAAGTTAAAGTTTCCGTGCTTATCCATGGGTGTCGTCTCTAACATGAGTACATCCGTATCGCAGATATTTTGAATATGACTTGGAGATTCACCATACCTAATTGGCATATAGGAAGCTCGGTTTGTTTTAGCATATTTGCGTTCGTAACCACCAAATTGCCAACTTTCAATTCTAAAATGTTCCCCCGTAGAATCGCTTTCTATAGCTTCGCATGGAAAAAGAAGAGGCCCAGAGCGAATGACTACATCATGCACTTCCTCTTTGCGACCTGCCAAGGCCTTATTAAGTAATTGTGGAAAGTTTACGAAAAAACCCAGCTCCACAAAATCACCGCTTTGTACACATTTTACGGCCTCATTAGCATTGACAAGTTTACTACGATATTCATCTGTCAACATAACATCCCCTCCTTAATAGTCCATTTAAAAACTCTTTCATTGATACCACTCCTTTCCTTTATAAAACATTATAAAAGATGCACATTAGTTGTTTGTTTATTGGGTATTAGTTCCATCTTATAAATGTCTTAGTTTTATAAAAAAAGGTATTGAATATTCTCAAAAAATCAAAAAAGCCTGAAATGCTTTAAATAAAGCACTTCAAGACTTTATATCTTTCGCTATAAAAGTAGGAGATTCATATCAATAAGACATAAGATTTATGACAGTAATCCCTATAGATTAAGTATGATAAGCCCTTGCACAATTCCTATGGCAAATCCTATGACACCGCCTAACAATTCAATATATTTTAACTCCTTTTTGGCTATTTTCAGGATTATCTCTTCCATCTTCTCCAACTCAAAGCTGTTGATCTTTTCTTCTACCATTTTAGAAACTTCTATACGTGCCGTTCCATTATCGATAAATCCTTGGAGCATTTCAGTGACCATGTGATCTGCTTCTTTATCAATCATATCTTCTACAAAATCACTAATAACACCACCGAACATGACCTGCACTAAAGAGGGCATATTCTTTTCAATGGCATTCATCACTTTTATTTTTATTTCCTCTATAATCTGTTCTTTGTAGCCTTCCTCTATTATCTTATCGATTATCGATTCAACGGATACAAGTTCACTATCAACAACTTCCCCGATTACTTTTGAAATTTCTAGTCTTCTTTTGGGTATTAATCCTTGTAAAGTCAATCCTAGAATCTTTTTGGGCTTCAAGGGTCTAAAAATCATTTTAACAGCAATGGCATTTGTCACATAACCAATAATGCCGCCTACAACACCTAGAGAAATTAATTTTATGATATACATTTCTTCCATAATAACCTCTGTTTATTCTACCTTTTATTCTTTCTTCATGTATTTTAATTATCAAATATACTGTTGAGGACCTTATCTAATTGTTCTATCGTATTGCACTCTTCGGCTACATGGCAATAAGGAAGGTAGGCATCCATTTCAGAATCATTGGTGCCCCACATAGGCCTTCTTTCCGGATTGAGCCATATCAGTGTTTTACATTTTTCTCTCAATTCCTTTAATATTTCAACATGGGGGTTGGATTCATTATTCCTGGCATCCCCCAATATAATGATTGTACTGGTCTTCTTGATAGATTTCCAACAGATTTCTTTGAAATCTGCAAAGGATTGACCATAATCTGTATAGCCTAACATGATATCTAAATCCTCACCTCGGTAGATTCTATCCAGTGCTTCCTCTGCCTTATATTCTTTAAAAACAGAGCTGACTTCTACTAAATCCGTACACATGACAAAAGAACGGATTTTTAAAAGAGTATCATTTAAGCTGTATAAAAATAACAACATAAAATGGGATACATATCTTACAGAATTACTGATATCACAGATGACAAAAACATCCGGTCTATTTATCTTTTTATAGCGCCATTGCAGATTAAAGAGCATACCATCGTAAGATCCATTCTTCCGAATTGTTTTTTTAATATCCAGTATTCCCCTTTTATAGTCTTTTTTTCTTTTAGAATAACGTGCATAGATTTTCTTAGCAAATCGATCTATTATTTCCTTCATTTCCTCGATTTGATTCCCTTCCAATGCACCAAAGTGAGTTGTTTTTAACCTATTTTGAAGGGTATCCTTACTTCTTCGCCCTTCTCGCAGTTCATACTGGCTTTTCACATAGTCTTCTGTAAAAGCTAGTATATCTTTCTTCTTTTTTTCCAAAACGGATAGCATAGCTTGGGAACCGGGAATTTTCATTTCGGAAATGAAAGCCATATCCTCGTCAAAACTTTTAATTCCAATCTGTTCCATCATTTTTTGAACGTACATTCCCTGTTGGGTACTATAGGTCATCTGCTCAAGCTTGGAGGTGTCAATAGCTTTATTAAATATATCCAAAAATTGTCTATCATCTTGATTGATGATAGACTCTGTTAAATCACTCCACTTTTTATCTAAATCTTTTAACGCATCAAACTCCTCTTTATTATGTCCTAGATCAAATAATTTTATATTAAAAAAACTTTCAAACAGTTTTTCAAAGATAATATTATCTTCCCTTGTCTTTATTAACGCAGCATTCAATGCATATTTAAAACTTTCTTTATCTCCATAACCGATATGCTTTACTGCTTTTATGGCATCTAGTGTTTCAGAAACTGAAAGCCGGACACCTGCATTTCTGAGGTTATAGCAAAAGTCTTGCAAGATGTTATCCATTTTACTAACCCTCTTGTTTAGCTATCATAGCCATTTCATTAAGCCTATTTTCAGCCTTTTTAATGTCCTCTTCATATTTTAAAATGATATTTAAGGTTTCTTTTATTATTTGATTGTCAAGCTTATCTCGACTTAATAGCATCAATACCTTGGCCCAATCTATCGTTTCACTTATAGATGGTATTTTTTTAATATCTAAATTCCTTACTTGCTGAATAAAGGATACTAGCTGGTTATTTAAGCTTTCCGAAATACCAGGAACCTTCACTCTTACAATGTCTTTTTCCATTTTAGCATCAGGAAAAGGAATGAACAGATGTAAGCACCTTCTCTTTAAAGCGTCACTTAAATCCCTGGAATTATTACTTGTCAGGATAACAAAAGGAGTCTTTTTTGCTTTTATAGTTCCTATTTCAGGAATAGAAACCTGGAAATCAGAAAGTACTTCTAATAAAAAGGCTTCAAATTCTTCGTCTGATTTATCAATTTCATCAATAAGAAGGGTTGCACCTTCTTCTACTTGAAGAGCTTTGAGTAAAGGGCGCGGCTCTAAAAATTTTTGTGAAAAAAAGACATCGTCATGATCATGCAGCTTTTCCATAGCAGCTACCAATGAATCTTGTTTATCTATTATTTTATTAAGGTTGTCCTTGAGTATCTGAGTATAGAGTAACTGCTTTCCATATTTCCACTCATAAAGAGATTTGGATTCATCTAACCCCTCGTAGCATTGTAATCTTATTAATGGGGATTCCAAATACTTGGCGCAGGTCTTTGCAAGCTCGGTTTTCCCTACTCCTGCAGGCCCTTCAACCAGTATAGGTTTATTGAGCTTATAGGCTAAAAACAAAGTAGTCGCTATCTTTTTATTACATATATAATCTAATTTTTCAAAGCTTTCTTGTAATTCTTCTATGGATACCATTTTTTCTTTCTTGCTCAT
>Ga0265293_10012643_pt1 | contig 11145 bp, 8 predicted proteins | sample Munlanlewell138R_FD_192505 | JGI IMG/M metagenome (GOLD analysis project Ga0265293, IMG submission 192505) | Leachate microbial communities from a municipal landfill in Southern Ontario, Canada - Leachate well 138R | ecosystem: Engineered > Solid waste > Landfill > Unclassified | place: Canada... | reverse complement strand
GTCCCGTTCCCGGGAATCAGCCAGCCCGAAACGATGCGCAGCCGCAGCCGCGCGCCTTCCTCGAACCCTTCATGGCCGGGATATTCAAAACTGATCAGCCGGTCCGGATCAGCGGCGGGCGCGAAGTCGATGCGCAGCGCACCGCCCTTGTAGACGGCACGGACGACCGTGCCGTCGATGCCGGGCTCGTCCTCGCCTGCGATTTCGAGATCGGGTGTGCGCACGCAGATGCTGGCGGCCGCGCGCGGTCCGTCGCCGGCGCGGCAGCGCACCGTCGCCTCCTGCCCAAGCACCTCCACGCGCGCCTTTCCGCCCTCCTCGGCCGAAAGCACTTTTGCGGGAATCACGATACCCTGCGCGATGAACGAGGCGACCATTTCGCTCGCCGGCTCGGTGTAGAGTTCGCGCGGCGTGGCGAGCTGCGCCAGCCGGCCATGGTCCATCACCGCGATGCGGTCGGCGAGCGCCATGGCTTCCGACTGGTCATGGGTGATGTAGACGATGGTGGTGCCGGTGCGCTTGTGGAAGGCCGCGAACTCGTCCTCCATCGAGGCGCGCAGATGCACGTCCAGATTGGCCAGCGGCTCGTCGAACAGCACCAGCGAGGGAGCGGCCACGAGGCAGCGCGCCAGCGCCACGCGCTGCCGCTGCCCGCCCGAGAGATTGGCCGGGCGGCGCTCGGCAAGGCCGGTCAGGTCGACCAGCGCCAGCGCCTCGTCCACCTTGCGCTTCGCCTCGGCCTTGTCCACCTTGGCCACCTTCAGCGAATAGCCGACATTTTCGGCAACCGTCATGTGCGGCCACAGCGCGTAGTTCTGGAACACGATGCCGACGCGCCGCTTCTCCGGTGGCACGCTGCCGCCGGCATCGGAGACCGTCTTGCCGCCGATGCGGATGTCGCCGCCGCTGACCTGCTCGAAACCGGCCACCAGCCTGAGCAGCGTGGTCTTGCCGCACCCCGAAGGGCCGAGCACGGCGAGGAACTCGCCGTCGCGCACATCGATGGAGACCTCCTTGACGGCATCGAAATCGCCAAAGGTCTTGGTTACGTTGGAGAGCGTCAATCCCGCCATGGCAGAACTCCGTTGGGAAGGTAGGGGGCGAGCAGGTTGGTGGCGAGCATCAGCACGAAGGTGATGGAGACCGTGATGGCCGACATCGCCGCCGCATAGCTGGAATCGCCGCCCTGCTCGAACGAGAACATCACCACGCCGATGGTCTCCGAGCCGGAGGACCACAAGAGCGCCGAGACCGTCAGTTCGCTGAGCGCGGTCATGAAGATGAGCAGGCCGCCGGCAAGGGCCGCCGGCGCGACCAGCGGGAAGACGATGGTGCGCAGCCGCGTGAACAGCCCTGCGCCCGCCACCTGCGCGGCCTCTTCCAGCGCCCGGTCGATCTGGTGATAGCCGCTCACCGTCGGCCTCAGCGCCAGCACGAGGAAGCGCGCGAGATAGGCGTAGAGGATGATCCAGACCGTGTTGTAGAGCTGGATGCCCGTGAACGGGATCGGCCGCAGGAACATCAGAAGTGCCGCGATCGCCAGCACCACGCCCGGCAGCGCATAGGGCAGCTCGATGGCGAGGTTCACGTAGCGGATCCACTTCTGCCTGCCCCAGGCGACCATGTAACCCACCGGCACCGCAACCAGCACGGCGAACGCCGCCGCCGCGATGGACAGGGCGAAGGAGTTGAAGAAGGAGCGGTTGGCCGCCGCATGCTCGAACAGGACGAAACGGTAGTTGTCGAGCGTGGCCGTCGCCCAGCTCAGCGGAATGCCGTAGCCCGGAACCAGCGAAGTGAGCAGCAGGCCGAACATCGGCATCACGAGAATGAGCAGGATCAGGAGCCACATGCAGATCTCTACCGGCAGCCTCCAGCGGCCGAGCGGATAGGGATCGGCCGGCAGCGAGGTGGACGAGATGCGGTAGTCGCGGCGCCGGCTCATCAGCTCCTGCCCGACGATGCCGGCCATGGCGATGACGCCGATCAGCACCGAAAGGAAGGCCGCCTCGCCCAGCACCGAGGGACCGCCGCCGGCCAGCTTCTGGTAGATGAGCGTCGGCAGCACCAGATAGTTCGCCGGAATGCCGAGGAAGGCGGGGATGCCGAAATTGCCCACGCAGGATACGAAGGCGAGTGCGGCGGCCGCCACGATGGAGGGCGTCATCAAAGGCAGCACGATGGTGCGCAGCACGGTGAACCAGCCCGCCCCGCCCGAGCGCGCCGCCTCGATCAGCTCGCGCGGCAGCTTGCGCAGGCCCGCGCGCACCAGCAGGAACACCAGCGGCCCGTATTGCACGCCGAGCAGCAGGATGATCCCCTCGGTCGAATAGAGCGGGTTGCGGGTGCCGATGGGCGGCGCCATGCCGATCATCTTGAGGAACGGGCTTGCCGGCCCGAACAGTTGCAGCCAGGCCAGCGCCGTCACCTGCGGCGCGATCATCAGCGGCATCACATAGCACAGCACCAGCATGGAGCGGCCGCGTATGTCGGTCAGCGTCACCAGCAGCGCCATGAAGGTGCCGAGCACCACGGCAAGCGCGGTGCCGCCGAAACCGACCACCAGCGTGTTGACCGTGGCGGTCCATGTGGCGGGATTTGCAAGCCCCATGCGGATTGCCGTGTCGGAAAGCGTGCCGCCCGGCGCCACGATCTCCTTGACGAGGCGCAGCATCGGCAGCAGCGAAAGCAGCACGATGACGATGGCAACCACCACCGTCAGGGCCATCTCCTGGCCCCGGCTTTCTTTTACAGGTGCGGACATTGTTGATTTCCCGGTAAGCCCTGAAGCATGTCACCCCAAACAGGAACCGATTTCAGGGGAACGACATGCGTAAGGATAAGGACTTAAAACACGTTGCCTGATTTCATTTGAGCGCGACGCGCTTTAAGCGCCCGATAGATGGCGAATGGCGGATGGCCACCGCGATCGGACGGGGACCGGCAGGAATTTCCTCGCCGCCGGCCCCATCGCCCTGATGTCAGCCCCCGAACAGTTCGGAGAACTTCGCCTTGTCGGCTTCGGTGTTCTTGAGGATGGTGGGCAGGTCGAACGACATCACCTTGAACTCGACGCCCTCCGGCAGCCACTCGGGCCGGCCGACGGATGCCTTGGCAGGCAGGTAGCCCATGTCGAGCGCCAGCTTCTGGCCTTCATCGGACAGGATGAAGTCGACGAACGCCCTGGCGCCCTCGACATTCTTCGCCGTCTTCATGATGGCGACCGGTTCGGTCACGGCCGGCACGCCCTCGGACGGGAACACGAACTCGATCGGCGATCCCTTGGCCTTGGCGTTCATGGCCATGAAGTCGACGAGGATGCCGTAGGGCTTCTCACCGCTGGCCACCGACTTCAGCACCGCGCCGTTGCCGCGCACGGAAATGGTGTTGTTGTCCTTCAGCTTCTGGAAGAAGTCCCAGCCATAATTGCTGTCAGCCACGAAGCCCGAGAGCAGATAGGCGGCGGCGCCCGAATAGAGCGGGCTCGGCATCACCAGCCCGTCCTTGTACTCGGGCTTGGCGAGATCGGCCCAGTGCTCGGGCTTCTGGGCGGCGGCGGTGTTGTAGGCGATGCCGGTGGTGATCAGCTTGGAGCCGAAATAGGTCTTGTCGGCATCCACGGCATCCGGCTCGATGCCGTCAGTCTTGGCTTCCGGGTAGGCCAGCAGGCGGTCTTCGCCCTTGAGCAGTTCCATGCTCACCGCGTCGGCGATGAGCAGCACGTCGGGCTGCGGGCTGCCGGCGGCGAACTCGGCCGCGAGCTTGGCCAGAATGTCGCTGGTGCCGGAACGGTAGATGCTGACGTCGGTGCCCGGATTGGCCTTCTTGAAGGCCTCGACGGTCTTTGTCGCGTCAGCCTCCGGCTGCGACGTGTAAAGTGTCAGCGTATCGGCGCTGGCGGCGCCCGAAAAGAGCATTGCGGCAATCGCCACCTTGCTCGCGAGTAGTGAGACGAAACGCGTGTTCATGAGACCTCCTGATCGTCTTCTGTGCATGGCTTGCGGCTTCTTTGCCGACCAAGCCTGCTCCTCCCTGCACGGCGTATATGACCCATAGATGACAGCACGCCCGTTGTTCATATGCAATGTTCATTTGTTCCTTGTCAAACACAAATGAACACATGAACTGTGTCCTTGCCGACACAGTGCTTATCCACGATGTTAAAGCATGTCGCCCGAAAGTGGGAACCGGTTTCGGGGCAACGACAGGCGTGAAAGCAGGAGCTTGAAGTGCGGGTAGCAAATCTGAAGGATTGCGCAGCACTTCAGGTGCGAATCGGGAGAAACAGATGCTGCGATCGACGAACAGGAAGCAGGCCGCGCCAGTGCGCGAAGCGCCGCTCGTCTCCTCCGACATCAACGTCAAGACTGCATGGCTCTACTACGTCGAGGGTCTGACCCAGGAGCAGATCGCGGAAAAACTGAATGTCAGCCGCGTCAAGGTCATGCGCACGCTGGCCGCCTGCACCGCCGAGGGCGTCGTCGTCACCACCATCAACGCCGGCACCGCCGCGCAGGTGGCGCTGGAGCGCGCACTGGAAGAGCGTTTCAGCCTCGATGCGGCCGTGGTGGTGCCGACGCCGGAAGATGCCGCCCATCTGGAAAAGGCCATCGGCCATGCGGTCGCGCTCTATCTCGGCGAACAGATGCAGGACGGCATGACGCTGGCCATCGGCGGGGGCGCGACGCTGCACGCCAGCCTCGCCTATCTCGGCCGCCGGCAATTGCAGAATGCGTCCGTTATCGGCCTCGTCGGGGCCCTGCCCCATTCGCAATGGATCAACCCGTCCATCGTGGCGGCCAAGGTTGCCGACATTTTCGGCGTCGACAGCTACCAGATCACCGCGCCGGTCATGCTGCACGATCCGGCGCTGCGTGATCTTCTGTGGGCGCAGCCCGAACTGCTGGACGTCCGCACCCGCGCCGCCAATGCCGACATCGCCCTTTTGACAGTGGGCGAGATTTCGCGCGACGCCACCATCTTCCGGCACGGGCTGGTGCCGTCTGCGCTCATCCCCTCGCTGCGGGCGAAGGGGGCGACGGCCAATGTCTTATCCTATTTCATCGACGCGCAGGGAAAACTCGTTGATCACGAGGTCAACGATCGGGTGATGGCGATCGGCCTTGATGTGGTCAGCGCCATTCCCAATGTGGTTCTGGCCGCCGGCGGCCGCCACAAGATCGCCGCCCTGCGCGCCGCCCTCAACGCCTTCGAGACGAACGTGCTGATCACCGACAGCGACACCGCGCAGGCGCTGACCGCGTCCGGCTGAGCGTCCGGTTCAGATCAGCCCGCGCTCGCGCAGAAAATCGTCGAGGCCGGCATTGGTCACGTCCTCGAACTCGCGCACCGCCTCGTTCATGCGGCGGCGGTGGGTGACGAGCAGGGTCAGCACCTGCCGCATTTCCACGGAAATGCCGAAGCGCGCCCAGCGCTCGGCGATATGGGCGGGAAGCTGCAGATCGGTGCAGAAGGCATCGAGGCTTTCATAACCCAGTTCCTGCACCAGCCGTGCCGTGTCCTCGCCTGAAAGCCGTTCCTCGAAGGCATGGTCATGCAGGCGCTGCGCCACCAGCTTGATGTCGGCCGGCGAAGCGCTCATCACCTTGGAGACGATGTTGCGGACGTCGGAGGGACCAAACGGAGGCATGTTGAGTTTCCCTGCTGCCGGGGCGCCGAAACGGAAGCCAAACAGCTTTCCGTTCCCCTGCCCGATCAATCTTCTGGAACAGCTTTCCCTGCCCCCGGTGTTGCCCGGGGGCAGAAAATTATCAGGCCGAATATAGGTCCTTTGCCGGGAAACACCAATGCCGGCTCAGACCACCAGACCCATCGGGTTTTCGACAAGGCGCTTGAAGGCGCCGATGAGTTCGGCGCCCAGCGCCCCGTCCACCGCCCGGTGGTCGGTCGACAGCGTCACCGACATCACCGTCGCGACCTTCACCTCGCCATCCTTCACCACCGCCCGCTGCTCGCCCGCGCCAATGGCAAGGATCGTCGCATGCGGCGGGTTGATGACGGCGGCGAAGTCCCTGATCCCGAACATGCCGAGGTTCGATACCGCCGTGGTGCCGCCCTGATACTCTTCCGGCTTCAGCTTGCGGGTCCGGGCACGCGCCGCCAGATCCTTCATCTCGTTGGAGATCGACGACAGGCTCTTTTCCTCGGCCTTGCGCACGATGGGCGTGATCAGCCCGCCGGGGATGGAGACGGCAACGCCGACATCGGCATGCCGGTGCTTCACCATCGCGCCCTCGGTCCACGACACATTGGCGTCAGGCACTTCCTTGAGCGCCAGCGCCAGCGCCTTGATGATCAGGTCGTTGACGGAGAGCTTGTAGGCAGGCTCCTCGCCCTTTTCCGTCTTTCTGACCGGAGCCGCGTCGTTGAGCTGCTTGCGCAGGCCAAGCAGCGCATCCAGCTCGCAATCCACCGTCAGGTAGAAATGCGGCACGGTCGACTTCGCCTCGACCAGCCGCCTTGCGATGGTCTTGCGCATATTGTCGTGCGGGATCAGCTCGTAGGAGCCTTCCTCGAACAGTTTCAGCACGGCGTCGTCCGACATCGGCTTGACCGCAGGTGCAGCAGCGGCAGGTGCTGTGGTTGCAGGTGCGGCAGCAGCCTTCGCCCCGCCCCCGGCAATCGCGGCCTCCACGTCGGCCTTCACCACGCGCCCCTGCGGGCCAGAACCGGACACACCTGACAGGTCGAGACCGGCATCCTTGGCGATGCGCCGTGCCAGCGGCGATGCGAAGACACGATGCGTGTCCTTTGCTGCGACAGCTGTGGCTGGAGCAGCAGCTTTCGCCTCCGGCGCGGCAGGAGCCGCAGCCTTCGGCGCTTCGGCGGGCGCCGCAGCGCTTTCCGTTTTTACTTCCGCCTTAGGCGCCTCGGCCTTGGCCGGTGCATCCCCGGACGCCTTGGCTGCCGCCGCGACATCCTCGCCATCTTCGGCAAGAACGGCGATCAATGCATTGACCTTGACGCCCTCGGTGCCGGCCGGCACGACGATCTTCGCCACGGTGCCTTCATCGACAGCCTCGACTTCCATGGTGGCCTTGTCGGTCTCGATCTCGGCGATCACGTCACCGGGCGAAACCTTGTCGCCTTCCTTGACGAGCCACTTGCTCAGATTGCCCTCTTCCATGGTCGGAGAGAGCGCCGGCATGGTGATATTGATCGGCATATCGTCCTCCCCCGGAGCCTAGCGATAGGTGACGGCTTTCACCGCCTCGACGACTTCGCCGACATTCGGCAAGGCCAGCTTTTCCAGATTGGCGGCATAAGGCATCGGCACATCCTTGCCGGCGATGGTGATCACCGGAGCATCAAGGTAATCGAAGGCGCGCTGCGAAACCTGATTGGCGATATGATCGCCGACGGAGCTCTGCGGGAAACCTTCCTCGACAACGACCAGCCGGTTGGTCTTCCTGACCGACTCAATGATGGTATCGAGATCGAGCGGACGGATGGTGCGCAGATCGATGATCTCGGCATCGATGCCCATCGCCGCCAGTTCTTCTTCCGCCTTGATCGCATAGGTCATGCCGATGCCGAAGGACACCAGCGTGACATCCCTGCCCTTCTTGTGGATGCGGGCCTTGCCGATGGGCAGCACGAAATCATCCAGTTTCGGCACATCGAAATGGTGACCGTAGAGGATTTCATTCTCAAGGAAGATCACCGGATTGGGATCGCGGATGGCCGCCTTGAGCAGGCCCTTGGCGTCAGCCGCCGTATAGGGCATCACCACCTTGAGGCCGGGGATATGGCTGTACCAGGCCGCATAGCACTGCGAGTGCTGGGCCGCCACGCGCGCCGCCGCTCCGTTGGGCCCGCGGAACACGATCGGCGCGCCCATCTGGCCGCCCGACATGTAAAGCGTCTTGGCCGCCGAATTGACGATCTGGTCGATCGCCTGCATGGCGAAGTTGAAGGTCATGAACTCGACGATCGGCTTGAGACCTGCAAAGGCCGCACCCACGCCGACGCCGGCAAAGCCGTGCTCGGTGATCGGGGTATCGACGACGCGGCGGTCGCCGAATTCCTGCAACAGCCCCTGTGTGATCTTGTAGGCGCCCTGATACTCGGCGACTTCCTCACCCATGACGAAGACATCCTCGTCGCGGCGCATTTCTTCGGCCATGGCGTCGCGCAAAGCTTCGCGCACAGTCATCGACACCATTTCGGTTCCGGCGGGAATGTCGGGGTCGGCCGCGACTTCCATCTTCGGCGCTGCGGCGACGGGCGAAGGCTTTGCAGCCTCAGGCGCGGGCTTTTCCTCAGCCTTCGCCGCTTCGGCGTGTGGCGCTTCGGCCTTGGCCGCGGGAGCGGCGGCCTTGCCGATTTCGTCGGCGCTTTCACCATCCTGCAGCAGAACCGCGATCGGCGCGTTCACCTTGACGCCTTCGGTGCCGGCCGGAACAAGAATTTTGCCCAGCGTACCTTCATCGACGGCTTCGACTTCCATGGTTGCCTTGTCGGTCTCGATTTCGGCAATCACGTCACCGGCGACGATCTTGTCGCCTTCGTTCTTCAGCCATTTGGAGAGGTTGCCCTCTTCCATCGTCGGCGAGAGCGCCGGCATGAGAATTTCGATCGGCATGTGCCCCCTCCCTTAAAGTACGATATCTGTCCAGAGCTCGGATGCATCCGGCTCGGGATCGTTTTGCGCAAACTCAGCGGCGTCGGCGACAATGTCGCGCACGTCCTTGTCGATGGCCTTCAGCTCTTCCTCGCTCGCCCACTTCTTCTCAAGCAGACGCGCCTTGACCTGCTCGATCGGGTCATGCTCGGAGCGCATCTTCTGCACTTCTTCCTTCGAGCGATACTTGGCCGGATCGGACATGGAGTGACCGCGATAGCGGTAGGTGTTCATTTCGAGGATGATCGGACCGTTGCCGCTGCGGCACCACTCGACCGCCATATCGGAAGCCGACTTGACGGCGCGCACGTCCATGCCGTCCACCTTCACGCCGGGGATCTTGAACGATGCGCCACGATGCGAGAAATCCGTCTCGGCCGAAGAGCGCGTTACCGAGGTGCCCATGGCGTAGCGGTTGTTCTCGATGATGTAGACGACCGGCAGCTTCCAGAGAGAGGCCATGTTGAAGCTCTCATAAACCTGCCCCTGGTTGGAGGCGCCATCACCGAAGAAGGTCAGCGACACATTCTTGTTGCCGCGATAACGGTTGGCGAAGGCAAGCCCGGTGCCGAGCGGCACCTGCGCACCGACGATGCCATGGCCGCCATAGAACTGCTTCTCCTTGGAGAACATGTGCATGGAGCCACCCTTGCCCTTGGAATAGCCGCCCTGACGACCGGTCAGCTCGGCCATCACCCCGCGCGGCGACATCTCCATGGCCAGCATATGGCCATGATCACGATAGGCGGTGATCATCTGGTCGCCCTCGATAAGGGCCATTTTCATGCCGGTGACGACAGCTTCCTGACCGATATAGAGGTGGCAGAAACCACCGATGAAACCCATGCCGTAGAGCTGTCCGGCCTTCTCCTCGAAACGCCGGATAAGCAGCATTTCGCGGTAGGCGGCAAGTTCATCTTCCTTGCTGAATTCCGCGGGCTTGGGCGCGGCTATGGTAGGCGACTTGTTGTCGGCCTTCGATCTGGCAGGCGCTTTTCTGGCTGCGGTGGCCATGCATCTCTCCCTGTAGGCGTCTCTTGTCGGACATGTGGGAGACTTGTCTCCCCACTGATCTTTAGGAAGCTATCATGCATATTTGCATTGCGCCATGCAGAAAACGCATGACTGACATGCAGCTAAGCGGTTATTTTCATTGAAATTTATAGTGATTAACCCGAATTCGGTTAACCGGCTTTTCAGCGCAGCATGATAATCACTTCGTCCGGACCGGACATATTGAGTGTCTTTCTGGCCAGCTCGTCCAGCATGTCTTTTTCCAGTGTGCCATCATGCAACAGGCGCACACGCTTCTCAAGCTCGCTGCGTTCAGCCCGCAATTTGTCGAGCTGCTCCTGCAGGCGCGCAGTCTGCACCTCGATGCGCTCGCGCGAGTTGATGCCATACTGACCATGATAGGTGTGGAAACCGAAATAGGCGACGCACGCCGCGCACAGGACGGGAATGATCAGCCGTCCGGTCTTTCTCTGCTTGTACTGACGCGTCCACATGGTTCGGCCCGGAATTCCTTTCCCTCCCTTGTCGCCGATTGTGCTTAATGGACAGTTACAGCCAGCCGGGTCGACAGGCCGTCAGATGCAAAAAGGGCGGGGTCTCCCCCGCCCTTTCAATTCGGCAATGGATACTGAGGGGCCGATCAGCCCTTGAGGATCGACGTGCCTGCGTAACGTGCCTGACGGCCGAGCTGCTCCTCGATGCGGATGAGCTGGTTGTACTTGGCCGTGCGGTCCGAGCGCGCCAGCGAGCCGGTCTTGATCTGCCCGCAATTGGTGGCGACGGCGAGATCGGAAATGGTGGAATCCTCGGTCTCGCCCGAACGGTGCGACATGACGGCGGTGTAGGCTGCCTTGTGCGCGGTTTCGACCGCGTCCAGCGTTTCCGACAGCGTGCCGATCTGGTTGACCTTGACGAGGATCGAATTGCCGACACCCATGCGGATACCATCGCGCAGGCGGGCGGAATTGGTCACGAACAGGTCGTCACCAACGAGTTGAACCTTCTTGCCCGTCAGTTCCGTGAGGTACTTCCAGCCTTCCCAGTCGTCCTCGGCCATGCCGTCCTCGATCGAGATGATCGGATAGTCGGCCGCAAGCTTGGCCAGATATTTGGCCTGCGCCCTGGGATCGCGGGTCTTCTTCTCGCCTTCGTAGACGTAGTTGCCGTCCTTGAAGAATTCGGTCGAAGCGCAGTCGAGCGCCAGCGCGATTTCCTCTCCGGGCTTGAAGCCGGCCTTTTCGATGGAAGCCATGACGAAATCGAGAGCGGCCTGCGCGCTCTTCAGGTTCGGCGCGAAGCCGCCTTCGTCACCGACATTGGTGTTGTGGCCGGCGTCTTTCAGGCCCTTCTTGAGCGTGTGGAAGACTTCCGAACCCCAGCGCACAGCCTCGCGCACCGAGGACGCGCCGACCGGCATGATCATGAATTCCTGAAAATCGATCGGATTGTCGGCATGGGCGCCGCCGTTGATGATGTTCATCATCGGA
>Ga0265293_10012641_pt1 | contig 11146 bp, 10 predicted proteins | sample Munlanlewell138R_FD_192505 | JGI IMG/M metagenome (GOLD analysis project Ga0265293, IMG submission 192505) | Leachate microbial communities from a municipal landfill in Southern Ontario, Canada - Leachate well 138R | ecosystem: Engineered > Solid waste > Landfill > Unclassified | place: Canada... | reverse complement strand
TTATCCAGTCTGCATGGGAACCAAAATCACGAATCCTGAGCCAAACCTCATCGATTGGAGCTGCGATCACCCTGCTCGCACAGACCTCCGCGGCCTGAACGGCATGAGACACGGTAAAGAGCGCAATTATCAACGCCAGCGTATAAAAAGGCATTTCTCACTCCCTCATATGGATCTGATTTTAATCTCAAAACCTGAGACCTTCCCTAATACTGCCCCTCCTTTCAAAAGCCAGGCATAAATAATCTGTCACCTGAATTTCTTTCGCTTTACCAGGTATCTGATTGAGAACCAATCCAGATTCTAGAATACTTCAATGGCGATGCTCTTGCCAAAAGCCCGGTGTGCAAGAAACAACAGTGCGGAAACAACCAATCCTGCAAACACCGCAATTGCCAAAGCAGTCTGAAGCGCAACCGCAGGACCCATTTCGGGCGTGAAGTAATCACTCAGCATCCCTACCAGAAATGGTGCCAGTCCAAGGCCTATCAAACTTCCGGAAAATCCCGTCAGGCTAGAGCCGGTCGCACGCATGCTTGGCTGGAGAACAGTCTGAATGGCCGCGAGGACCGGCCCCAAAATCGCACCACCGAGCGCGGCCGCTGCACCAATGAATATCAATGATACAGTCGCATTTGGTGCAAAAATCGCAATTTGATAAAGAGGCAGAAAAAGGAAAGAGAGGCCCAGGGGCATTCCAGTCAGCCAGCGAAGCGACCTTTTCGCCAGAATATTAGCCGTAACACCGCCAACGATTGCGCCACTCGCCATGCCAATACCGAGTGTGGTTCCGAAGTACAGGCCTACCGTTGCCTGGCCAAGGCCGTAAGTGCGCATCAAGAAGGGGGGAAACCAACTGGTTACGCCAAACACCATGAATGTGATGAATCCTGAACTTAAAATCAATAGTAGAAAAGAATGGTTGGTCGAAAGAGTGCACAATGTCTCGCGCAACGTTGAGGAGTCAACGGTTGCGGCCGCACCGGACCCGCGGCGACGCGGATCACGCAAGGTCGCGAAAACCAGGATAGCCAGCGGCAAACCTGGAAGTGCAGCGGCCACAAAGGCGAGACGCCAGCCGAAATGCTCGCCCACATAACCACCGATTAACGATCCTACAAATATGCCGACAAAAGACCCCGCAATAAACACAGCCAGCGCAAGTGATCGGTGCGTTGGGGGAAAATAATCCGCAATCATGGCGTTTGATGCTGGAACAGCGCCTGCTTCACCTACGCCGACGCCCATACGCGCAATAAAGAATTGCCAAAAAGACTGTACACTGCCAGTTATCGCCGTCAATGCACTCCATGCGAGAATGGAGACTCCCAGCACGATCCGACGATCATAAAGATCGGCCATTCTCGCGATAAATATTCCTGCAAGAGCATAGAACAAAGCAAAAGCGAAGCCTGTCAGAAGGCCGATTTGGCCATCAGTCAAATGCATATCCAGGCGGATCGACTCAATTAACACACTGATAATTGTCCGGTCCGCCAGATTGACAACGTTCACCATGAAGAGAACGGCGAGTACGTAGCGCGGGTAACCTGGCGAAAACTTGGTCTGGTTTATCGAAATTTGTTCGGCATATCCTGTCTCACTCGTCATCGTGGCAAGCCTATAAGATTGTAATCGATTTGGTAGCCTTGATGTCGGCACTGCGCTGGCCCGGTAACACCTCCGAGACGGGAGTATCCTTGCTCCACGCCATGCATTCCAAATCATCGGTTCAGGGAGCAAGAAGCAAGGGAGAAGGCAATGACGGCAAGACCTGACTCCGGATGAAGTCAATAACTCATATCACATTCTCCAGCCTCCTCAAATTATCCATAGCTCCTCCGGTATCGAGGAAGCATGCAATTTCTAGCACGTCAGAGACCGCCTTTATGTCCCCGACAAAGGTGACAGATCAAGTAAGTGATATTGGCGGCTAACAGCGTCCATAGCTGTACCTTGCCCCTTTCCGGCGTGATGATCCAACTACTATAAAGATCAAAGCAGCTTATGACAAAATCGTAAGCAGCAGATTGACGATGCATGTCACATTTATGCAGCTTTCACTAATCACCAGACTTCACAACGTCGGTAATCACCTCGTACACCAGAGATGATACTGTAGAGGTATCGAACGCCTCGCTGATGAACATCGCCGGCGTACCCGGACGTGACCGAAGATCTTCCATAACGCTCGAAATATCATCGGTTTCTATTTCATAAATGGCAAGATACTTGTGAGCGGGATTCACACCGGGCCGAAGAGACTCTTCATGTATCTTGAAACGCTGTGCGGTATCAATACCCGAGACAGCGACAACTTCGCGCATATGTGTTTCGTTGTACCACTTATTATATTCGTCTTCCATTCCGGGAGTTGGATTTGAAAGAACGACAAAGCGATATTTTTTCATGGCATTTTTCCTCTTTTGATATTCTTACACCTATCGATACAATCACTCTTGCCAGGGCAGCATCAAATACTGCGCCAGTGAAGTGTGCGCCCTGATTCCTACTTTTTTTGCCCCATGGGTGAGCTGCTAAAGTATTGACCATTGACGGTCATTTCCGGGTACGTGACTGCATAAGCACCCTTGAGCATTTTCGCCGGGAAACCCAGTTTTGGAACTGTAACTGCATTGAGTTCTTCAATGTCCTCTGGTTTTAGAATCACCTCCAGCGCTGCCAGATTGTCCTTTAGCTGATCCAATGTCCGCGCGCCCAGTGTTGGCGCTGTAATCCCTGGACGCAACCTCACCCAGGCTAGTGCAACGCGAGCGGGTGTCGTGTCCCGGCGTTTGGCAACTTCGGCCAGAACATCAAGAACCCGGTATGTCTCTTCGTTAGCATGAAGCGCAACAGTCCTGGAGCGACCTGCAGACTCAGCCGTCATATTATCTCGCGAGTATTTCCCACTCAAAACACCTGAACGAAGAGGACTCCAGGGCGTCACGCCAAGCCCGAAAGCCTCCGCCATTGGAATGAGTTCACCTTCACTTGTCCGTTCCAGTAATGAATACTCCAACTGCACAGCCACAAGAGGCTGCCAATTTTTAAACTGTGCCGTGACATGAGCGGCTGCAACCTTCCAGGCCGATGTATCAGAAAATCCAACATAGCGAATTTTCCCGGCGACAACAAGATCATCAAGCGCTCGTAAAGTCTCTTCAAGTGGGGCAAACGGATCTTCCCAATGTTGCCAGTACAAATCAATGTAATCAGTTTTCAGGCGTTGCAACGATGCCTCACACGCGGCGATGATGGCTTTGCGACTGCTGCCGCCACTATTAGGATCACCCGGTTGCATATTGCTGCCAAATTTCGTGGCAAGGACAATCTTGTCCCGCACCCCGGGCCGTTGACTGAAATAGTCACCGATGATACTTTCCGAGTGTCCTTTGTTGTACACATTTGCGGTATCTACAAAGTTACCACCCTGATCAAGGTAATAGTCGAGTATCTGAACCGATGTTTCCTCATCGGCACCAAACCCCCATTCTTTACCAAACGTCATGGTTCCAAGACAGAACGGACTAACCCGAAGCCCAGAACGGCCCAAGGAGACATAGTGATCCAATGACATAATTCCTCCTTTCTTCTACTCATGTGGAATGGTTTGCGGTACGTTCACTCGCCATATGGGATAAATCGTTATCAGCACTTTGAAGGTCTTTCAACATTGCCATCAGGCGACAATCACAGCACCGGCGGCAAATACACTTGATCGACAAGAGCACATCAGCTACCACCGCCATTAATTCCAAAGAATATGGAATTAAGTTCAATGCTTATCTCAGTACTGTCTTTCAGGGGTATACACGACCAGGCCATCAAGCTCAGGACAGACCTTTATTTGACAGGAAAGTCGACAGTTTGGGGGCGCATTGCCAAATGCTAAAATAGCTTCTTCCTCTTCGTCCGGCACGCCAACCGCATCGATCCATTTGTCATCAACGATAACCTTGCAGGTCCCGCAAACCTGTGCACCGCCACAGTCGGCATTGATTCCATCAACATCATTTTTCACCGCTCCTTGCATAACGCTGAGGCCATTCTGAACATCAAGGCTCACCTCATCGCCATCATAATTTATATAGATAATTTTCGTCATCAAATAGCCCCTGTCGACTTCCAGCATATTTTCCTGAAAAGAAAAACCCCACAATAAAATCCTGTTGTAACGCGACAGAATCATGTGTGACTTTAGCTCGTCACATCTCAACAATTGAAACCCTAGGCTTCTTGTTAAAATTTGCCTTGCTTGCTATTTCTATCGACTAGCCATATCAATGACGAAGCGGTAACGTACATCACCATGCTCCATCCGCTCGAATGCCTCATTCACCTGCTGAATATTGATCACCTCAATATCTGAGGTGATGTCATGCTCGGCCGCATAGTCGAGCATTTCCTGTGTCTCAGCCATCCCCCCGATCATTGAACCGGTAAGAATACGGCGACCCACCGCCAGAAGGCCGGGCGCCACTACAGGCGCCGTTTCTGGCATCCCGACCAGACAAAGAGTTCCTTCAAACTTTAGAGCATCGAGATATATGTTCACGTCATGTGCGCCGGAAACAGTATCAAGAATATAATCAAAACTGTCCTTGTGTCGGGCCATTGCCTCCTCATCTTTTGAAATGATGGCTTCGTTCGCTCCAAGTTGTATTGCCTGTTCGGCCTTCTCTGGTGAAGTGGTAAAAACTGCCACTTGAGATCCCATGGCGTGCGCCCACTTCACAGCCAGATGTCCGAGTCCGCCAAGCCCCACGATGCCAACCTTGTCATACGGGCCAATACCAGCACGACGCAAGGCAGAGTAGGTGGTAATTCCAGCGCAAAGCAAAGGAGCGGCGCCTGCGGGATCGAGTCCTGCCGGGAGGGCTAGAGAAAAATGCTCATCGACCACATAATTATCTGAAAAACCGCCATAAGCCATTACGCCATGCCGATCAGGGAAACCATAAGTCCGGGTCATCCCTTCCAAACAGTAAGGTTCGAGGTTGTCTTCACAGTGAGAGCACTTGCCGCATGAGTCGACGATTGGTCCAACTCCAGCCCAGTCACCCACTTTCAGTTTGGTGACTTTTTCACCAACGGCAATGACTTTGCCGGTAATCTCGTGTCCCGGAACCAAAGGATATGTCTGGGATCCGAACATGTTTCGGATGGCATTGAGGTCAGTGTGGCAAATCCCACAATATCGAATATCAATGACAACATCGTTTGGCCCAGGGCTTCGCCGTTCAAAGCTGAACGGCACAAGATTACTGCCCTGTTCCATTGCAGCGTAGCCAGAAGATTTCATCATATCCACACACAGGGTCATCCATCCAGGGTGACCTGCATTGCAACATATTCTGTCCTCGTGGAGATGTCCCTAAGACAGGGGACCCTGCTTTTCCTTAACCGACGGCTTTTGGTCTTAGTCACTTGAGTGGGTGACAGAATTTCTTTGGGAGACCTGATAATTTGAAGGCATCACATGATGCTTGAAATATTATGGAGCATCTGTTCAGAAATCAGAGGGGGCTGAAATGATGGCTAAGATTACCTATGTCAATTATGAAGGAATTCAAACGACTATCGAGGTAGAAGAGGGTCTTTCTATCATGGAAGGTGCCGTGCTTAACAGTGTCAAAGGCATCGACGGCGATTGCGGTGGCGAATGCGCCTGCGCCACATGCAAAGTGTTGATTGTCGGGGATAACTGGATAAAGACCATTGGTACCGGCGATGAGCAGGAACGCGCGATGCTGGAATTTAGAGAAGAGCTACCCGGTAGCGCCCGGCTGTCGTGCCAAATCAAGGTGACCAGGGAAATGGATGGCCTTGTTGTACAGATGCCCGAGAACCAGGATAGCGCCAAATTCCCTGAAAATTAATCGAACAGATAATAACCTGGAGGGCGCTTTAAAGTGCGCAAGCGTAAACTCGGTAAAAGTGGATTAGAAGTCTCGGCAATTGGCTTGGGGTGCATGGGCTTAAGTTATGGACGTGGCTCCCAGGTCAGTGAGCACGACGGTATAGCGTTGATTCGATCAGCATTTGAACGTGGCATAACCTTATTCGATACAGCTGAGGTTTATGGTCCCTTCACCAACGAGGTGCTTTTAGGCAAAGCTCTGGCACCGTATCGGGACGAAGTGGTGATCGCGACAAAATTCGGGCTGGATTTCGATGAACAAGGGGTCATCAAAGGCACCAACAGTCGGCCTGAAAATATCCGCGCGGTTGCCGAGGCCTCACTGCGACGCCTGAAGACAGAGGTGATCGATCTGCTCTATCAACACAGCTATGACCCGGATGTGCCGATCGAGGATGTCGCCGGCACTGTTAAGGAATTGATAGAGGAGGGAAAGGTGAAACATTTTGGTCTTTCCGAGGCCGATCCGCAAACAATCCGCCGCGCCCATGCTGTTCAAGCCGTTTCGGCTCTTCAATGCGAATATTCCCTATGGTGGCGTGAACCCGAACAGAGTACCTTTTCCCTGCTCGAGGAACTGGGCATCGGGCTCGTTGCTTTCAGCCCTCTCGGCAAGGGATTTCTGACTGGCGCTATCGACGACAAGACCAAATTCGAGAAATCGGATATCCGCGCCAGTGTGCCACGCTTTTCCGAAGAAAACCGCAAGCATAATGCCGCTCTGGTCGAACTGCTGGGCAAGATTGCCGATGGTCTCAGCATCACCCGGGCACAGGTTGCGCTTGCATGGGTGTTGGCTCGCAAGCCATGGATCGTACCCATTCCCGGCACTACCAAGCTCAAGAGTCTGGATGAAAACCTGTTGGCTGCGGATATCAAGTTGAACAGCGAAGATCTCGACTCGATAGACAAGATGCTTGCATTAGTGACGATTACAGGAGGACGCTCTCCACAGAGCAGCGCGATCAAGTAACAGGCCCCTTCCTGCGCTGAAACTGCCGACTTTGATGACGGGTAGGTCAGTACAGGATCTCTAGCGTAAATCTTGCCACGAAACAGTTATCCCACCGCTGTGACTGTCTGCCGTCGCGCAGTCTTTGAAGATTCATGACAGGGATCCTTTTCAGGATTGTCAGTGACACTTGGTCGATTCAAATCGTCCATCTGTGACTGTTTTGGATACGGTCCTAGAGAACCTATCAAGATAGCGTTGAGTAGCGCCAACGGTATGATAGCCAGGAACAAGTAGCGATAACTTCCAAAATAATCGTAGATCAGAGCTCCGCTCAACGGACCAACCGCCGAGCCCATGCAACTCGCCGCAAAGACGACTCCAAACAAGGTTCCGTACAACCTCAGATCAAAATATCGGCTGATAGCATAGGCAATGACGTCATACTCTGCGCCAACAGTGAATCCTATTAAAGCCGCACAGACGATAGCCAGCCCCACACCGGGATTGGTCAGCATGATCATGCAGACCAATCCCGGAATCGCGAAAACGGCGAAACCAACCAAATTGGCTCTGACGTGATCCAACACCAGGCCCACCACCAAACGGCCCAGAATGGAACAAAAACCTATAACACTGGCGATACTGGCCGCCGTACTGGTGGAAATGCCCCCCTCCAACAATATCGGTACGAAGTGCACCATAAAGGTCACCACGATAAGCGTCATCAAGAACCCGGACAGGGCCATCCTGGCAAGAGTCCAGGAAAGCAAGGACTTGCGTACAGAGACCGTACCAGCCGCTGGTTCGACAGGAGTCTGGCCAGCTCGAGAGCGCGTTGACGAATGTTGTGCCTTCAGCGGATGAAAGAACAACCACGCCAACATCAATATCGTAGCACCCCCGCAGAGCGCCATCGTAAGATACGCTCCGCGCCATCCTACCTTCGACAGGAGGATATCCGCCACGATCGGCACGAAAGCAGAAGCAATCCCTGATCCACAAAGAGCGATCGCAATGGCCAGCCCACGGGACTTTTCAAAAAGGGAGACCACAGCCGAAGCCCAGACAGGTGTGCTGACCATGACGTGACCCAAACCCAGAGCGAGCCATGCCACCCACCAGTATCCGATCGACTCACCGACAAGGGCGAAAGAGGCAAGCGCCAGGCTGTAGCAAGCAACGCCAAGCAGGGCAATGGGTCTTGGCCCAAAGTGATCGATGAATCTTCCCAAAAAGGGGGATATCACCACCAACATCAAGTAGACAAAGGTAAATCCGGCAGATACCTGAGAACGGGACCATCCAGTCTCATCCTCTATACTGGGCACGAAGACCCCAAAGCTGAATAGGTGTATAAGTGATAAAGTAGTACCAAGAGCGGAGATGATCGGAATTTTCCAGTTCCGCGCCCATTCCTGCCTGGCGGATGCATACTCAATTTTTCCCACTGTAATAGCCGCTCCCTTGAAGTTCCAAAATAATTATAGTCATTCAAACTCGATCCGAAATTTATCGTATTTCTATCTGAGCACTATTTCAAGAACCCATCTTCTCCCCAATGTGTGTTCATCGAGAAAGTATCTCAGGAGTGTCCTGTCAAGATAGCTTATCCTCTGGCTAGATGCTTTTGATAATTCACTATTGGCATAACTCCACCTTTTGATTATGTCACCGTACTGGTTAGCGCCGGAAAGTTTACGTCGATTCGAATACTCGAAAGATAAGTCGTGATCCACTCATGAATCTGATAGATCATCTACAAATAAGCGGCTGCTGGCAACAGTAATGCAAACCGCGCTCCAGCGACTCCTAAATTTCAGAGCCACTGGTACGACGGGCCTCTTCATACTGCTTTTTACGCTCATCTGTCACAGAGAGCGGCCGCCAATAGGACGGATCAGATTGATCGCGCGCCGGTTTGGCGAGACCTTCCAGAGCTTTAAAGTGGTAGGGCTTCAGGTTAAGGCGATTAGGCCCACCCTCAGGAGTTAGTGCACCTTCTGCCGAATTAATAGCCGGGGCAGCCCATTCGGGGAGCATATAGCGGTCGGCAATGGCCCATTTCCCGTCCCGCTTTTCCAGTTTATCGATGTATCGTCCCCCCATCAGCGAGAAGGGAGCTCCTTCCTTATTGAGGGCCGCGTATATGAAGTAAGTCTCGGCATGTGCGACACAACCTTCGACCTCAACCACATGGTTGGCAACATAGTGCTGGGTGACCTTGTGATGGGTTCCGTGCATATCATGCACAAAATTCCAGAAATCCTCTCGATTGCCAACAAACGCGCCGTGATCATCCTCCGCATCCGGGTGATAGACAGACATCAGGAGGTCGCGGTCAAAGCGGTCAACAGCTCGGCAGTAGTTAGCCACCACATCCCGGATCGCTTCGCGGTCCAGAAGGTAGGTGATATTCTTTTCCATCTCTTCGGGTGTCATGAAACGTTCCTTTCAACCTTGGAATAGCAGAAGCAGGGCTCAGAACCCTGCCTTGTCCTCGATGTCGGTAAGCAGGCGGTGGAGTTGCACGGCCTCGGCGAAATCGGGGAGGTTACTGGTATTGGAGCGGATGTCCTCCAGGAGATTGCGATAGGCGTGGGCAACCGCGTAGTTCGGCACTGTTGGCACAGCGCCCTTGACTCGGTGGTAGCTATCGGGCACTTGCAGCTCGGTCAGCACCGTATCAGAACCTGTGGCGATCTGGATCTTTACCAGCCCGAACTGGAGATGACCAATGCCACCGGTGACCACGATATCACCCTCTGTGCCGTTGATTTCCCAGAGGAAATTGGTTCCGCGGGACATTCCTCCACGATAGTGCATCGACGCCACGGCGCCGCCTTCGAGAATGCCGCTGATGGCAACCTGGTCAGGAGCGCTTGCTGTCGCTGTTCCCCCCGTATCGGTGAGAGACACTTCCCTGCGGCGAATGGCCAACGTCGAGGAGATCTTGTCAAAATCCCCCAGAATCCAGCTCAAGGCATCAATCGTATGGCCGAACGGAATCGTCAACATATGGGCGCCTGTGGTACGGTCAGTCGCGTAAACACTGGAGCTTGGGCAAGCTCCGCCCCATGGAGGACCACCGGAACCGACTACGGTCGTTGAGATGACTTTGCCGATACGGCCCTCTGCAATCAGGTCCCGCAGGAAACGCACCGGTGGCGCGGACCGCGCCTGGAGACCAACGAAATTTCTGACACCCTTATCAACTGCCAATTCAGCAAGCTCTTCAGCTTCCTTGAGATCCTTTGCGAGCGGCCATTCACAGTAGACCATCTTACCGGCATCAAGGGCCGCCTCGACAAGCTCTTTGTGATACGGCACCTTGACCGTAATAACGACCAAGTCGACCTCGGGACGCGCAGCCAACTCGGCAGGACTGTCAGTATAGAAAGCAACGCCATGCTTTTCGGCGGAAGCCTTTGCAGATTCCATGGAGGATGCCGTGAGGCCAACAATCTCGAAATCGTCCGACAGATACCGAAGTGCTGGGACATGGGACAACGCAGCCCATCCGCCCTGGGCGCTAAGGCCAACGATTCCAACGCCTATTTTATCTTTACTCATGATTACTCCCTGGATTTCAATTTACTGGGTCAGCTGTAGCCTCTTCTGGCTACCTTATCTCTTCATCCCGAATGCGTCGCCCACCGGGAGACCAGCTTTACCAAACCACCGGTCCTTCCTCACCGAGAATAATCTGGCTGGCGCGCAAGGCACAGGCCATAACCGGCGCATTGGTATTGCCAGAGGTCAAAGTCGGGAAGATCGAGGTGTCCATTACACGCAGTCCTTCAACGCCCCGAACCCGCAACTCCGGATCAAGTACAGAGTTTTCGTCGCTGCCCATCCGGCACGTCGAAGCCACATGATAGCCACGCATACCTTGCTCACCAAAACACCGAATGATATCTTCATCACTTTGTACCGAAGCCCCTGGGTTCAACTCCTCAACGATATAAGGCTTGAGAGCATCCTGCTCAACAATCTTGCGGATATACCGCAGTGTTGTTACGGCAAATTCGCGGTCAGATTCGGTGGCAAGATAATTCGATGTGATCGCCGGAGGCACTCTCGGATCAGCACTGACGATCATGGACTCACCTCGGCTCTCCGGGCGCATCGGGTAGGCTCCAAAGGTGATGCCGGGTTCAGAGTCAAGAGCAAAACCTTTATCGGTAAATGCCATTGAGTAAAGACCGACACCCAGATGCGCATCTGGCCGGGTTGATCGGGGATGTGTTTTGACAAAACCTGAAAGTTCG
>Ga0265293_10012639_pt1 | contig 11150 bp, 14 predicted proteins | sample Munlanlewell138R_FD_192505 | JGI IMG/M metagenome (GOLD analysis project Ga0265293, IMG submission 192505) | Leachate microbial communities from a municipal landfill in Southern Ontario, Canada - Leachate well 138R | ecosystem: Engineered > Solid waste > Landfill > Unclassified | place: Canada... | reverse complement strand
TTGCAGTATAAGTTTGAATATATTTTGAAAATTCCTACAAAAGGAAAACCTAATTTTTCATTCGGAAAAACAATACATAATACGCTTTATAGGTTTGTAAATTTAAATGCTCAAATATTTCAAAAAGAGCAAAAAAACTTGTTTGGTAAATTGGATATAGAAAGAGAAAAAGTTAATTTAGGGATAAATGATTTATTGAGTATTTATAATGAGGAATGGATTGATGCGTGGTTTGACAATGAAGAGCATAAAAAAGAGTATAAGAAAAAAGGAAAAGAAATTTTAAAGAGTTTTTATAAAGATTTTCTTAAAAAAGGCTTTTGTGTTTTGTATATGGAAAATGAACCTGCGCTTGAAAAAGATTTTAGTATTAATTTAAATGGGAATAAGTTTGTTGGGTCAATTGATAGGATTGATAAAATTAAAGATGAGATTGAGATAATAGATTATAAAACAGGGAATGTTAAAAAGAGTTTGTCTGCGGATGATAAATTTCAGTTAGAAATTTATAATTTAGTTGCGAATAAATTATTTAATATAACGCCAAGTAAATTAACCTTCTATTATTTAGAAGAGGGGAAACACTCTTCGTTTGAACCAAAAGTAAAGTCGCTTAAAAAAACAGAAGAAAAAATATTAAATATAATAAAGAGGATAAAAAGAAGTAAATTTAAACCAACAGCTGGTTGGCAATGTCAATTTTGCGATTATAAAGATATTTGTCCTCATAGAAAATTTTGAAATATGAAAAAAGTTACAATTCTAGGTGATGGTGCATGGGCAACCACACTTGCTATATTATTAAATAGAAATGGGCATAAAGTTACAATGTGGAGTGTTTTTCCAGAATATTTAGATGAATTAAATATTAAAAGAGAGAATAAGAAATATCTTCCTGGCTTTTTAATTCCGAAAGAAATATCTTTTGTAAAAGATGTTAACAAAGCAGTTTCAGAAAGTGATATTATTATTAATGCAATACCTTCGAAGTTTTATAGAAGTGTTTTAAAAAAAATAGATTGTGTTGTTTTGGATAAAATATTCGTGAGTGTTTCAAAAGGAATTGAGCAGAAAAGCTTAAAAAGAATGTCCGAGATTATAGAGGAAGAGCTTGGAAAAGTTAAGACTTGCGTTTTATCTGGTCCTACAATTGCAATTGAAGTTGCTAAAGAAATGCCAGCGGCTGCTATATCTGCGTCATTTGATTTTGAAGTTGCAAAGCAAATTCAGGAACTATTTTTTAATGAAAATTTTAGAGTATATACAAGTAGAGACCCTTTAGGAGTTGAGCTTTGCGGAGCACTTAAAAATATAATTGCCATTGCTTCTGGTGTATCTGATGGACTTGGCTTTGGAGCCAATACAAAGGCTGCTATTTTAACAAGAGGAGTGGTAGAAATTACAAGATTAGGGCAAGTTATGGGGGTTAAAAAAGAAACTTTCTTTGGAATAGCTGGAATTGGTGATTTAATTACAACCAGCATAAGCCCTGATAGTAGGAATAGGACATTTGGAGAAAGAATAGGAAGAGGAGAAAGCATAGAAGATATTATTAGCTCTACAAACAGTGTTATTGAGGGGTTAACAACAACAGAGGCTGTTTATAATTTAAGCAAAGAATATAATATAGAAATGCCTATTACAAAACAAGTCTATATGATTTTGTATCGTAAGAAAGATCTTAAAAAAGCATTAAAAGCTTTGATGCTAAGAGAAAAAAAAGAAGAATAGACAACATCTAATAATTTTGTTATAAGTTAAGTATAATAATTAAGCTAAATATATTATGGAAATCAAAATATTTATAGAAATACCAAAAGGAAGTCGACAGAAATATGAGTTAAATGAAGAAACAGGACAAATAGAATTAGATAGAACTATTTATGGTCCTGTTTATTTTCCCTTTGAATATGGATATATTAAAAATACTTTAGCTGATGATGGAGACCCTTTAGATGCATTGATTTTAACAAACGAAGCAACATTTCCAGGGTGCACTGTTTTAGCAAGAATAATTGGTATGCTTGTAATGGAAGATGAAAGTGGTATTGATAATAAAATATTAGCTGTTCCTGTTTCAAAAATAAATCCTGCGTATTCTCATATTAATGATATATCTGATTTAACTGATTATGAGAAGAATTTAATTAAGGAATTTTTTGAAGTTTACAAAAGAATGGAACCTAATAAATGGGTAAAAGTTGAAGGGTTTGCAGATAAGGAAAGAGCAATAAAAGAAGTAGAAAAAACAAAAAGTAATTATGAAAAAATATAAAATAGATAAAGAAAATTGTTTGGGTTGTGGTGGCTGTACTATTATATGTCCAGAAGGGATTATTTTAGGAGAAGATGGCAAGGCTCAAATAACTAATCAAGAAGAACTTGAGAGGGCAGGAGGGGAAAGTGTTTGTCCTTATGGGGCAATTGTGTTAGATGAAAAACTTTCTTCAGATTAAAAATTTAGAAGTAGAACTTGAAGGAAAAAAAGTCTTAAATGGGCTTGATTTTGAAATAGGAAAAGGTGAGATTGTGGCGCTTTTAGGTCCAAATGGGAGCGGAAAAAGCACACTTGCAAAAGTAATTGCAGGAGACCTAAAATTCAAGATAAAAGCAGGAGATATTTTGTTTAATAAAAAGGATATTTCAAGATTACCTCCTGAAAAAAGAGTTAAAAAAGGGATAGCTTTAGCGTTCCAGGATCCACCTGAAATACAGGGGCTTAAAATGGATTTTTTTTTGAATAGTATGTCCCAGTTAGACGATTGCTTTAAGGAGGAGAAATTACTTAAAAGAGATGTTAATAAGGGATTTTCTGGTGGGGAAAAAAAGATTTCAGAATTAATGCAATTAACTTGCCTTGATTTAAAGCTTGTAATATTAGATGAAATTGATTCAGGTTTGGATATTAAAAGAGTGGAACAGGTGGCAAAGATTATCAATAGATATTTTATTCAAAAAGGAGTGGCTGTTTTAATAATAACACATCATGGTGATATTTTAGATTTATTAAAGCCTAATAAAACTAATATTATAATCAATGGAAGAATTGTAGGAAAGGATGAGGATTATAAAAATGTCCTAAGAACAATCAAAAAATACGGATATGAAAAATGTAAAAAATGTACCAAATTTTTATCAGAGGAATAATAAGGCAGAGATAAACTCTTTTAATGGTATTATAGTTTTACCAAGTGTTGTTGCATGGGAAAACTACGAATGGACGCATAATTATTTTGTTAAAAAGCCTGAGCAAGGATTTTTTTTATGGGTTAAGGAGTCAATATTTAGTCAAATAAATACTCTAGTTGAAATTGATTCTAAAAATGTTTTTCAAAAAATGAATAATTTAATTGTTATTGAAAAAGGAATTAAAGCTAAATTATTTTCTACTTGTAAATCTTTGAAAGAGGTTAAGGGGAAACATTTTGCAAAGGCTAAAATTATAATTAAGAAAAATAGTTTTTTAGAATTTTTACAATATAGTTCTTGGCAAAAAGGAGATGAGTTTAAATCAGAGTATGAGTTTTTCTTAGAAGAAAAAGCATATCTTAAGGCAAACATTTCTAATAAGAATAAGGGAGCTAAAATAGTCACAAAAGAGAATGTTTATTTAGGAAAAAGAAAGGCAAGCGCTGATGTACGTATTAAAATGGTTGCTGAAAAAGGAGGAACTTTTTTTTCAGAAAGTTATATTCATGGAGAAAGCAATACAAAAGGACATTTGGAATGTTCAGGGTTAATTTCTGGTAAGGATTCTAAAATAACTTCAATCCCTGGGTTAATGTGTAATTCAGATAAGGCTGAATTAACACACGAGGCTTTTGTGGGGAAAATTTCTGAAGAAAAGTTAATGTATTTAAGGATGAGAGGGCTTTCCTTGAGAAAAGCAGAAGAAATAATAATAAATAGTTTTTTAAGTTTATGAAAAAGGTTTTTGTTGCTATATCTTCTGGTATAGACTCAACAGTTGCACTTAAAATTTTAGCAAAGGAATATAATGTGACGGCTGTTTTTATGCGTTTATATGATATAGCAGATGAAAGAAGGGCAAAAGAAATTGCTGATTTTTTTAATGTGCCTTTCTTGGTTTTTGATTTTAGAAAAGAATTTAAAGAGAAAATAATTAATAGATTTATTAAAGATTTAAAAGCAGGAAATACACCTAACCCATGCGTTTTATGTAATCGAGATATTAAATTTAATTTATTTTATAAGGAGGCGAAAAAAAGAGGGGCAGATTTAATTGCAACAGGACATTATGTTAAGAAAAAAGGAGAATTTTTATATAAAGCAAAAGATGAAAAAAAAGATCAATCTTATTTTTTATGGGGGCTTACAAAAGAACAAGTTAAAAACTCATTATTTCCTTTGGGAGATTTTAGAAAAGAAGATATTAGAAAACAAGTAAAAATAAAAACAGGAAAAGAATCGCAAGAAGTTTGTTTTGATTTTAGTGAACTTTTAGAGAGTAAGAAGGGAAAAATACTAGATGAGAATAATAATGTCTTGGGGAAGCATCAAGGGGTTTGGTTTTATACGATAGGGCAGAGAAAAGGAATTGAATTACCACAAGGTCCTTTTTTTGTTTTTAAAAAAGATGTTAAAAATAATATTTTGTATGTTACAAAGAACAAAGAATTACTTTTGAAAAAAGAAGTTAAGTTTAAAAAAACAAATTGGTTTGTTTTAAAGGAATTTCCGTTTCAGGCGAGTGCTAAAATTAGGTATAGGGCAAAAGAAGCATTATGCACAGTATATAAGAATAAAGCAATTTTTAAAGAGGGACAAAGCGCAGTTACAAGTGGACAATCAATTGTATTTTACAAGAATAAAAAACTTATAGGGGGAGGAATAATTTATGAATAAGAAAACATTTTTTACTTTGTTAATTTTGTTTTTTTGCAATGTGATTGCCTTTAATTTTGTATTCAATAGAAACGATAATTTAAGAGTGATTTTCTTTGATATTGGGCAAGGAGATTCTATTTTTATTGAAACAAGTCAAGGTCATCAAATTTTGGTAGATGGAGGACCTAATAATTCCGTGTTAAATAATTTAGAGAAATTTATGAGTCCTTTTGATAAGAGCATAGATATGATTATATTAACACATGCAGACAAAGATCACTTAGCAGGGCTTGTAAGCGTTTTAAAGGTTTATAATGTTGATATTATTGTTTGGAGTGGTGCTTCCTCTGAATCTAATTTATTTTATGAATTTAAAGGATTGATGGATGGGAAGAAAGTGGTAACAGTTAAAGCATTTGATAAGATTTTTGCTGGGGATATTGAGCTTGAAATATTAAATCCAATAAAGGATGTTGAAACTGTTAAAGACCTTAATGATACATCAGTTGTTTTTAGATTAGTGCATGGAAAGTCAAGGTTCTTATTAACAGGAGATTTATCTTCTAAGTTTGAAATGGATGTGATTGAGGTGTTTGATGATATTAAAAGTAATATTTTAAAAATAGGGCATCATGGTTCAAAATATTCTACTGCAGAAGAATTTGTTAAAGCAGTTTCTCCTAGTTGTGCTGTTATTTCAGTCGGGAAAAATAGTTATGGGCATCCTGCAGAAAGAGTACTTGAGCTTTTAGAAGAAAGGAATATTAAGACTTTAAGAACAGATATTCATGGAGATGTTGTTTTTTACTCAGATAGGGAAAATATATTTTTGAAAAAGTAAATTAAATGCTATACTAAAATTAAAGGTCTTTATAAGAAAATAAGAAATTAATAATATGAAAAAATATATAACAAATATAGAAGAGGAAACTTTAGAAAACGATAATTTTCGTAAAGTTCTTTTTACAGCTAAACATATGCAACTTGTTGTAATGTCTCTTAATCCTAATGAAGATATTGGAGAAGAAGTTCATGAATCACATGATCAATTTATTAGAATAGAACAAGGAAATGCAAAAGCAATTTTAGATGGAAAAGAGTTTGAACTTGAAGATGATTCAATTGTTGTAATTCCAGCAGGAGTTAGACACAACATTGTAAATACATCCTCTCAAAACAAAGTAAAACTTTATACCATATATGCCCCACCAGAACATAAAGATAAGACAATTCATAAAACTAAGGAAGAGGGAATGGAACACGATGACTTTGATGGGATTACTTCATTTTAAACTTGATTATTGAGAACGATAATAGTATACTAACAGTGCCTTGCTCTTTAAAAGTTTTCTGAACGCTTTTTCCCAGGGACTCTGCTTCTTTAATTGCTGTGGCAATTGAGGTAAGAAACCCACTTAAGTTTTTGCAGAATTTCTTTTAAGTTGAGCGAGGCAAAAAAAGCTTATCTTTGCGATAAGTTTTTTGTTTGCACTTAAGTCTTTAATTTGATATAATTTAAGTATGCAGAATCTAGGAGGTCAAAAATGGAGTTTGCTAATTTGCCTTTATCATTAGACCCACTTTTAAGCATAGTTCTTTCATTCTTTTTGGCACTTTTACTTGCTTTTGCTTTGTATAAGTTTGCCTCAGGACAGCATGTTTGTTGTATTGCTTTCTATTCTATTGTGGCGTTGATTTTTATTCCAGCAATGATAGGAGCAGTGTTAGGAACTTTTGCATCGTTCCTTGCAACGATAGCTCTGATAGCTGGAGCAGTTTGGACTCTTTGCGAGGTAAGACTCAAGGAAAGTAAAGAAGTGCTTGCAAATGAAAAACCCTTAGAAGATATCTAAGGGCTTATTTTTCTTTATAAAGTGCTTTTATACATTTAGTGCACGCTAAAATTTTCTTACCCGCGTATTCCTTGTAAGCTTTTTTGTCCACATCGCTTGGAATAAGAACCCACTGTAAATTCGGGTACTTTCTCTTTTTAGGAGTGGGATTATATTTTGAAATCAGTTTTTTATATTGTCTTTCCATAGCTGATTTCTTTTCACATATTTTACATACTTTTGCCATATGTTATATATAGCAAAAAATAGAATAATTGCAAGTCTTTTTTTAATATGCTAGTATTTTACATATGAGCGAAGTTATCATAGTTAGTTTTATTGTTTTAATATTTTCAATCGTGATTCATGAAGTGTCTCACGGAAGTATGGCTTATCATTTGGGAGATGATACTGCCAAAAGGCAAGGAAGGTTAAGTTTGAATCCCTTGAAGCACATTGATCTTATGGGCACAATACTTTTGCCTTTGTTCTTAGTTATGTTGAATTCTCCTGCTGTAATTGGATGGGCAAAACCAGTTCCAGTTAATTTTAATAATTTACGAGATAGAAAATGGGGCGAATTAAAAGTGGCTATAGCTGGACCACTTTCTAATTTGTGCGTAGCGTTAGTTTGTGCCTTACTGATTAGATTCTTTACCTTGGGAGAAGGGATGACGTTGATTTTATCTGTAGCAGTGATTTATAATATTTTACTTGCTTTGTTCAATTTAATTCCTGTGCCACCTTTAGATGGTTCACATATATTGTTTACATTTCTGAGAAATTATGAAGTAAAAGCTTTTTTGACTAGGTTTGGATTTTTTATTTTAATTTTTGCTTTATTCTTTACTCCCTTTTTAAAAATCTTACTTTCTGCCACGGTTTTTCTAGGTAATTTTTTAACAGCAGGAAAGCTATTGATATAAATTAGTATTAATAAATAATAATAATTATAAATTTATGAAGAAATTATTACCCACCATTATTATAATATTGCTTCTTGTTTTTGTAGGTCTTTTCTTGCAAAATAAAGATTCTCCATCCCTCACCCTTATTTTTCCTAATGGAGGAGAAGTTTTAGAAGAAGGCTCAACTTATACAATTAAATGGGATAGTAAAAATATTCCTGCTGATAGCAAAGTATCTATGAGTCTTCGCCGAGTAATATCAGCAACTGAGGAGCAAGAATTCCCCCTTGATCTTTTTGATTTATACAATACTGGAAGTGTAGAGTGGACAGTTTCTAACATGTATCCTGCAGGAGATTATTTACTAAGCATTGTTAAGTATTCTTCTAGCGCTCCTATTGCTGATGAAAGTGATGCTCCTTTTCAAATTGTAAAGTCTTCTCAAGAAATGAATTGGCAAACTTACTATAATGAAGATTTTGGATATAGTCTAAGTTATCCTGATAATTTAATTTTAAGAGAATTTCCAGGAACAAAGACTGGAGCCGGTTTTCGTTTAAAAGAGGAAATGTCTGGCGAATGTATTACTGTGTCTGTAAGAGAAGCAGTAAAAGACAAAGAGGATATCCCCTTTGATCAATATGTAAGAGAAGCAGCTATAGAGGAAATTCAAGATTATAAGAGATTAAATTCTATTGAGAAAGTAACTACAGACAGCGGACTTGATGGTTATAAAACGACTTGGGGTTATACTTTTTTGGGCGGAGAAGAAGAAATTTCTTTGCCAATTACATATTTTGAAGGTCCTGGTAATGTCCAAGGAATAAATTACAAGACTATTCAGCTAAATTTAAATGATTCAAGCTTTGAGGAGATTTACGAACAAATGCTACGTACTTTTAGTAAAGAGTAAGTTTAGTTGACGAACAGGCAAAAACTTGTTAATATGTTTTTGTTATTTAATAAATATAAATTATGTTGGCTGTAATAAAAACAGGAGGGAAGCAATATATTGTTAGCCCTAAAAAGAAAATTAAAATTGAGAAGTTAGATATTGAGGAGGGAAAGGAGATTATTTTTGAAGATGTCTTGCTTGTTAATGATGGTGAAAAGACTATTGTAGGGAAACCTTTGATTAAAGGTGCAACTGTTGTTGGAGAGGTCTTAAAACAAGATAGACATAAAAAAGTTGTTATATTTAAATTTAAACCTAAAAAAAGATACAAAGTAAAAAAAGGGCACAGACAGCCTTTTACAGAAGTTCAGATTAAAGAAATCAAAGTTTCTTAAAAGTTATCGTCATTATAATCTATTCCAGTTTTTTCTAAATTTCTAAAACTTGATTTAGAGCTATCAAAAAATAGCTCGGTTTTTCCGATAGGTCCATTTCTGTGTTTTGCGATAAGTATTTCCGCGATTCCTTTTTTGGGTGTGTCTTTTTTGTAAAGCTCTTCTCTATAAATAAATAAAACAACGTCGGCGTCTTGCTCAATAGAGCCAGAATCTCTTAAATCTGATAATTTAGGGATGCTAGGCGTTCTTTGTTCTACTGCTCGCGATAATTGAGATAATGCTAAAACAGGCACATTTAATTCCCTTGCAAGACCTTTTAATTGTCTTGAAATTTCTGTTATTTGTTGGACAGAGCCCATGTTTTTATTAGTTGGTTCAATTAATTGCAAGTAATCTATTACAACAAGACCAAGACCATGTTGTGATTTTAATCTCCTTGACATGGCTCTCATTTGAAGCACGGTAAGTGTAGATGCGTCGCTAATGAAAATTGGGGCATCAGATAAAGTTCCTAGAGCATGCTGTATTTTAATAAAGTCATTGTTTTCTCCTGAGGATGAGAGGGTGCCTTGCCTGATTTTCCAGGCATCAACATTTGATTCTGAACTTATCATTCTATCAATTAGCTGATCAATAGACATTTCAAGGGAAAAAAACCCAATAGGTTTGCTTTCAGTTAGGGCAATATTTTTTGCAATATCAAGTGCTAAACTTGATTTACCCATAGAGGGTCTAGCAGCAAGAATTATTAGATCTGAGTTTTGGAGACCAGAGAGATAATTGTCTAAATCATAAAAGCCAGTTGAAACACCTCTTAATCTATTTTCTTTGTTTGATATTTTTTCCATTCTTTCAAAGGCATCTTTTAGACATGGTTTAATAGAAGTGAAAGTTTGCGTCATATTTTTTTGGGTAATTTCAAAGATCTTTCTTTCTGCGCTATCTAGGAGATCCTCTGAGTCTTTTTCCTCGTCATATCCAGACAAAGAAATATCTTGACCAACAGAAATTAGGTCTCTTAATATTCTTTTTTTCTGCACTATCTTGGCGTATGTAATAATGTGGCTTGCTGTAGGAACTACATTAATAAGCTCTGTAAGATAAGCTGCTTCACCAATTTTCTCAAGTAAGTTTTTCTCTTTTAATTTAGAGGAAACAGATATGATATCTATTGGTTCTCCTTTGGCAAAGAGTTCCTCTATTGCCCTGTAAATATCTTCATGTTTTTTATAATAAAAGTCTTCTGGTCTTAAAAAGTCAGCTACTTTAATAATAGAGTCTTTATCGAGCATAAGGGAGCCCAAAACACTCATTTCTGCTTCTTTATTTTGTGGCGGGATTTTATTTGCAAAATCAGTATTCATTGTTATAATAATATCATACAATTTAAAAAATTCAATGAATTTATGAAAGTTGGTTTTATTTGTTTTCATTCCTTTGCTAATCCAGGAGGAGTTAAAAATCATATACTTGGACTTTCTAAAGAGTTTGAGAAAAGAGGAATTGAAACAAAAATTATTATACCAAGAAGAAAGTTAAGAGAAAATTACGGAAACAAAGTAATTATTATGGGAACATCCTTGCCCTTTAACATCGGAGGAACGCAAGGAGATTTTTGTATGAATTTAAATCCTTTTAAGATTCACAAGATTTTAAAAAAAGAGAAGTTTGACATTCTGCATTTTCATAATTTTGTTGTTCCTTCGGCATGGCAGATTTTGGATATGCAAAAAAAGATAAAGTATCCAATATGTAATATCTTGACATTTCATGCTAATTTAGACGGCATGCCTTTGTTTAAATCTACGCCTTATTTCTCTAAATTATTTGTTAAAAGGCTGAATAAGAGAATGGATGGAATTATCGGAGTTGCTTCTTTGAATTTAAGATTTTTCAGGGGGTATAAGAAATTAACAAAGGTGATTTCAAATGGAATTGACTTAGAAAGATTTAATCCTAATATTCGGGGGTATAAAAGATTCGATGATGGAAAGATAAACATCCTTTTTATTGGAAGAATTGAAGAAAGAAAGGGCTTGATTTATTTATTAGAGGCTTATAAAATTCTTCAAGAAAGGTATAAGAATTTAAGATTGATTGTAGTAGGAGATGGACCACTTAAAAAAGATTGTGAAAAGTTTGCTTTGTATGGTGGACTTGAGAATGTGGTTTTTGAGGGACAAAAGAAAGATCACACAATAGTAAGATATTTAAATAGTACTCATATTTTTTGTAGCCCAGCTATATTTGGAGAAAGCTTTGGAATTGT
>Ga0265293_10012638_pt1 | contig 11153 bp, 8 predicted proteins | sample Munlanlewell138R_FD_192505 | JGI IMG/M metagenome (GOLD analysis project Ga0265293, IMG submission 192505) | Leachate microbial communities from a municipal landfill in Southern Ontario, Canada - Leachate well 138R | ecosystem: Engineered > Solid waste > Landfill > Unclassified | place: Canada... | reverse complement strand
AACCTGTAAAAACGGCGTTACCTCAACAGGGTATGGCTTGTTCTTACGCGCAAAATACTGCGCCAAGCGCAAATCAATAAGCTCTTGAAAGTAGCTGGCAAAAGCGTCTTGTAGTTCTAGCGCTACGCTAAAATTGAGTGCGAAGCTGTCGCCTTGTTCGATAAACCACGCTTGGCTGCTGCTTTTATCTTGCTTGCAGGAAAAGTTGACTGGGTTTTTGCGCCAATACGCTAGCCACGCTTTGCTATCAGCGCTGACGGTCTGCATGTTGGCAGGCAACTCGTTGCGCATATCATCCGGGCGATGCTCGAGTAAGCGGCGGCTGCGTTGGGCCAGCTGTGCAGTGTTCACCGGCCCGCGCGCGCCACCCAGTTCTAGAAATGCTTAATATAAAAAGCCTTTGAAACTTTTGTTCATACTTGTTGTTTCGACACCGAGCGAGAAAAACTCACCATGTGCAGCTAACAGGTGTTGCAGCTCTGCATCATCTTCTTGTGTGGCCACTAACTCTAACCAACTACCGGCTTGTTTGCGCACTTTTGCTAACGCATACCCTTTGTGGAAAAACTCAGTAGCGGTGGGGCGGCGACCTAACTCATCGCGTAGCTGTTGGTAGTCTTCTGCAGCGCTCTTGCCTATTTGTCGTGCCAGTTTTTCCCAGAAATCGACCAGCTTAGGGGCGAATTTAATAAAGCAGCCATTGGCTAATTCAATGGGCTGTTTCTGTTGCAGTGTTCTGAGTAAAGAGGCACGGTCTTTCTCAGCTAACAGTGCAGCGGGGCTGTTTAAGAAAGACTGGTGATTACCTAAAAAGTCCAACACAACCACATGGGTTTTCTGTGTGCTTTCGGACAATCGCAAGCCGCGTCCTAATTGCTGCAAGAATATAATTTTTGATTCGGTGGGGCGCAGCATCAGCACGGTATCTAATGCAGGTAAGTCGGTGCCTTCATTAAACATATCGACTGAGAAAATAACATCCAGTTGACCATCTGCAAGTTGTTGCAATGCCGCGTGGCGGGTTAAGTTTGAGCCTGCATACACAGCACCAGCACGCACACCCTATTGCTGAAAATACTCACTCATATAATCGGCATGGCGCTGCGAAATACAAAAGCCGAGCGTGCGGCTTTGTTTGTGTTTGAGCCAGTTCTGATAAGGGTGATGTCTAAATAATCTGATGTCAGTAATCGAATGTTTGCGCCGTTATTGAGTGCCTCAAGCAAAGGATCAAACAGCAGTTCCAGCCCAGACGGCTGAATAAACGACACTGCAATTTCAATATCAGTTGCTTGGTAAATCGCCTAGAGTAATTTGGGCAACAAAGGGTCACGTTGCGTACCTGTAGTGAGGCGAGGGCTGTTGGCTAACATAGGTGGCACGACTTATTGGACAATTAATAAAGCATTTAACCACTGTTCATCGGCACGCTCAGTGCGCTGATCATTGCTCAACCACGTCTCTTTAATGCTTAGGCTTGTGTCTTCTAGGAAATCTTGTAAACGCTGTTCTGTGCAGTTAGTAAAGAGCCGGCCGTTACGCTCTACGTCGTCTTCGCCGTATTTAAAGGATACGTAAATCACGCCTTCGGGTTGCAGCAGTCCTGCAAGGTGCTGCAGGGTTGCTGACATACTGATCGCTGGTACATGTAATAAAGAAGCGCAAGCCCAGATGCCGGCAAAAGGCTGCATGCTTTTATAGTTAAGGAAGGTGCTGTGTTGCACGGCAATACCGCTGACGCCTTTAGCAATCTCAACCAGCTTGGCGCTGGCATCAAAGGCTTCGACTTGATAACCAAGTTTTAAAAATGCCACCGTATCGCGACCTGCACCGCAGCCGGCATCTAAAATTCTACTCGATGGCGGCAGCAGGGCTAAAAAGCGTTCATACAAGGCGCTCATGTCCACATCTAACGTGTCTTGGGCGAACTGCTCAGCGTTAGTTTCGTAGAATTGTAGTGTCATACTTATCCTTAAATGACCGCGAGTAGCGGGTGAATCTTATGCAAATAAGCTCAGAGTGCTCTATATGACTCATTCATGTATCAGTACAGCAGTCAGTCATTCGCCATACGGTATTACGCTTATGTGCTGACGTCCATTGTCGGCTGTGTTTTTTACTGCTTCAGGTTGATTCTTTCATCAACTCCAGTCGAATTCGGCCAATGGCGCCCATCGGATTGAGGCCTTTTGGGCATACCCAAGAACAATTACCAATGCTGCGGCAACGAAACACACTGAATGGGTCTTCCAGCTCCTCAAGACGTTCAATGCGCGCGCGGTCACGGCTATCCAAGAGAAAGCGCAAAGATTGCAGCAGTGCTGATGGGCCACGGTATTTCTCAGGGTTCCACCACCACGATGGGCATTGTGAGGTGCAACAACCACAGAGGATGCATTCGTAGAGGCCATCCAGTTTCTTACGCTCTTCTGGGGACTGTAAGCGTTCAATGCCAGCAGTGGGTTCGTCATTGATCAGCCAAGGTTTTATTTGTTCGTAGTGATGGAAAAATAGACTTTGATCAACCACTAAATCGCGAATCACCGGCATGCCGGGCAGTGGTCGAATAACTAAGGTGTTGGAGCCGGCGAGTGCTTCGTCGACGGGCTTGATGCAAGCCAGCCAGTTTTTGCCATTGATATTCATTCCATCCGAACCGCACACGCCTTCTCGACAGGAACGCCGGTAAGCTAAAGAAGGGTCTTGTTCGCGCAGGTATTGCAGGGCATCCAGCACCATGCGTTTACGAAACTCTTCCGGGATAGTCTTCGATTCCATATAAGGCGTCGTATCGTGTTCAGGGTGGTAGCGATAAATCTGCACATTAATCATGAAATATTCTTCCTAAATGATGGGAAATACTCTTGTATGATTGCGCCGATTCAGGTTTCTGTAGTAAATAGTCTGCTGCTGGCGTACATACATCTACATCTTTGTTTATAGGCTTAATAGCGTGCAGAATCAATTGTATTGAAATCTAATAGATCTGCTTACTCTGTCTAGCCCGCTGATCGTTATGCTGCACTGGCCCTGGCTTGAGCATCGCTGCTCAGATCGGTGGCGAGCGAGGTGCAATCTACGCTCTGAGCGACTGGTTGCTCGGTGAGTAGGTAAGAACTGTAGCACTAAAACAAGCTCGGCAATGGCAACCAAACTGTCATGCAAGCGCCGGGCAGGGTGCCGTTATTGTTCAGTTCAAGCCGTGCAGGGCGGTTGTCCTGGTCGTGCATGGCGACGATGTTGGCAGCAAAGTACAGACCCAGTCCCGTGCTACCGCTGTTGCGATCCATGCCACTTGATGGTTTGTCGCGCACAGCGCCTAACAGGTTGACGGGGTAACCAGCGCCGTCGTCGTTGATGGTCAGCAGAATGCCATCGTCTGCACGCTGCGCAGTTAAACGAATGGTTTTCTTACAAAAATTGAGTGCATTGCCCAGTGCATTGTCTAACACCGTGCCGATCAGACTGACATCGAGATAGACTTCAAGGTGAGGATCTTCCAACTCAATCTGTAAGTCGATATTGCGGTATTCAAGCAGCTCGCGGTGGCGATTGTGCAAGTCTTCAAACAGTTCATCTAAGCTGTAATACACCGGCTGTAACAGAAGCTGGCCGTGCTCGAGTTTATACAAGCCTAATAGCTGCATGAGCATGGCATCTAAGCGCAGCGCTTCTTGTTCGATCAAGCGCGCTTGTGGTGAACGTTGCAGCGCTTCGGGCATCTCGGCTAATAAGCTTTCATAGGCCTGACTGACCGCGGCTATGACGTTTTTCATATCATGTACGGTAGACGCCATCAGCGTTGAGAAATCGATGTGCTTTACCATGGACTCAGCTCCAAAGAAGATTGCATGTGTATAAAGTCAACAGAGTCGGGATCAATTTTAGATAAGTTGCCAATGCGTTGCAGGCAAGCATTGAGACGTTGCTCGGCAGCGGCGTGTTGTTGTTTGAATTGGTCTTGGAATAAGCGTGCAGCAGCCATGTTTAATTCGATCATGTGAGGGGCTAGCGCTAAAGCTTGCTCGAACAGGGCTTGTGCTGCTTCGCTTTGCTCTTGGAAATGCAGCGCTGCAGCTTGGCGACTTAGCGTTAAGGCTTGCTGCAGTGGCTGTACATCTAAATGAGGCAGGCGTGTGCTGATCTTTGCCAATACCGCTGAGGTGCCAGCGTAACGCTGAGCACAGTGTTGCCACAATGACTGAGCAGCTTGGCTGTTGCCGTGTTGTGCCAGCCAGTCACCCAATTGTATCAATGTTATGGCAGCGAAGTCCTGCTGGTGTTCGAGCAGGGCCTCAGACAGCGTTTGTACGTCGCCAGTTGCGCTTGCTGTGCCTTTGCGTTGTTGTTCTTCAAGACGAAGTAGGGCGGCTGCAGGTTGAATCTGCTGCGTTTGCCGGTAGTTTTTTTCTATAATGCCCAGCCATTGCTGTGCTTCGTCTGGCAGCTTATGGTGTGTTGCTGCTTGGCTTAATATGGATACTAATTGCCATAGCAGTTCAGGGTCAAAAGTGGCTGAATGGCGGCCAACTTCCCAGCACTGGCGCAGAGCATGCACTGCTGTTTGTATGTCGTCATTGAGCCACGCTTGGCTGGCTAGTGTTATCTGCCGACGCATGGTGTTGGGCGATAAAGTCACTGCGTGCTGTAGTGCATCAAGGGTGGCTGGCAAATCATTTTTTAATACGGCCAGTTCGGCTTGCATATCGCGCAGCTCTGGCATCATCGGCAGTTGGCGCACTGCTGCTGTAAGCAGACGAGTAACTTGATCTAAGCGACCTTGGCGCAGCCATAACTTGGCCAGCGCCTGCAGGTTCCAGCCAGTGGGGCGGCTGCGTGCTTGTTGTTCGAGCAGTTGCTCTAATTCTGTATAGCGGCCTAATGCGTGTAGCGCATCGGCCATATAGCGATGGCACAGTACGGCATGGCGTGGCTCTTGTTGCGCGATGGCTTGGCAGGTTTGCAGTACCGCCAGAGAGTCGCCGGATTCTAGTGCTTTGAGCACGGAGGCAAGCACGTGTTTGCGTCGAATCAAACGCTCCAATCGGGTTTGCAGGGTGACTTTATTAAAGGGTTTAGTGAGGTAATCATCGGGCTCGCATTCGAGCGCGGCCAAGACCATGGCTTGGGTGTTTTCAGCGGTGACCATAATAAAGATACAGTGCGCAGAGAGTACTTTTTCTGCATGCAGTTGCTCAAGAACGTGTTGACCATTGAGGCCGTCACCGAGGTTGTAGTCATGCAAAATGACGTCGTAGCGATTACGCCGACACAATTCTAAAACATCAATGCCGTTCGCAGCAGTGTCAATATGTTGCACACCGAGCAAGCGCAGAATGCCTCTAATAGAGCTGCGGAACTCGGAAAAGTCATCGACCACTAAAAAACGTTTTTTGCTGAAATCAATCATTGCCCAGCACATCCCATTGAATACATTGCTATTAGATAATAATAGGGAGCGAGTCTAATCGTTATTAGCCGCGTACGCACGGTGCTGCGCGCTGTTCTTGCTTGGGCAAAAGTATTGAGCAGTGATTTGTTTGCGGGTCTGGCGTGTCGATTATTGCGTTTAGGCGGGTTCTTGCCGCTGGATTTAATTGTACAAGCGGCTTGATGGCTTCTGCATCATTTGCTGGCTAAGCCTCACAAAGGCGGCGAGATGAGCGGCTCGATTGATTCTTGAGCGGCCTATGTGGCGAATCTGATAGCTACCTTGCATAATACCTAAGAGCATGACAATACGGCTGTATTTTTAACCCTGTAATCGGCGAGTAAAAGCCGTAATTGATCTGCTTTTGGTACGTATAATTCGACAATAATATCCATTTCTACACCTTGGTAATTTGATATTAGTCAATAGTATGTGTCATGTCTGCTGTTGTACCGTTTAAGATTACGCTTCAGCTGAGTAGAGCCCATCTGCTTGGTTAAACCCCTAAGATGATCCGGAGTACGCTATATGTTAATTTTCTTTATCAGTATTACTGTGCTGATACTCGGCTATAAGCTCTATAGCCCCTTTGTTGAAAAACAAGCGGGAATAGATCCTACAGCTGTAACGCCTCAGGAACGCTTGCATGATGGTGTTGACTACGTTGCTATCAGCCCTGTAAGAGCGTTTTTAATTCAGTTCTTGAATATTGCAGGTGTTGGTCCTATTTTCGGCCCTATCTTGGGTGCTTTATATGGTCCAGTTGCATTGGTTTGGATCGTTATTGGTAATGTTCTCGGTGGTGCTGTACATGACTACTTCTCAGGTGTCATGAGCTTAAAAGAAGACGGAAAAAGCCTGCCTGAAATTGCTGGACACTATTATAACGTGCTCTTCAAAGGCTTTATGTTGCTCTTTACCTGCATGTTGCTGTTTTTTGTGGGTGTGGTTTTTATCATGAGTCCCGCCGGGCTGCTGAGTAACCTGTCTTTTTTTGAAGGTACTTTTTTAGCCGGTAATACTTTTTGGGTGCTGGTCATCTTGGCTTACTACTTCTTTGCGACGTTGTTGCCCATTGATAAAATCATCACCAAACTGTACCCATTGTTTGGCTTGCTGATGATTGTTATGACGGCATCAATTGCCGTAGCGGTGTTATTGGATGCGCCACACTTGGGCGAAGTGAATAATATATTCTCTTACTTTACGGATGATCATGATCATGGCTTATTAACTCCCAACCCCGATGGTTTACCAATATGGCCACTGTTGTTTGTAACAATAACCTGTGGTGCTATCAGTGGTTTCCACTCTACTCAATCACCCATGATTGCTCGTTGTCTGACCAATGAAAAATATGCGCGGCCGGTATTCTACGGTGCGATGGTGTGTGAAGGTATTGTTGCCTGTGTGTGGGCTATGGCTGGTATTGCCGCTTTCCCTGAGGGTTATGTTGGCTTGAAGGCGATGCTTGCTCAAGGCGGACCAGGTTTAGTCGTGAACCATATTGCTACCAGCTATCTGGGTGTGTTTGGTGGTGTGATGGCGATTCTCGCGGTGGCTATTTTTCCGATTACTTCCGGCGATACCGCATTCCGTTCATTGCGCTTAACCATTATGGACGCGTTTAACATCTCGCAAACAGTCGTGAACAGACTTGCTTTGGCTCTGCCTTTGTTGGGTATCGGATATCTAATGACGTTCCTAGATTTCTCACTGATCTGGCGTTACTTCGCGTTCTCTAATATGTTGCTGTCAACCAGTGTGTTGTGGTTAGCCACTAAATACTTATTCGATAGAGGCACGTTCCACTGGATCGTTAGTATTCCTGCGGTGATTGGTACTGCTATCAGTGTGAGCTATATTGCAACGGCAAGTATTGGTTTGAATTTCCCAATGGAATATAGCAAATGGATCGGTGTTGTGGTTGCTATCGTTGGCTTTATTGGATTGGTAGTCCAGAATCAAAAGCGTGCTGTTAAGGCTCTAGCTGCAGCCTAAAAGGATCGAATTCAACTATTTTGTCATCAATAGCTTGACATCATAGCTGGATCCGAGAATAATGCGCGCCATCCAAGGCTACATAGCTCAGTTGGTTAGAGCGCAGCATTCATAATGCTGATGTCCCAGGTTCAAATCCCGGTGTAGCCACCAGATTCCTTTCCAGTGTAGTCCACTGGAGTCTTGAAAGCCCCGTATTACGGGGCTTTTTTTTGCCTAGCTATCCATAACTGTCCACTCTGATCTATAGTTATCCATACGAAAATGTTGTCATAAACGTTGTCATCAGCAAAAACAACAAAACTGATGATAACAACTGGAAGGGCTATGGATATTCAATAGACTCTATAGGCTCTATAAATGCGCTTGAATTGCTTGCGGAGCTGCGTAAGATCGAAAAGCGTGAGTGTTATTGATACTGCGCGTAGAGCGCGTCAAATCGCCTCACGGCTCTTTACATATGCAATAACAACAGGCTGAGCTAAACGGAACATAGCGAACAACCTTGTGGCTACACTCAAGGCTGTACCTACAAAACAAGATCAACGATCATTGGTTCTGTTTTTCTTGGTAAGTTATTACGCCACATGGATGATTCCAGATCTGGATGTAAATATACTCAGCATGCTTGGTGGTGAGCAGTGAGGGCTGTACTAGTGAAGAATTTTCATTTGGTTGCTCAGGATATTCCTACCTGCTGTTATCAATCACAAATATTTACTTGCGCAAATCGCTGATGAACTCTATTTGCTTCAGACTCTTAGGTCGACTCTCTGTTTCTTTAATTTGTGCCATATTGATGGGTGCCTGCACAAGTGGCTCTCTAGATGAACGGCGCGCTGCTTCAGCATTAATAGCCACTGAGGCAGGCTGGCATAGAGTTAATCTTGATTCCGGTGATTTTGTGCTGACGGCCTTTGTGCCGCCAGAACTGCGGCAGACGACTACGCTGACCATTTATATCGAAGGCGACGGTTTGGCTTGGATTAATGCATCTACGCCTTCTTTTAATCCGACTCCTTTAAACCCTATGGGATTGAAACTGGCGTTACGTGATCCTACAAGTGCTGCGGTCTATCTGGCTCGCCCCTGTCAGTTTGTTTCAGGTGAAGATAAGCAAGGCTGCGATCGTAAGTACTGGACTAGCCATCGATTTTCTCCTGAGGTGGTAACGGCCAGCTTGATTGCCGTTGAGCAGCTCAAACAACGTTTCGGTGCTCTGCGTCTGGTGCTCATTGGTTATTCCGGCGGTGCTGCGGTAGCGAGCTTGGTGGCTTCGCAGCGCCAAGATGTCGATCGATTGATAACCGTTGCCGGTAATCTTGATCACCAAGCATGGGCTATAGAGCATGGGTTGTGGCCGCTAGAAGGGTCGTTAAACCCAGCGGATGCATGGATGCAGTTACAATCAATACCGCAAACACACTTTGTCGGTGCTCAGGATAAAATTATTACTGCTTCAGTTGCGCGAGCCTATGCAGCACGCTTTCCTCGTAACACACCGTTATCCATTAAAGTTATTCCACTCTTCAATCATCATTGCTGCTGGGTTGAACAGTGGTCGCAGTTACTTAAAGATATAGCGCCTTAAGTGATTTTCTCAATGTCAGATTTGGCGCTAGGGAGCTGGCGGTGATTGCTATATTCGGTTTTGCTAATGCGGAAAATTAATTCCGATGAATATATGCAGCAAGCTTTAGAGTCTACGTAGACGACATACGAGGGTATGTCGCCCTTGCAGAAAAGCTCTAACCTAGAATATCCATTTAGCCTGAAGTGAAGCTGTGTGGTTGAGGAAGTCTGAGCGGTGCTCCGCATCATAACGCAGGGTTACTGCGGTTCCATTTAGAGTGGTATGGGTCAATCCTGCACCGGTAAAACCTAGCCAAGGGCTCTGCTTTATACCGCGGGTGGTAAAACTCGCACCTGCAGCACCAGCATAAGCAGAGGTAATGCTGGCAGTGTCATTTATTGTATCGTAGCCGACACCTAGGTTTAGTGACAGACTGGTGTGTTGGTCTAAGGCATGGTTTAGCGTACCACCAACTCCAAATACCAGAGCTTCTGTTGTACGGTTATTTACCTTTAGGTTGAGTAAGCCAGCGCCTTTCTCGCGGTAGCTTTCGTCTTTAATCCAAGTGTAGTCAGCGCGTACCTCTGGGGCAAAACTAGTTTGCTCGCTTAAAGGATAAATACGGTCAACGCCGAGGCCTATGTGAGCTGTCTGACTGTCGTAGTTGGCATCAGCTGCGGTGCCTGTAAAAGCGATTCTGCGCGTGCCACTGTTCTGGTTTTTACCGAAGTCCAGCTGGAAATTCATACTGCTACGTTCATCTAGGGCATAACTGCCGTAACCGATCAGCTGGTAAACATCAACATCGAGATTCTGGCGGGCTGTCTTGGAGTTGCTATCGATATTAGCCTTAGCATAAGCAAAGGCGACACCTAGATTCAGCTCATCGCTAGCAGCCGCGTCGAGACCAAAAACCATACCTGTCGTTTCGGCGTCAAACCCAGTCACTCCGTTACGGTTACTTTGGTCTGCGCGAGAGTAGAATGGCTTAAGCCAGATGTTCTTGTCACCTTGGAAACTATCACCAGAGGCGAGCCCGCGCTTGACTTCAATGCGTGACTGAACGATGCGGTTTATTTCGCTGAGGGTGTTGCGTGCAGCTATCTGACTACCGCCAACCAGTAGTGGTAGGGTCTGCGAAGCAGCACTAGAGACCTGTCGGTCGCCTGTCAGTCCTGCTCCGGCGAATAGGGCAAGCAGCTCTGGAGTGGCATCAATCACTCTTGCGCCGGCGAAAGCTGGCTTATTGCTATAAGTTTGCGTTGATCCTAGCACGCTCAGTGCAGGGGCGCCGCCGACACCGACGGGCTCACCGTAAACATAGAATCCGACTGGGAGGTTCACCGGAACCCCGTGGCTATAGGTCGTGATCACCACATAGTAATCGGTCGAGGCTGTTAAAGATTCGCTCATTTTAGGACAGAGTCCCGCATAGCCACTACAGGTGCCCATGGTTACGCCGCCAGCGCCTAAGCCGTCACTGTCATCATTTACCCGTAGAGCATTATCTGCAGGTGCTAATGGATTAAAGTTGCCCTGATACAGAACCAGTACGGCATCGTTCGGTGATGAGGAGACTCCGAAAGTGTAATTCCCATCGGTTGATGGGGTGAACAGTTGGGAGACAAAGTTATAGCTGTAACCGCTGCCTGATAAATGAGACGTATCGTGAAGAACATAGTATCCAATAGAAAAACTGCCACTGCTCACGCCTGGCGTAGCACTGTTTAGGGTGAATTCGGTCAAGGTGGGCGCGGCTAACGCGTGACCAGAACTTATTCCGTAAAGGCATAGTAGTGAGCTAGCAATAGCATTACGAAGAGTACCCAGAGTGAACAAGTTTTTTTGCAAAGACAAGCTGTTTGAAGGTTTGGCTAGAATTGTATTCATGGGCGCATGCTCTATGATTAATAACTAATAAATATTTAGCTTAATTTTACGAAAACACTTCGCAACCTATACGAGTATTCGGTTAGTGAGTTCTGATTTGCACAGTACAATCTAAAGGAATCTTTTTCTGATCGCAGAGACAGTCTGCTTATGGCCAGTCTTTACCAACAGTTAAGGGTTATCTCTGTGCGATTGAAACGAACTTTCGCAGGTATTCTAATTAAGATAAAGTTTAATTAATTTAATTTAATTTAATTA
>Ga0265293_10012637_pt1 | contig 11154 bp, 9 predicted proteins | sample Munlanlewell138R_FD_192505 | JGI IMG/M metagenome (GOLD analysis project Ga0265293, IMG submission 192505) | Leachate microbial communities from a municipal landfill in Southern Ontario, Canada - Leachate well 138R | ecosystem: Engineered > Solid waste > Landfill > Unclassified | place: Canada... | reverse complement strand
CGCGCACTTTGTGGATCAGGTCTTGCAGGTTCTCCGGTTTGCCTGGGTCTGGGTGGTGGTTGGGAAACGTGCCATCCACTTCGCAGTATAGCGGTATGACCGTACAGCCAATACTTTCCAGCAGTCGGGGCGCAACCACTCCGGCGACGCCGTTGCCGCAGTCAACGACTACTTTGAGCGAGTTGCCGATGGCAATGTCGTCGGTGATGTAGGTGATATATTGATCCAGCAGATCAACCTGTTGCACAGGTCCGCTGCCATTTGTCAGCTCCTGACTGGCAATGCGCTGGTACAGGGCGGTAATGCGTTCGCTGGCCAGGGTTTCGCCGGCAATCACGATCTTGAAGCCGTTGTAGTCTGGCGGGTTGTGGCTGCCAGTGACCATCACGCCGGATGTTGCTTCCAGCTGGTGGGTGCCAAAGTAGACCAGTGGGGTAGGCACCATGCCCAGGTCCAGCACCGTGCAGCCTGATTCGGTCAGACCGCGCGTCAGAGCTTCCAGCAACTGCGGGCCGGACAAGCGGCCATCACGGCCTACCACCACTTTGCTTTCGCCGCAGGCAATGCTTTCGCTGCCCACCGCACGGCCAATCCAGTATGCGGTGTCGGCATTCAGGTTGGTGCCGACGATACCGCGGATGTCGTAAGCGCGGAAAATTGATGGATCGACGTGCGATGAGGGAGTGGGCAGGCCGGACTGCTCCTCAATGTCCAGGTCAAGAATATCGATATCCAGTACGTCGTTTAGCATAAAATCCGGGGTCGGGCCGGCAGGTGGCTGCTCCTGTAGAGAGGTTGTTGCAGGAGTCGGCTGGATGACAGGTGCGGCACTGGCGGATTTGTGCAGCAGTTTCTGCAATGGTTTGGTAAGGGTTTGCAGCTCTGTGCTGGTCAGGGCATCAAGCCGTTGTGGCTGCAGGGTGCTGATTGCCGCGTGCAGCGTGGCTGCTTCCCGTGCCAGAAGCTTGCGCTGCCTGTTGTGCATAAGCAACAAGGCAGCCAGTGCGCCGAGTAGTGCAACCAGAGGAACGGCCAGATATTGCGCGAACAAAGGGCTGGCTAGCAATTCTGGGCTATCCACGCCAACTGACAAGGTCCAGTTGGGATGTGCTGTGGCAAATGTCTGGGCAGTAGAGGTTTGCAGGCCGGGACCGGCTTGATATAGCCCTATCTGGGGTGCCTGTGGCAGTTGCTGTTGCAGGCGTATTTGCCACGAGCCGGTCAGATCGGGTTGTGGCAGGCTGTCCAGTATGGTTTTGGCATCGTAAGCCAGCAGCAGAGTGCCAATCACCCGGTTCTGCTCGGGGTGCAGTACGGGGCTGGCCTGGTAAAACAGCTGTTGGCCGTCAGTGACAGCATACTCCAGTGTAGAGCGCTGACTGGTTGCGGCGACACCCAGGTGGTCTTGTGCAGCAAAGCCAAGCGAGGGGTCTGCTTTATCACCGGGCGTCATGATGACCGCCTGCATGACATAAGGGATCTGGCTCCATTCGCGGGCAAGCCGTTCCAGTGCGGGTTTATCCCTGAGCAAAATGGCGTTTTGTAATGAAGGGCTGGTGCTCAGAGTCTGGCTATTGCGTTCGGTCATGCCAAGCAGCAAGTCGAGCTGCTGGTTATAAGTACTGGCCAGATTCTGAATCTGTCTGTGGTTTTGTTCAGCTGTGGAGGTCTGGTACAGCTGTACAAGCAAAGCCGCTGCAGCCAGTACGCCGGTCAGGGCGGGCAGCAGTGCGAGCATGAGTGGCGAGGCCGGGCGTTGTTTGCGCTTTGATTTGGCTTCGGGTACCGGTTTATTGGCTGTTTTTTTCAGCTTCATGCGATCTCCAGACAGGTTGATGCTTCCGCTTTATTGTTGGCCAGTATGGCCGAAGCCGCCGCTGCCGCGCTGGCTGGCGGTGAAATCGTCAACCAGTTGCAATTGTGCCTGCACGACCGGTACCAGAACCAGCTGGGCCAGTCGCTCGCCGGGTTCGATGGTAAAACTGGTCAGGCCGCGATTCCAGCAGGATACCATCAGCTCACCCTGATAGTCGGAGTCGATCAGGCCGACCAGATTGCCCAGAACGATACCGTGCTTATGACCCAGTCCGGAGCGTGGCAAAATGATGGCAGCCAAACCAGGGTCTTCGATATAAATGGCCAGTCCGGTTGGGATGAGCAGAGTCTCGCCGGGCTGTAAAATGGTGGTCTCTTGCAGCATGGCGCGCAGGTCAAGACCGGCAGAGCCGGGGGTGGCATAGTCGGGCAAGGGATATTCGCTGCCCAGACGGGGGTCGAGAACTTTGGCTTGGATGGCGTGCATATCAGAGGTCGTCCCTGTTCAGGTACTGGTGGATAAGAGTGATCAGCTGGGTGGCTATTTTGCTTTTGCTGGTCTGGGCAAAGTGGGTTTGCCGGTGCTGGCGGTCAATCACGGTGATGGCGTTTTCTTCGCTGTCAAAGCCGATACTCGAGTTGGATACATCGTTGGCGACGATCAGGTCGAGATTTTTGTCACGCAGCTTGCCGGAAGCATAGTCCAGCAGGTTTTGTGTTTCGGCGGCAAAACCGACGCTGAAAGGCCGGTCGTTACGCTGGGCCAGTGACGCAAGGATATCGGGATTGCGTACCAGTTGCAGCAGCATGCCGTCATCACTGCCGGGGTCTTTTTTCAGCTTGTGGTCGGCAGGAATTTCCGGACGAAAGTCAGCAACTGCAGCCGTGGCAATCAGAATATCGCAGGGCATGCAGGATTCGCAGGCAAGCAGCATTTCGCGAGCACTGGTGACATTGATGCGCTCTACCCGCTCGGGCGTGGCCAATTGCACCGGACCGCTAACCAGAGTGACACGGGCGCCGGCTTCAGCGGCTGCACGAGCCACGGCAAAGCCCATTTTTCCTGAGCTATGGTTGGTGATATAACGCACTGGGTCGATGGCTTCACGGGTTGGGCCGGCGGTAACCAGAATGTGCAGCCCCGTGAGCAGTTTGCGCTCAAAACATTCGGCGGCCAGCATTGCCAGCTGGTCTGCTTCGAGCATGCGGCCGGGGCCGACATCACCACAAGCCTGACTGCCGGCAGCCGGGCCGAACAGTTGCATGCCCCGCTTTTGTAAGGTTTGTGCGTTGGCTTGTGTGGCAGCATCACGCCACATCGCCTGGTTCATGGCCGGGGCTAGAGCCACCGGGGCATCGGTCGCAAGAATCAGGGTGGTCAGCAGGTCATTGGCATTGCCTTGAGCCAGGCGGGCCATGATTTCGGCGGTGGCGGGTGCCACCAGAATCAGGTCGGCCCAGCGCGCCAGCTCAATATGGCCCATGGCGGCTTCAGCGGCCGGATCAAGCAAGTCGCGGTGCACGGGATGACCGGATAGTGCCTGCAACGTAAGGGGAGTAATGAACTCTTGTGCACTGCGGGTCATGACGACGCGCACGTCCGCGCCCTGATCCTTGAGGCGGCGCACCAGTTCGGCACTTTTATAAGCGGCAATGCCGCCGCCGATTCCTAAAATGATGCGTTTGTTGGCCAGACGTTGCATGTAATCGCCTTGAAATAAGTTGTTGGTGGCAAAATAAAAAAACCGTATTAAGATAGCACAAGGAGTCATGCGGCACAGTAGTGCCTGTGTCGTATGGCGGTGTCTGGCATGGAGTCGGGCAGTTGGAAGATTGCCCATATATAACAAGGAGGTGTAGGCATGAGCATACGTTCATGGCCCGAGCATGAGCGCCCGCGTGAAAAACTGCTGAGTTTTGGTCCCGGAGCGCTATCGGATGCTGAGCTGTTGGCGATTTTTTTGCGTACTGGTGTGCCCGGATGCAGTGCGGTTGAGCTGGCGCGTCGGTTGCTTGGCGAGTTCGGTGGTTTGCGCCAGTTGCTGGAAGCAGGGCAAGAGGAGTTCACTTCCCACATTGGTCTTGGACCTGCGAAGTTTGCCCAGCTGCAGGCAGTGCTGGAAATGGGACGGCGACATTTGGCCGCTACCATTCAGCGTGAGTCGGCACTGGAAAGTCCACAGGCGGTGCGGGACTATCTGAAAGCGCAGTTGCGTCATCAGCCGCATGAGGTGTTTGCCTGCCTGTTTCTGGATACCAAGCACAGAGTGCTGGCATTTGAGCCATTATTTTACGGCACCATTGATGGTGCAAGCGTGTATCCGCGGCAGGTGGTCAAGCGGGCGCTGGCACACAATGCGGCGGCGCTCATTCTGAGTCATAACCATCCGTCGGGTGTGGCCGAGCCGAGCCAGGCCGACAGGATGCTGACCGAGCGGCTGAAAGAAGCACTGGCATTGATTGATGTACGCATTCTGGATCACTTTATTGTTGGCGATGGCGAGCCGTTGTCAATGGTCGAGTACGGGTGGATGTAACTGCACAATTTATGCTGAAAAACTTGCTGTTGCGGGGGTTTCTTGCTATAAAGTGCGACTTCGTTCCGGACCCGGTCTGCGGCCATGTGTACCTGTAAACTACAGGGAATGCTGCTTATCGGGATTGCAGGGCAGAAAGTATCATTGAAAACCATGTTTTTTCAATGGCTTACAAGATAATTGAGTTTTCAACAGCCAACCCATGCCGGGTTGGGCATGTGGTTCTAGAGGGCTGAGGCATGTCAAAAGTTTGTCAAGTAACCGGTAAGGGTCCGGTTACCGGGAACAACGTTTCCCACGCCAACAACAAAACCCGTCGCCGTTTCCTGCCAAACTTGCAGTACCATCGTTTCTGGGTTGAGTCCGAGAAGCGTTTTGTACGTCTGCGCGTATCTGCCAAAGGCATGCGTGTAATCGACAAGCGTGGTATCGACACAGTACTGTCCGAGCTGCGCGCTCGCGGCGTCAAGTTCTAAGGAGCATTCTCATGCGTGATTTGATTCGTCTGATCTCTAGCGCTGGTACAGGTCATTTCTATACCACCGACAAGAACAAGCGTACTACCCCGGAAAAACTGGAAATCAAAAAATTTGACCCAGTCATCCGCAAGCACGTGATCTACAAGGAAGGTCGTATCAAGTAATTGCTTGATCTTCCCGAAAAGCCCGCATTTGTTGCGGGCTTTTTTGTTGCTGGTACGAAATGTTTCCGTTGTTTTGCCGTCCGCTGAAATGGCTGGCAAACCGCATGCGCAGGGCAGGCTTTCGGGCTACACTGGACGGCGATGTGTCCGGACGGGCCGGGCTGTTAAATGCAATCAGGAAGGCAGCATGAAGGTATTGGTGTTGGGGGCCGGTGTGATTGGTGTCACAACGGCCTATTATCTGCGACAGCAAGGCTTTGAAGTGACGGTAGTGGAGCGTCAGCCGGCGGTTGGGCTGGAAACCAGCTTTGCCAATGCGGGGCAAATTTCTCCGGGTTATGCGACCCCCTGGGCGGCACCGGGCATTCCGCTGAAAGCCATGCGCTGGCTGTTGCAAAAACATGCGCCACTGGCCATCCGGCTGACTGCTGACTGGCGCCAATATCAGTGGATGTGGCTGATGTTGCGTAACTGCACCTCGGCCCGCTACGCGATCAATAAGGAGCGCATGTTGCGTCTGGCCGAATACAGTCGTGACTGTCTGGACGAGTTGCGTCGCGATACCGGCATCGAGTACGAGGGCCGCCAGCTGGGTACCATGCAGGTCTTTCGCAGCCAGAAACAGCTGGATGCGGCAGCTGCCGATATGCGTGTGCTGGCAGAGAGCGGTATTCCGTATCGCTTGCTACAGCGGGATGAAATTGGTCAAGTTGAACCGGCGCTGCACGAGGTGCGTGACCAGCTGACTGGGGCCCTGCATTTACCCAATGATCAGACCGGCGATTGCTATCTGTTTACATGCCGGTTGGCGGAGCTGGCGCAGGCTGCTGGCGTCGAGTTCCGTTTTAATCATACTGTCGAGCGGTTGCTGAGCGAAGGTGATCGTCTGCATGGAGTGCGTATCAATGGTGTTGTTGAGCGGGCCGATCACTATGTGTTGGCGCTGGGCAGTCAGTCCCGCCAGTTGCTTAATGGTGTGGGGATGGATGTGCCTCTGTATCCGCTCAAGGGCTATTCGCTAACCTATGACATGGACAACGAAGCAGCAGCGCCTCGTTCGACGGTGCTGGATGAAACCTGGAAAGTTGCCCTGACCCGTTTTGGCCGGCGGATTCGTGTTGGCGGCATGGCCGAGCTGATGGGTAATGACCTGAGCTTGAATCCGCAGCGCAGGGAAACCCTGGAGATGGTCGCCAACTCGCTGTTTCCCCGGGCCGGTGACAGCAGCAGTGCCGAGTTCTGGACCGGGCTGCGCCATGCCACGCCGGATAGCGTACCGGTGCTGGGCGCTACACCCTATGCCAACCTGTCGCTGAATCTGGGACATAGTACCTTGGGCTGGACCATGGCATGTGGTGCGGCCCAGTATCTGGCCGATCAGTTGGCCGGCAACACTCCAAAAATCAGCAGTGAAGGGCTCGACATCTTTCGCTATGTTCGCCGTTAATCAATCGTTTATTTGAGGAATACCATGCGTCCGGCACGGGCTGTAATTGATCTGTCTGCATTGTTGCATAACTATTGTTTGGCCAAATCGCTGAGTCGTGGCGGTGCGCTGGCCGTGGTCAAGGCGGATGCCTATGGGCATGGAGCAGTGCGTTGCGCGCAAGCACTGGCCGGGCAGGCAGACGGTTTTGCCGTGGCCTGTATCGAGGAAGCACTGGAGTTGCGTCAGGCCGGCATTCAACTGCCCATTCTGCTGCTGGAGGGCTTTTTTCACCCGGACGAGTTGCAGCTGTGTACCGAACAGGACTTGTGGGTGGTCATCCATGCAGACTGGCAGCTAGCGGAGCTGGAGCGGGTGCGTCTGGACAAGCCGCTCAATTGCTGGCTCAAGCTTGATTCGGGCATGCACCGGGTCGGTTTTTTTCCTCACGAATATGCGGCTGCCTGGCAGCGGTTGCGAGCTTGCGGCAATGTTGCCGACATTGTGCTGATGACTCACTTGGCGCGTGCTGACGAGCAGGGACGTGAAGGAACTGTACAGCAGCTGCAGCAGTTTAATCAGGCGGCTGAAGGGCTGGCCGGGTTGCGTAGTCTGAGTAACTCGGCGGCGACGCTGGCCTGGCCGGAAATGGCCAGCGACTGGACCCGTCCTGGCCTCATGTTATACGGCAGCAATCCTCTGGCAGGCTGTGAGGCAGGCCGGCAGTTGCGTCCGGTGATGACGCTGGAGTCGAGCATCATCGCCGTGCGCGAGTTGCCGGCAGGCGAAGCCGTGGGCTATGGGGCACGCTTTGTTACATCACGACCGACGCGTATTGGTGTCGTGGCCATGGGTTACGCTGACGGTTATCCGCGACATGCGGTAGATGGCGCGCCGGTACTGATAGATGGCAAAGCGGGTGTGCTGGCGGGCAGGGTGTCGATGGATATGCTGACTGTTGAACTGACCGACTTGCCGGAAGCAGGTGTGGGCAGCAAGGTAGAGTTATGGGGCAAGCACTTGCCGGTTGCACGGGTTGCAGCTCATGCCGACACTATTGCCTATACGTTGCTGGCCGGAGTCAGGCGGGTAAAACGTCACTACCTGGTTTGAATAACCGGTCATGATGACGAAGGGATGGAAAATGGAAGTCGCAGACTACCTGCCTGCTAAATGTTTCACATCGTTCCCCGAGTGGTTATACTAGGCGGCAATTTGTATCGTCGGCCCTGTCATGCGGGCAGGTCCGGCCCTTGTTTCAGTTCAGGACCGGTATGGCTGTAAAGTCCGGTAGAATTTCATAGAGCACAAAGAAAGAGGGTATCCCGTGAACCTGATTAAAAAAATCCTGGTCGCTCAAGCGGCTGCATTGTTTGTTTTGGCGGGCACTGCTGTCCATGCGGCTGGTGATGATGCTGTTGCTGAGCGCCTTAAGCCGGTAGGTGAAGTATGCATTCAGGGGCAGGAATGCGCTGCCGCTGGCACAGCAGCCGCTGCACCCGCTGCGGGAGCAACTGCAGCTGCCGGTCGTAGCGGTGACGAAATTGTGGCCAAGAGCTGTGGTGTTTGTCACGGTACCGGCCTGCTGGATGCACCAAAAACTGGTGACAAGGAAGCCTGGGCAGCTCGTGCCGAGCTGGTTGGCGGCATGGATGGTCTGCTGGCTGTAGCGATTGGCGGCAAGGGCGCCATGCCACCCATGGGTACCTGTGGTGACTGTTCTGATGAAGAGCTGGTAAATGCCATCAAGGTCATGTCTGGTCTGTAAGGCTGGTCATGGTGTTAAAGAAACCCGGCCAGATCTGCGCCGGGTTTTTTGTGGATGGAAGAAAAGTAAGTGTTACCGCCTGTTTTTGGCCGAAAATAACCTAAAGTTGACCTGCGCCATTGCACAGAGGGCTGCAAGCATGGCAAGCACTCCGCTTTGTGTTAGTATTTGTCAGTCAGGGGAATGCCGCTAGCCTGGTGTTTCCACACAAAAAACAGGTAAATATACGCCTGAAAAGTTCACCCTTATTAGTCTGCATGATGCAAAAGGAGAATAACCATGGCCTTTGAATTGCCCGCACTGCCTTACGCGCAGAACGCCCTTGAACCACACATTTCCGCTGAAACCCTCGACTACCACCACGGCAAGCACCACAACGCTTACGTTGTAAACTTGAACAATCTGGTACCTGGTAGCGAGTACGAAGGCAAAAGCCTTGAGCAAATCATCAAGACCTCCAGCGGCGGTGTATTTAACAACGCAGCCCAGGTCTGGAACCACACGTTCTACTGGAACTGCCTGAGCCCCAATGGTGGTGGTCAGCCTACCGGTGCACTGGCTGACGCCATCAACGCCGCATTCGGCTCTTTCGATGCGTTCAAGGAAGAGTTCACCAAAACTGCCATCGGTACTTTCGGTTCCGGCTGGGCCTGGCTGGTGAAGAAAGCGGACGGTACTGTAGCCCTGAGCAGCACCATTGGTGCAGGCTGCCCGCTGACCACCGAAGACAAAGCGCTGCTGACCTGCGACGTCTGGGAGCACGCTTACTACATTGATTACCGTAACGCTCGTCCGAAGTACGTTGAAGCGTTCTGGAATCTGGTTAACTGGGACTTTGTTGCTGCCAACTTTGCCGGCTAACAGTTAGTTTCCCAGACAAAACCCGGCTTTGGCCGGGTTTTGTCTGTATGGGAAGCCAGTTCTTGCATATGCGAAAGTTGTTCTTGCTACACTCCGTCTTTCGTTATTGGCTGTTTGCGTCAGACACCACATGATTACTCAACCGATCAAACCTTCTATTGCCCGCTCCCGTCTGTCGGCTATCCTTCTGCGCCGAATCATGCTGGTTGTATTTTGTATTGGCGCTCTCATCAGCGGACTACAGATTGCCTGGCTTGCTGTTGTGGCCAATCAGCAGATTGATGATGAGGCCAGGCAGTTGCTTGGCATGTTTGCTGCCTCGGCCAGCCAGTCAATCATTAAAGCGGACCCTCAAAGCGCTGCCATTGTTGTTAACGGACTGCTTGGCCATCCAGCCGTGTGTTTTGCCAGGCTGGAGCAGACAGGCCAGTTACCTTTGGCCGAACAGCTGCGGCCATTGCATTACTTCCCCATGCGTTATTTGACTGACTGGCTGTTTACGGCCGAAAGGCAGTACTCCTTGGAGTTGGGCGCGGGTCAGCTCGCGTGGAATGCCGGCCAGCTGGACATTAGCCTGGATACGGCCAGCTATGGTCAAGGCTTTATTCGTGACGCGGGTATCGTTTTATTGTCCGCCCTGTTGGGCATAGGACTGTTGGCAGCGTGTGTTTTCTTGCTGTTGCGAAAAAACCTGACTCATCCGCTGTCTGCTGTACTCAGGAGCATGGATGCTATTGATCCGGAGCATCCCGGGCATTCTCTGTTAAGTATTGATCTGCTTCATGAAAACAATGAACTGGGCGGGTGGATCGATAGCGTCAACCGTTTGTTGCGGGGTTTTGAGCAGGCAGAACAAAGTCTGGAAGACATGTCGCGCGTGGACTTTTTGACCGGCATGCCCAATCGTTTGGCCCTGCAGGGCAGGCTGGACGGCATCCTGGCGGAGGCAGAGCAGAGTGGCAAGATGGTAGCCGTCATGTGTATTGGTTTTGACGGCTTCAAGGGCATTAACGAGCGATACAGTTTTCAGCAGGGAGACTGGATACTCAAAAGCTTTGCACAGCGCATCAGCAATCAGCTGTTGCCTGGGCTGGACAGCGTTTTTCGCTTGGCCGGTGACCAGTTTGTTTTTATTCATGCCGGGATGGACAACTCATACCAGGCAGCGGTGCAGGCGCAAAAAATACTATTTTTGTTGCAACAGCCGTTTGAGGTTCCGCAGCCAGATCAGGAGGACGTGGTTGTGCAGCTTAGTGCGACCATTGGCATTACCCTGTACCCGGGCGATGCGGAAAACAGCGAGATGCTGCTGCAAAATGCAGAGCAGAGCATGCGATTGGCCAAAATGAGTGGCCGTAACCGCTACCAGTTTTATATTGCCAGTATTGATCAGCAGTTGAGGGAGCGACGCCGGCTGGAGGTGGATCTGGACAAGGCGCTGGCCAAGCGGGAGCTGCATCTGGTCTATCAGGCTCAGGTTGAACTGGAAAGCGGCAAAGTGGTTGGAGCGGAAGCGTTGTTACGCTGGCGTCGCGAGAGCGGCGAGTTAATACCGCCCGATACTTTCATCCCACTTGCGGAGCAAACAGGGGCAATTATTAAAATTGGCGAGTGGGTGCTGGAGAGTGCCTGCCAGCAATTGCGCGACTGGCTTGATGTGGGCTGGAAAGACTTTCGTCTTGCGGTGAATCTGTCGGCTGTTCAGCTGCTGCACCCGGGCCTGATTCCGGCTATTGAACGGATCATGGCTACGTACAGGGTTCCGCCGGACAGTCTGGAACTGGAGGTTACCGAAACCAGCCTGATGCAGGATGTGGAAACAGCCGGCAAGCAATTGTTGGCATTGCGCCAGTTGGGAATAACCATTGCGATTGACGACTTTGGTACAGGACACTCTTCTCTGGCCTATCTGAAACGCCTGCCGCTGGACAAAATCAAGATTGACCGAAGCTTTGTGCAGGACATGCACAATAACAATGATGATGCGACGATTGTGCGCAGCATTGTTCAGCTGAGTCACAGCCTGCAGCTCAAAGTGCTGGCCGAGGGTGTCGAAACCCGGGAAACAGAGCAGTTATTGCTTGGGCTGGGCTGTGATGAGGGG
>Ga0265293_10012636_pt1 | contig 11155 bp, 15 predicted proteins | sample Munlanlewell138R_FD_192505 | JGI IMG/M metagenome (GOLD analysis project Ga0265293, IMG submission 192505) | Leachate microbial communities from a municipal landfill in Southern Ontario, Canada - Leachate well 138R | ecosystem: Engineered > Solid waste > Landfill > Unclassified | place: Canada... | reverse complement strand
CAGAGAAATGATTACCAGTATTGTTTCTTTCATATGAGGTTATGGTTCATCACTTATGGAAGAAGTTTAAAACAATGAATATAAACGATGAATTGCCATTATTCTCAATTAAAAGACACACTACTGGAAACGTTGGTTGGATAGAACAGAAGATTAAAGAAGCAAAGGAAGCTAATATGATTAAGTTCGTTGTAATAGACCATCTATGATTTCTTATCCCTAAACAGAGAACAGAAAACATAGGTAGTAATCAAGCAGCATTTGTTTCACAGATAGTTAGGGAATTAAAAACATTAGCTAAGAATGAAAGAGTAGTTATAATATTGCCAGTACACGTTAGAAAGACAGATGACCCAGGTATGAATGACCTTAAGGATAGTTCAGCTATTTCACAAGAGAGTGATGCAGTATTTATTCTGAATAGGGAAAAGAATCCGTTAGAGGGTGTAGGAGATTACTATACCGACCACACATTAATTAAAATGGTTAAGAATAGAAAAACCTGAATGAACGCTCAAGGGTGGTTTCAAATGATAAATTGAAGGTTTGTGCACGACAATCAATATGTGCCAATGCCAAAGCCACAAAGGTCGATTATGGCGTTCTAGTTATCCACAGGCAAAATTTTATTTTTATTCATTTTAGTAAATTGTAAAAAGTGCACACTAATATTAGTCAAAATAACCTACTTGACAAATTTAAATGGTGTGCTATAATAATAGCATAGTAAAATTAGTTAATTAATAATTAGATACTTAGGCGATACTTATTGGCTGAACAATTCCGAAACGAGGGAATAAGGCACACATTAAACTCACTAAGGCGTGTGAGATATAGGTGGTTGAGGTGTTAATCTTAATTGAATAATGTATCGTTAAAAGATATGCGAGCTCCAATTCTCGCAATGATTATCGCTTTACCAAGCTATGAGATTGATAATATTTCATGTTTGGTTAGCAAGAATACTTGGCTTTGCTGCAGTTAGGTCGTGTAGTCTTTAATCATTTAGCATAAACACTCCCTTAGTTGGTGGGAGAATGCCATTTAGTATGAGTGGGCTCTTACTAGGTGAAAAAATAAACTTGGGACAAACAACTCACCTCATATTGGAAACCATAATCCAATATAGGTATCGTCTAGGTATCTAATAAAAAAAGTATTATGAGTAATCTTAAAAAGAAGGTCATCAAAATCATGGAAGCATCTCCAAAGATGTTAGACAGTGGTAGTATGATGACAAAAATTAAGGATGAGAATAATCTCACTTATACGTTCTTTCACACAAAAAAATCAGACGGTTTGGAGACGAAGGCTTATCAAGTCTTTAAAGAATTTCCAAACATGGGTCTGGGTCAGTCAGTAGAAATTTCTTATTCTGAAGAAGAATGGAGTGATTGAGTTAAGGGTGGTATCCGTAGAAGTATCATGGGCTTTGGTAAAGCAACTTCTCAGCCATCTCTTATTCAATCACCTAATAGCTCTGCACCACAAAGTAACACTGGAAGTATATCTGGTGATACAGATAGTATGGACAGAAATATAAGAAATTCGTTTGCGGTATTAGCTTTTCAAGCATTAATGCCACTTGATAAAGAAACCATTAAGTCTATTGAGGCTTGGATGGAGTATGTTAAAACAGGCAAATTAAAAGAAGAGTCTGTTGTACAAAAAATAGCTAATAATTTTCAATGAGAAATCATCTCATACGATGAAGAAGATGATATCAAAGTTGAAGATATAAAATTCTAAAATTATGACAAATTTAAAAGAAAGAATTGAGGCCATTGAAGAAACAAATATGGCATTGGCCGAATTAAATGAAGTACTGGTTAAAACAATTATGTGAGCCATTGCTGAGCTAAATGAAAAAGTAGAATTATTAATGGATGGTCTTGGTGCTCATATCGTAGAAGAGCCAGCATCAAAGTCAGTTGTATTTGTTTGAGAGGGTGTTGACTATGATGACGATGAAGACTGTGATTGTTGGGATGATGTGTCAGAAGAATTAAAAAAACCAAGTAAAAAGAAAACTGCTAGAAAATAATCTAATAATCATATGCGTTTATTTATAATGATTATTATTGTTATTATAATTGCAATGATTACTTAATATATGGCAAATTTATTAGACCGTGATACAGCAATTCGTTGGATGAATAGTCTAAACAACTCATCTAACATTGTGTCTCAGCTTATTGATAAGTGAGCTGATGTAGAAGAAGTAAAGAAAGATGTTCTAGCATTTGCCAACTGGTTCTTCACACTGAAGCCAGATGAGGGAGAAATGTCTCCCCTAGTTAAAAAAGTATCGGAATGTAAAAGCAAGGAGGAGCTAGAAGGCATTCAAGCGGAAATAGTAGCATCTAAGAATGTAGAGGCGATTAGAGAATGGAATGCTAAAATGATTGAAGTATGTCAATAAGACTATCTGCAACAAAACTAAAGACATACGCAACCTGTCCTTTACAATATAAGTACTTGTATGAATTATGACTACTACAGCTTCCTAATGAAGCTTTCATAATTTGAACCAAGTATCATAAAATGTTAGAGGAATATCACTCTGGGCAAGAGCCTGTTATAGAAGAATGACCACACAAAGAGCTTCTTACTAATATGTTAAAGAAGTATAAAGAGAATCCAGTTAATTGAGAAACAGTAACAACAGAAGAAAGGTTTAAGATAGAGTGACTAAGTGTTACCTGAAACGATGGGAGTCAAGAGGATGTTGAAATTACATGAGTGTTAGACAGAAAAGATGTGGACAAAACTGTAGAATACAAAACATCCTCTTTTGACTATAAGGAAGACGACTATAACACAATGCAAACTAAGCTATATATCTGGGCAAGAGATAAGCTCTTCTGAGAGTTACTTCCATTAGTCTATAGCGTTAACAATAAGAAGAAGTCAAAAAGTAAAAAATATAAACCTCAAATAAAGGTTATTGAACCAAAGGACTTCCCAGTTGACGAGACTGAAAAAGAGGTATTAAGTATGGCAACTAGAATAAAGAACAAAGAGTTTCTATCTAAACCATGAAGTCACTGCTATTATTGCCCAATGTGACCCAAGGGTACTTGAAATTGCTTAAAGATATATGATAAATCTAAGTAATGAGATTTTCTGTAAATGAGAAACAATAGAACTAGATAAACCAGAAATCTCATATAAAAAATATGCAAGGATATATGGATGCGAAAAAGACATTCCTTGAAGAGCTGTCAACACAGGAGTGATACAAGATATTTGAAAGAGTAACAAAGATAGTTAATTATTTGTGAAAGAACTTTCTAGAATTAAACTGAGGACAATTAGCTGAAGCACAGATGCAGTTAGCGTGATACAAGTATTATCTAGCTGAGTATGTATGAGAGCTATGAAGATTAGCAGAGTTTTACTCAATAGAAATAAAGCAAAACAAAGCATCTAAGTGGTGAGAAGTATCAGAAAAGATTAAGGCTGAGAAAGGAAAAGTATCAAACAAAGAACAGATAGAAAATGAACTAATTTTAATGAATAAAGAATTGTCAGACAAGAAGGTTTTAAATGAAACATTTTACTATCAGTACAAACTTAAGCTCTCTGCCTTAGATGATGTTTTGACTGCCATAACTCAACGTCTTGCATCACTTAAAAGAGAAATGTAATATTATGAGAAAATTCAAAACATGAGCTGTTAGAGATGTGTCTAATGGTAAATTAAACTATTACTGATTTACTCATCCATTAGTAGAGCATTCATTTGCTCGTTATATGAAGAAACATCAGACATGCTCTGACTGAACTATTAGAGAAGCTAATAACTGGTGGTGATGATGGTCTACAGATGTATCAATAGACTCTCTTACAAGACACGTTAAAGACCTGGAAGCACTACATGCTTGATATATTGTTATAAAGGTTAGAAGTAAAAATAAAAAAACAGAGGAAACATTCTTTATAACAGAAGAACAATATAAAAATATTGAATTTGCTGATTGAACTACAATAGAATTAGTAACAAAAGAAGATTGTCTTAATGCCATTAGATTTAATTGCTGAGCATACCTTCTACAAGAATTAGATGATACAATGAGATAAGATATATTTGTTATTCTTGCTCATTACTTTAATTATATGAATGATAGTATAGAACATCCAATGGAGATTAAATACTTTACATCACCATGGTGTCAAATGTGTAGACTACAAGAAAAATTAGTTGATGAAATTAAACTTTTTGCACAATGACAATTAGAAAAAGTAGATGTAGACACTCCAGATGGTTATAAGATTGCTATTGAAAATGGTATACAGGAAACACCTACTTTGTTATTTAAAGATGAGCATGATACATTTAAGATGGTTAAGAATATAAACGTTGATTTAGCTAAACAACTAATATCTGGTTGAACCAAATCATTAGAAGCTGAAATCATAGAAGACGATGTCAAAACTGAAGAATGACTTTCCTGAGAAGGTCAGACAACTGTTTAATCTCTGAGGATATTGCTATTCATTTGAAAGCGGTCGTAATGACGCAGACTGTCTTCATCATATACTAGGTAGAGTCTCAAATAGTCCTTATAATGCTTGCCCTTTACATAATTGGCGAGAACACATGCCTGAGTGAAGGCAGACTATGTGACTCATAGATATACATGATTTCAGTGTTAGGTCTAAATATTTAAGAGCAGTAAAAGAATTCTTAGATATGCAGTGATACGAACCAAATGAAGATGATATTAAATTCTTAGAAGAAAACAAAAAATATTATGAAGAGCCAAAAACAAAGACTGAGAAGGAAGCAGAGGAACAAACAGGCTCGCTTCCAGCGTTCTCAGTTTAAAATAACAATTAATAATTTAATGAAAGATTTATGGCAGAAAAGCAAAAATCAAAACAACGATTTGGTGAGTCAAACTGAAGGTGGAAATGATGAAAAAGTTCTGACTACAGAAGAAGAATTACCAAAGCAAAAAATGGCGAGATAATACATCATAAGGATGAAAATAAAAATAATAACTCTAAGTCTAACTTTGCTAAAGTAAAGTGAATATGAGCACACAACAAGTTGCATCCAGAAAAGGCTGTAAAAGGAGGTAGAGCTAGAGCAAGACAAAGAAAATAGTATGTTCTCTAAAATCAGAAAACTATACAAAAAGTATATAAGACAATGAACTATGAGAGAAGAAATTGTTGAACCAATATCATTACCATGGAGTGACCATATAGAATCATATTACTATGACACTACAGTAACAAGACATGCTGATACGGTCACTTTTAATTGAATTGCACCAAGACTTGAATATAGTTCTGATATAACTGTTGAAAATACATACGATGACACACTACGTAGTACACATGATGTTGACCATTGGAGGTACTATGATATGACACGAGAAGAATGATATGCTTTAGACAGGTATGAAGTTTCTCCGAATATATATCTATTAGCTGCACTTCAATGTTACATAAGAGACGATATTGGTTTTTGACTAGGTCGTTACCATGCACGTGTTATAAGGAATTCATCATTTCTTTGATACATTATAGTACTTCAAATGAGATGAAAAGAAGATTTTGTTATTGAAATAGATGACTATCAGTTAAATCTTTATGGGAACGATAAAGTATTAAACTTATCGGAACTATTAAATAAAAAATGAGTTGACGTTGTGGATGAGATATGTAAAAAACTTGAGCATGAGGAAGCTATATTAATTAAATTGTGATTATGAAATTAAACTTAAAAAAGTTGATGGTCACCAGAGATGATGACTTGTTACATGAGTTCCCTTGATTTACAAGGGCAGAGCTCAGAAGAATGAAGCGTTGAGGTGAGCCTAAGAACTTACCTAAAATACTTCTTCTAGACATAGAAACAGCACCTATTGAAGCTCTTACTTGGTGAATACACCAACAAGAAATAGCTATAGGCCAAATATCGAGAGATTGGTTTATGCTTTGCTGGAATGCTAAATGGTTATTTGACCCTAAGGTAGAATGAGATGTGTTAACCCCAGAGGAATCATTACTATGAAATGATAAAAGAATATCTAAGAGCCTAATAGAATTAATGAATGAGGCTGATATAATCATAGGACATAACTGAGATAACTTTGATATTAAGAAAGCTAAGGCTAGATTTCTTAAGCACTGACTTATTCCAGATAAAGTATATAGAACTATAGATACACTAAAGATTGGTAGAAGAGAGTTTAAGCTTACATCTAATAAACTACAGTACATGTGTGACTATTGCTGATTAAACGTTAAGCTAGATACTGGTGGGTTTGAACTGTGGGCTGAGGCTATTGGTAAGCCCACTTCAGTCGCAGTTAAGAAATGAGGTAAAAGTATTAGCAGAATAGAGTCGTTTAACAAGAGCTCTGTAGAATCAGCACTATATACTATGTCTAATTACTGTGCTAACGATGTGTTGATACTAGAAGAGCTATACCTAAGGTTAAGACCTTACGATAGGAGTCATCCTAACGTAGGAATGTATATGGACACAGAATGAGCTGTTGTGTGCCCTGTGTGTGGCTCTAGTCACCTACAAGGGATGTGACACTACGCTACACAGGTATGACAATATGTGTCACTTAAATGTAAGGATTGTTGAGCAGCTATTAGAAGTAAAATTAAAGTATGAAAGTAATTAAAATAATTATAGAATGAAATCCGATATCTGTTAACCACACATATTTTAAAGGGGCTTCATCATATTATATGTGAAGGTGACCTAGGGAGTATAAGAAGAATTCTGCACTACAAGCCTCTGTACAGTATAAGTGAAAACCTTTAGAGTGAGATTTAGATGTAGAGTTCCATTATTACTTTAAGGACTGAAGAAAGAGAGACCACTTAAATTATAACAAAATAGTAGCTGATGCGTTAAGCGGTATAGTTTGGAAGGATGACTTACAGATTAAATCTAGTCATCACTACACTTACATAGACAAAGAGTCACCACGTATAGAGCTACTAATAAGAAAGAAATAGTATGAGAAAGCTAGTTATATTAAGATGATTACCTGCTTCAGGCAAGTCTACAGAGGCTAAGAAACTGGTTGAGGAAGGTATGAAAAGGGTTAATAAAGACCTTCTAAGAGAAATGTTAGACTTCTGAGTGTGGTCTAAAGCAAATGAAGCTTTAGTTAATGAGATAGAGTATGACTTAATACAATCATTACTTTCTAGAGGTATAAGCGTAGTTGTTGACGATACCAACATATCTATGTCACGTGTTAATCTATTAGAGGCAATATGAATGTGAGAGGATGCTACTATTGAAGTAATGTTAATTGAAACACCAGTAGAAGAATGTATTAAAAGAGACGCTAATCGTGAGAAAAGCGTCTGAGAAGAAGTTATTAAAAAATTTAGTAAACAATTATGAGCACAAATGACACACAAACCATCCCAGCTATAGAGGATGAGCTATGAAGAATTATGGCTACTGTTAATAGACTTGAAGATGTATTATCGCCAGTTCTAATACCAGGACTACCATGTGAAGCTGAGACATCAAATTGACCATCTCAATCTATGACTATGTATAAGTTATGAGTTATATACAATAGATTAGTTGAGATATTTGATAGAATAGATATAAAATAATAACAATTAAATATGTCAATATCAGAAGAAAATAAGGAAGAAGTTTTAACAGAAGATGTTGAGTTCACAGCAAAGGAGTCAGACAGCGGTTATCGCTGAATACAATGCTTCGGTTGTGAAGGATAAAAAGAAAGAGCCCAGATAAAGGGCTCTTTTTTGTTACTCTGAATATTTAGCTTCCATCTCAGCTCGTCTTATGTCACTCTGCATTTGATACCTATATTTTTCAAATTCTTTTTTAGCTTCATCAATCTTTCATTTATTTAATAGATTAATAGTATCTAATACTGTTGCCTCATATGCTGGTGATACACTTCATTTTTCTCTATGGATAGCTTTTAGTCATGAAACTATTTTAGCTACATCAGCATACATATCACTTATTTCTTTAGCATCTGTTCTTTCTTTTGGACTAGCATTTCTATCATCTCTCAAGGATGAATAATTATCATAAGCTTTATCTTTACCTTTATAGAATTCATCTACTTGTCTTCATGTAAATATGTATTCAGATGGTTTAAACATTTCAATGCCAGTAAATCATAATGGGAATGTCTTTAGGAAACCACTAACTATTCAGAAGTCTTCATCTATATTTTGAGTATATCTAGTTGTAGCACGACCTCAGTATACACCCATTAAATATTCAATTTCCATTGGTCAAAGATTAAGCTCTTTAGCTAGTGCTGTTTGTCATAGTCTAATTGCAATATCATTTGTGTATGGAGTATATTGTTCATGACTTGGTCTTTTCTTGATATATTCTGGAACAATCTTTTTAAATTCTGGGAATGATTTAAAGTTTCAAGCTATACCTACAAATCATTGAGCTAAGTGTGGAACAAACATTGAATAAACAGCTTTCTTTGGGTCTAATATATTAAGTTGTTGTGGCAATATTCAGTCAGCAGTTACTTGTAAAAATTCTTTTGGTCTATATCAAGCATCAAGCAATGCATTACCAATTAACATCGATACAATACTTTTTGCTACAGCATAATTATTCGGAACTCTTAACTTAGCAATTCAAGCACTCTGTCACTTAATAATTATCAAGTTATTACTAATATCATATAGTGATAAGTTTCTAAGTCTTGCATAAAGTCTCTTCTTTTCATCTTCATCAATATCTGAGTTCTGAATATATAAATATCAAAGTATTGTTCAAAGTCATTGAACTCATGCTAATGCAGTTGCTATTGCTAATCATTTTCATCTTGTTTCTTTGTAATACATTGTATCCAAGAATTGTCAAGTGACATGGAATCATGCACGTCAATATAATGCACCCTTAAGTAGCAATCTTCCGAATCTTCATCAAACCTCTCCAGTGTGTGCAAATGGTGCACTAACTCTTGTAGCATCTCACCAAGCCTCAAGAACACTTCTTCAACTATCTAATCATTTAGAGAATTCTCAAAAACGATTAACTATTTCACTATACGTAACTACAGCAGATGCTTTTTTCTTAAATAACAATGCTGTATCCTTAACCGTTGCAGCTAATCATTCTTGTTCTGCTAACATTATATTAATATAATTATCTGGATTATCTTTATAAAGAGCCATAATTGTTTGCTCTGCTCAACCCATTGATAACCATAACTTTAATCTTTCATACTCAACTCATCATTTGTCCTTATATGCTTTAACTAATGCTCTTACACCATCATAAATAGGCACTACAGAGCTCTTAGACTGTGCTATAGCTGCTGGTGTGTCAATCATAAGGTTTGTTATACCAAAAGCTGGATACAGGGCTCCTGTGGTAGCCTGAGTTATTCCAGACATAACCTTACTAAACATAGCCTCAGCCCTAGAATTTGTTCATAAATCAGAATCTGTTTTAAATACTTTTGCTAAGTCATTGTTTAATTCCATCTTTATTATCTTTCAGTTTCTCATGAATTCAGCAGTATTTCAATTAACCTTAGGTGTAAATACTCACAATGATGTCTTTTTAGAGCTAACTATCTTAACAGCTCATTTAGATTGAGGTGCTAATGCATATATTCTGTTAAGTGTTTCTTGTAATAGTGCCTTCTTATTTGTCTCGTATGCTAACCTAAAGAAACCTACTACTGGGTCTAATATAGGGTCATCTGAACCCTTAAATTTCTTGTATCAGAAAGGAGTTCATCATTTAGATTTAAATAGTCTTCTGTCTACTTGATTTGATTCATCTATAATAAGTTTCATAAAAGGAGAATATCAATCTTCTTTTAATAACTCTTTACCATAAGACTCAGTAATAAATCAAAATCTCATTCAAAGTTTAATGTTTTCATTGAGCAACTTATCAAACATCTTGTCATGCTCTGCATATTTAGCTCTATTAGATAAATATGACTCATTAACATCATTAATGTCAATACGAGACCTAACCAATTGAGATGTTTTTTCTTTTAATTCTTCTTGTTCTAATTCTGTTAGTTTATCTCATTTCTTTTGTAGCTCTTTAATTCTTTTATTAATATAATAGTAACGTCTATTAATACGATAAGCACTGTAACTATCAGCCCCATCTTTACCAACCTTCTCTAGCAAATCCCTTCAATTATATGGAAGTGCTTTTTTAATATTACCATCTTTTGTTAACACTAAATGTGGTCATGACTTTTGAAAGTTATCAGCAAATACATAAGACATAACCTTCTTTGCTCTAAACCAAACAGATGGGTCTTTAATGGTTCTATGCTTACCTTGTAGTCTTGCTAGATATTCAAATGGTCTAACGTAATCAGATAAAAATCTAATGGCTTGCTCTTGTATTGGCAACCATCTCTTAGATGGGTCAACAACGACAACTCAAGATTTAGCCATTGTCTTTTCAAGTGCTCATAATGATTGATAATATTTAACAATATCTCAAACGCCTTTAAGCATTTCCTTCACAACATCCATCTTTCCTCATTCTTTATTAAGGAACATAAGAAGCTCTGGGTTTTCTCAGGCTGTTTTAATTGGCTCTGTGACCATTCATTCTATAAACTCAGCAAATCACTCTCTTAACATTTCTGTATTTGTCTTACCAACAGCCCTTGTTTTAGGGTTGTTTTTAATGTAAAGAGACCTTAATGCACTTATAACTGGTTGATTTCATTCTTTAATTAAATCATCTATAATACCAGACTTAACATCAATAGCATGAGCAACCTCATGGGCTACTAGGCTAATATCATTTAGTGATTTAACAGCTATAATGTCTCAATCTGGTCTATAAAGACCTCTAACACCTCTAGGAATATTTCTCCTGTCGGCTGCAGATGCATACTTCTTAACTATATCATATGCCATTGAGTGCAGTTTTTCTATCTTCTTTTGTCCAACAGCAGCTGCTCTAGCCTCATAGTTATCTATTGGTGTTGATTTTTTTGAATATAATGGTCAATCAATATCGTCTATAAAATCATCTCATAACTTATCTGCAGAATACATTGATACGTCCATAGCCTCATCATATCTCTCTTCCTTAACTAGCATATCATATAGCTTGTTGAAATCATCTTCAGTTGCTCAAGCCTTTTCCATTCACTCTAATGTT
>Ga0265293_10012635_pt1 | contig 11155 bp, 11 predicted proteins | sample Munlanlewell138R_FD_192505 | JGI IMG/M metagenome (GOLD analysis project Ga0265293, IMG submission 192505) | Leachate microbial communities from a municipal landfill in Southern Ontario, Canada - Leachate well 138R | ecosystem: Engineered > Solid waste > Landfill > Unclassified | place: Canada... | reverse complement strand
TCACCGACGCCCACCACCTGCACCGCGGGGACGACGCCTTTGCCCTGCCGGGACGCGCCGGTTGGATCACCGGGAGCAGCGAAAACCGCGCCCTGTACATCCACATTGTGGATGCCGGCCTCAACTATCAGATGTACACCCTCGACTAGCGCGCAAGCGCCGGGGTGCCCCATACCGGATATGTCAATGAAAACGGGATGTTGAGCGGTGAGTGCGCGGCGGAAGCGTAGGACCAGTGGGACCAGTAGGACCAGTGGGATGCCGCGGGGAGACGGGGCCCAAAGACCAAGGGGCAAACCGGGGCAAAGGCAAAACACCGGGCGGTTTGTTGGTCGCGGGGGATTGCATGTGCTACAATCACATCTTCAATGCCGCGAAATGGGGGTCTGCGGCGGTCTTTGACAAGGGGCGTTTTCTCTGGCCAGGAACGGGGACGAGGGTACCCGCAAGGGACGAGGGCGACCACAGGGGGTCGCCCCGACACCGGATGTTGCACGACATTTGGATGCATGAAAAACCCGCAAGGGGCACCCCTACACCGGATATTTCACGGTATGAAAAACCCACCCGGGCGCAGTTCGATGCGCGGGAGAAAATGTCAGTGCACATATGTGCACTGCATAAACCATTGAAATCATTGCACATTATTTTACGTTTTTGAAATTCGGCCAAAAACTGTCCTGCCGTGAGACAGATATTGTCCCGTTGTTCACACGTAACAAGAGGCAAGTTATGAACCCATCAATGCGTACATGCAGATGGACGCGGCGGCCACGACGTTGAGGGATTCCACATGCCCTGCACCGGGAATGGAGATCATGAGGCGGCAGGCATCGCGCACCGGCGCAGAGATGCCGTGTTCCTCGTTGCCCACGACGAGCACCACGGCGCCATCCCGGGTTTTGGGGTGCTGTGCGGCCCGCCAGAGGGTGCGCGTGGCGCGCTGATCGGTGCCCATGGTGACGATGTCGCGCGGCAGACCACGCAGCCATGGCGCCAGCTCGGGCACCGCGAAGATGTCGATGTGATCCATCCCGCCCTTGGCCACCCGGTGGGCCGCCGTGGTTTGCAACATGGGCGCGGCGTCTCCGGCCACCACGAGGGCCCCCATGCCCAAGAACGCCGCCGAACGCACCAGGGCACCGGCATTGTGGGGATTGCCAACGCCGTCGAGCACCAGGATGCGCGCGCGCTGCTCTCGCCATTGCGCCACCGTTTCGGCGCTGGGCAAGCCAAACTCTCGCGGGGTCATCACGGCCACCACGCCACCGTGGTGCGGAGTTTGGGCCAAGGCGGTCAGCTCTTCGGGGCTGGCGGTTCGGTAAATGCGGCGGGCCTTGGCGAGCTGCCGGCAGATGTCGCCAAAGCGCGGGGCCAATTCGCCCGTAAAATGCAGGCGCAACACGGCCTCCGGGCGCCGCTGGATCGCAGCGGTGACGGCGTGAAGACCGCACAGGACTTGCTGTTTCATGACGATTCCTTTTCGCGTGGGTGTGGGCGCGCTGGGTGCCAGGGGTCAAGGATGGCACAGCACCGTTAGGTAGTCGAGCCACTCCGCCATGCCCGCGCCGGTGTCCGCTGAGAGCTCGATGATGCGGGCATCGTGTCGCACGGCTTGGATGGCGCCGCGCAGCTTGGGCATGTCGCACTGCAGGTGGGGCAGCAGATCGATTTTGGTCACCACCGTGACCGGGGCGCCGTGAAAGAGCACCGGGTACTTGAGGGGCTTGTCCTCGCCCTCGGTGACCGAGAGCAGCGCCACGCGGACTGTTTCGCCCAGGTCGAAGGCCGCCGGACACACCAGGTTGCCGACGTTTTCGATGAAGAGCAGCTCGGCGCCCTTGGCGAGGACGGGCTCTAAGTGCGCGGCCACCTGGGCAGCGTTGAGGTGACAGGCGGAGCGCGTCTCGATTTGCACCACTTCGGCGCCGCGTCCCAGCAGGCGTTGGGCGTCGTTGTCGGTTTGCTGATCGCCGGTGATCACGGCACAGGAGATGCGGCCGTTTAAGGCGTCCAGGGTTTTTTCGAGGAGGCGCGTCTTGCCGGATCCCGGCGACGAGATGAGGTTGATGGCCACCACGCCCCACTCTTTGAAGCTGTCGCGGTTGAGATCGGCCTGGCGGTCGTTTTCGGCGAGGACCTTCGCTTCCACCGAGACGGTGCGCGTGGTCTTGGATGCCACCGCGGGAGCGGGCGCTGCGACCACCGCTGGCTTGGCGGCCTCGGGCAGGTGAATGTGAATATGGATGTGGGTGGTGCCATCTGGGGTCACGTGGGTGTGGGTGTGCTCGTGGTGGCCCTGCCCGACGTGGGAATGGCTGTGGCTGTGCCCATGATGGTGGTCGTGAGAATGGTCGTGGCTGTGACTGTGACCGTGTTCATGACTGTGACCGTGTTCGTGGTCGTGCTCGTGGCCGTGGCCGTGACCCATTTGCGCCAACGCCCGTTCGTTTCCGGCCTCGCAGCCGCAATCTTTACACATCAGCAAACCTCCATGGACAAAATGCGAAACTCCCCGCCGGCGCACACCGAGACATCGCCGCTGTGGCATGCGCCGCACAAAATCATGGGCACCTCTGGAAAGGTTTTGGCCCCGCAGGTGTGGCAGGACACACAGACCGCCACCTCGACGAATTCGAGGGCCGCCCCCTCGGCCAGGGTGCCCTCGGCGACGATGGGAAAGGCGAAGGCAAACGGCTCGCGCTCCACGCCGCTCATGGCGCCGATCTCGACGCGGATGGACTCGATGCGCGCAAAGCCCTGGTCGCGGGCGATGTCGGCGAGTTGTTCGATCATGGCTTCGGCCAAACTCAATTCGTGCATTAGCAAATCCTCGGCAGCAGCTCGCCCATGGGCACGTCCACCACGCGGCGCCCGCCAAAATCGGTGCGGAGCAACACGCGTCCGGGGTCATTGATTACCTCGCCAATACACGCGGCCCCCGCCCCTTCGGGCATGCGGCGCCAAGTGGCGAGAATTTCGTCCGCAGCTTCGGGCGCGCAAACCAGCAGCATGCGCCCTTCTGAGGCCACGTGCAATAAATCAATGCCCAGCATCTCGGCCAGGGACAAGGCTGCGCGGTGAAACGGCAGTTGGCCCTGCACCAGCTCGATGCCCACGGGCTGGTCCGCAACAATTTCGTTAAGGGTGGCCGCCGCGCCGCCGCGGGTGGGATCGCGCATGAAGCGCACGTGGGGCGCCAAGTGGGCGATGGCCTGTACCAGGCGGTGCACCGGGGCCGCGTCGCTCTGCAGGGCGTCGCTCTTGGGCAGGGATTCGCGGGCCGCCAAGATCGCCATGCCGTGATCCCCCAAGGTGCCGCTGACCAGCACTGCGTCGCCGGATTGCAGCCTTGATGGCGACAGCGCAAAGCCCGGCAGGGGTTCGCCGATGCCCGCCGTGTTGATGTACATGCCGTCGCATTGCCCCTTGCGCACCACCTTGGTGTCGCCGGTCACCACCTGCACCCCGCAGTCGACGGCGGCGGCCTGCAGGCTGTCCAAAATGCGCCGCAGGGAGGCCGTGGCAAAGCCCTCTTCAATGATAAGGGCCAGCGAGAGCCAACGCGGCACCGCACCGCACACCGCCAAGTCGTTCACCGTGCCGTGCACCGACAGGCTGCCGATGTCGCCGCCGGGAAAGAAGAGCGGGGACACCACGAAGCTGTCCGTGGCGAACACCAGGTTTGCTCCGGAGAGCGCCAGGCGTGCCCCGTCGTCCATCTCGCGCAGCGGCCCGGATTGCCCAAAGCGCGTCGAGATCTCCTCAGCGATCCACTGACGGCTCAGCAACCCGCCCCCGCCGTGTCCCAATTTGATGACGTCGTCGGTCATGGTCCAAGCTCCTCAGCGGTGCCGTAGCGGTGATGGGCGGCGCAGCTTCCCTCGGCGCTGACCATGCAGGGGCCCACCGGGTGCAAGGGCGTGCAGGCCCCGCCGAACAACGGACAATCCGCCGGCGCAATTTTGCCCTTGAGCACGTCACCGCAGCGACAGGCGGGGTCGGGGGTTCCCGGTGTTTCGCGCAGGTCGAAGCGCACCGCGGCGTCGAAGTGGGCGAAGGCGTTTCGCAGGCGCATGCCGCTTTGGGCAATGGTGCCGAGGCCGCGCCAGGTGGCGTCGGTGGGTTCGAGAAAGGCGTCGAGCAGGGCCTGGGCCGCCACATTGCCCTGGGGGCGCACCACCCGGCTGTAGCTGTTCACCAGCTCGGGTGTGCCCGCGCACAGCATGGCTGCGGCCTGTTCGATGCCGAGCAAAATGTCGAGGGGTTCAAAGCCGCACACGACGCAGGGGACGCCGTACTGCGCGACGATGGGGCGGTACGCGAGGGCCCCGATGATGGCGCTGACGTGGGCCGGGCACAAGAAGGCGTCGATGCGCACCTCGGGATCGCCGAGCAGGGCGTGCAGGGCCGGCGGCACCAACTTGAACGCGGTGAGCACCGAGAGATTGGGCACGGACTGGCGCTCTATCTCGCGCACCAGGGCCACCACCGGCGCCATGGTGGTTTCGAAGCCGATGCCCAAGAACACCACCTCGCGCTCCGGATGGTCGCGGGCGATGGCGATGGCGTCGTAGGGCGCGTAGCACACCCGCACGTCGGCGCCGCGGCTGCGGGCGTCGGCCAGGGAGAAGTCGGTGCCCGGCACGCGCATCATGTCCCCAAAGGTGGCGATGATGGCCCCCTGCTCCGCCAACTGGATGGCCGCGTCGATGTACCCGGCGTCGGTGACACACACCGGACATCCCGGACCGCTCAGCAGGCGGATTTGCCGCGGGAGGAGTCCGCGGATGCCGTAGCGCGAGATCGCCATCGTGTGGCTGCCGCACACCTCCATGAGAAATACGGTGCGCCCCGCGTCGGCCAGTTGCGCGCCCCACCGAGCGATTTGCTGCACCAGGTGGCGCCCGGCGTCTCCCTGGCGAAATGCGGTGATGTATTGCATCAGGTGTCGGACTCCCCGGATTTTGCGGATTCTGCAGATTCGCCGGATTCAGCGGATTCACCGGATTCACCGGATTCTGCGCGCTGGGCCGCTCCCCAGGCCGCGAACAGGGCCAGGCGGGCATCGGCCTCCTCGCGGTCGAGGGTTTCGATGGCGAGCCCCGCGTGGACGATGACGTAATCGCCGGGCTGCACCCCGGGCGTCAGGGACAAATCGACCTCACAAGTGATGCCCCCCGCATCGTCGGCGCTGTTGTCGTCGCAGGACACCACACCGCGGCCACCGGGCAACATAGAGACAATCTTCATTGGAATGGCGAGGCACATGCCCACCCCCTTGGGTTGCCGTCATTCGGCAATTTTACCGCGCACAGGCAACCAATCCGTGTGATTTGCGCCGCGTGGTAGTGGACCAAAGTCCGATTCCGCGCGGCAATTGTCCTTGCAGTGCGCCTGCATTCGCGGCATGAAATATCAATGCAAAGGATATGTAAGTATGCCTCTTTTTCAAAGAACGAAGCGCCCTTTTTCTTTTCACACCACAATTTTCGCCCTTGTCCCTGCCCTGGCGTTTGCCGCGATTTGCGCCTTCGCCGCCGGTTGCATTGAACAAAAGTGCTTCGAAAACAGCGACTGTCCCGCGCCCAAAATCTGCCAGTCCACCGGCACCTGCGGCTATGAATGCGTCGCCAAAACAGATTGCGGCACCGGCTTCACCTGTCACAAGAACCGCTGCCAGCCCCTGCCCCCCGACACCCAAAATCCCGCGGGGCCAAAAAGCACCGACAGCGGCGAAATCCCCGTCATCTACACCTGCCCAGACGACATGGCCAACGTCGACGGCCTGTTTTGCATGGACCGCTACGAGGCCTCGCGCCCCGACGCCACCAGCCTCTCCTATGGCACCGATGAATCCCGCGCGGTGAGCGCCCCCGACGTCTATCCCTGGCAGGTCTGGGACAACGCCACCGCCGAGGCCGCCTGCAACGCCGCCGAGAAGCGCCTGTGCACCCCCACCGAATGGCAGTACGCCTGTCAGGGCACCGAGCGCCTCAACTACGCCTACGGCAACATCTACAACGCCACCACCTGCAACGGCATCGACGCCTTTGGTTACCCGCTCTTTCACCTGATGCCCACCGGGAGCTTCCCCGAATGCGTCAACGAGTGGGGCATCTTCGACCTCAACGGCAACCTGTGGGAGCACACCGCCAACGGCAGCAACATGACCATCCGCGGCGGCGCCTACAACTGCGGCAACTCGGCCCTGCTGCACCGCTGCGACTACGTTCCGGGCAACTGGGAGCCCTCGGCCCGGGGCTTTCGCTGCTGCGCCCAACTGGTGGCCCAAGCCGCTCCCAACGCACCGCCATCCACCGACAGCGCGCCCCTGAACACCGACGCCCCGCAGCCCGACGACACGGCCCGCCTCGACACCGACCCGCCCGGCTGCATCGACGATCCCATCGACACCGGCACTGCCCCGGTCGACACCGGCACTGCCCCGGTCGACACCGGCACTGCCCCGGTCGACACCGGCACTGCCCCAGTCGACACCGGCACTGCCCCGGTCGACACCGGCACCGCTCCCGTCGACACCAGCACCGACCCGGTCGACACCGGCACCGCCCCGGGCACCGGCTGCCCCGACGACATGGTGCCCATCGACGACTACTGCATCGACATCTACGAGGCCTCCCGCTGCGACGCCACGCGCACCTCCTATGGCACCGACACCCGGGCCTGCAGCCGCCCCGGCGTCATGCCCTGGTATACCTACTCGAACCAAACCGAGGGCAGCGGTCTCTCCCTCGCAGTGGCGCGGGCTGCCTGCGCCACTGCGGGCAAGCGCCTGTGCCGCGCTGACGAGTGGTTCGAGGCCTGCCAGGGGCCGCAAAAACACGTCTACTGCTTCGGCGACACCTACAACCCCACCACCTGCAACGGGCTCGACACCTTTTGCCGTTGCAGCAGCGCCAATTGCGCCCACCTCGCGCAGTGCCCTTACCCCTACTGTCACAATTATTCCTCCCTCTATGAGCAAGGCGGACCCTGCGGCGCCGACCTCCACATTACCCCCACCGGCGACTTCCCCGGCTGCGTCAGCGGCTACGGCGTCTACGACATCAGCGGCAATTTGTGGGAGTTGGTCGACGACGACGATGGCAAGCGCCACTTCCGCGGCGGCGCCTTCAACTGCAACAATTCCATGCTCAACCAACGCTGCGACTACGACGACACCAGTTGGATCCCCTCGGCACACGGCTTTCGCTGCTGCAAAGATCGCGACACGGTGACCCCATGAAGCGCGGCGCTGCTCTTTTCATTCCGCTGCTCGTCGCCTGGTGCATGCTGCCTGTGGCCCAGGCACACGCCGATGCCCCAGAGAACGACAACCCCTGTCAGCTCACCCCCACGGTCGCCTGTTACCACGATGCCGCCACGGCCCTTCGCGCCCAGGACCGCCACCGCGACGCCCTCGATCTCCTTAAAATTGCCGCCGCGCAACACCCCGACGACCTGTCGCTGATGCTCCTGCGCGTACAAAACTACCTCGATGTAGACAACACCTTTTGGGCCACGCGCACCCTGCAGGAGTGGCTGGACCAGCATCCCGACGACTGCGAGGCCGCGGCCTGGCTCGCCTGGCAATACGCGCAAGAGGGCGACTTCGACGACGCCCGCGCCCGGCTCGAAACCCCGTCGTGCTGGCAACTGCCGCCCCACAGCGCCCGCAAGCAGGTCATCCTCGCCTTTGTGGCCGACTACGAGGGCGACGCCGACCTGTCGCAAATCCACGCGCGCAAGGCCCGCCTGCCCGCCTGGGCCCACCCCGAAGACCGCGCGGTCATCCGGCACCTCCTGGCCGCAGACCCCGCCTTCATCCCCCCGCTCTCGGGGCGCCTCGACCTGGCCCTGGGCCACACCACCAACGCCACCGCCGGCACGCCCACCGACCGCCCCGGCCAACAGGCGCCGAGCAGCCCCGTACTGCAGCAAAACACCTGGCTGCGCTTCGTGTCCCAACAGGGACGCATGGTGCGCCCCGCCCTCGAAGTCGACTGGCGCGCCCTCCTGTTCACCGCCGCGGACGCCCGCGACAACACCTGGATGCTCTTCGGCGCCCGCCCCGGCTTCGTCATCGGCGGCCACCCCAACGCCCTGCTCGCCTATCACTACGAGGGCATGCTGCTCTTTCAAGCCGACCGCTACGCCCCGGGACCCGTGTGGTTTTACGCGGCCCACCGCGGCGAATTCGAGATGTCGCCCCGCCCCTGGCTCACCCTCTTTGCCGGCGCTGGACGACGCAATTTTCGCGAGCTCGGACGCAGCCGCTGGGAATTCGACGGCGGTCTGGGCACCGATTTCTCGCCCGCCCCCTGGCTCGGCCTCATGAGCATCCTCAGCGGGCGCATCTACAACGCCGACAAAAACCCCTACGATCAGCGCGGCTTTTCGGCGGTGCTCCACCTCAACTTTCGCCTGCCCAAGTCCTGGCAACTGCGCACCGGCCTGAGCTGGAGCCTCGACAACTACCACCGCTCCGCCGGCTACTTCGACGCCGCAGCGCCCGACACGCACCGGCGCGACATCCTGCTCAAGCCCAGCGCCGCCCTCTTCGCCCCACCCATCCGCCAGGCCCTGCGCATCGGCCTCACCTACGACTTTTCACAGCGCTTCAGCACCGTGGACGCCTACGCCTACCGCGACCACCGCACCCTGCTGAAACTGCAATGGTCTTTTTCGGCTGGGCCGCGCCTGCCCCGCGCCTTGTCCCACCCCGATCACGTGCCCCTGCCATACGGCGTTGTGGGCGCCGGCGAAACCAAGGAGCGCATCCAGGACATGCTGCGCCAGGACGAAGCGACCCAAAGGAGTTCTTCATGTGTGAACTAACCCGTCCATCTCCCCCGCGAACTTGTGGCCCCGGGCGCAAGCGCGCCCTCGTCGAAGCGGTGATCATCGCGGCCGTTTGCTTTGGCGGCAGCGTGCTCTTCAACGCCCTGCGCGACGACGGCATCGCCTTCATCCACAAGACGCCCTACGACATCATGGTGCCCTGCCCCGAAACCCTGGGCGAGGTCGACACCCTGCAGCGCGATGTGCTCGACCGGCGCGACGCCCGCGTCCTGGTCATCGACGCCCGCGAGGAGAGCGACTACCGCCTGTGGCACGTCGACAACAGCATGCACCTACCCTTCGACTACCTCGAGCCCGTCCTGCCCTGCCAGCTCAAGACCATCGTCACCTCCGGGGCCCGGCAGGTCGTGGTGTACGGCGACGGCGAGACCCCGGACAGCGGCGAACAACTGGCGCGCGAGCTCGCCGGCAGCGGCATCCGCAACGTGGGCTTCATCCAGGGCGGCATCAAGGCCATCCGCCCCAACAGCGACCAGTTCCCCGGAGGCCAGCCATGATCAACAAAATACGCAATTGGCGCGGCCACAGCTTTCTCGCCATCCCGGTGCGCCTCTATCTCGGCTACGTCTTCATCGCGGCGTGCATCCACAAAATCGCCTCCCCCGCGGATTTCGCCATCGACATCGCCACCTATCAAATTTTGCCCATCATCCTCATCAACCCCATGGCCATCGCCCTGCCCTGGATCGAGCTCGTCTCCGGCGCCATGATCATCCTCGCCTTCCGCACCCGCACCGCGGCGCTAATGATGGCGGGCATGATGTTCATGTTTACGGTGGCCGTGATCCTCGCGCTGGCCCAAGGCCTCGACATGTCCTGCGGCTGCTTCGCCTCCCAGGGGGCCGTCGACGAAGACCCCATCTCCTGGCTCACCGTGCTGCGCGATGTCGTCTGGATGGCCCTGGCGCTGTACGTGCTGGCCTGCGACCGCTGTCCCTTGGGCGTCGACCGGCTCTTGTCGCGTCAAAAACGCGCGCCCAACTGAAACTCGACCCCGCGATTCGCCGCCGCGATCCCACCGCGCCAATGGGGCTTCCGCTGCGCCTGCGCCTGCGCCTGCGCCTGCGTCTCTCCCCGACTCTGTGATGCGGGTGTCGCGGTATCGGGCGCGGGACGAAACTCCGTAAAGAGCGCCAAGACCCCGGTGGTCACGGCCCCGGTTACGGCCAGGCCCAGCAAGAAGCGCTCCGCCACCTGCATGGACTCGCCCCGGCGGATGTCGCGCGCGCTGACGTCCTCGCCCCGGTCGCGCTGCGCTTTGAGGCGGCGGTACTGGCGGTTCACCGCGATGTCCATGGCCAGGGCCGAGATGCCCAGGGCTGTCGTGGTGCCCGCGGCCACCCAAAAGGGCGTGCGTGTGCGGAAGGGCTTGGGCAAGCCTGGCGTGTCGGCGTCGGCGTTCTCGCCCGCCAGCGCCGCGTCATCTGCCCCAGGGCCACCGCCGCTGTGCGCCGCATCATCGGCGTCCGGGACAACGGGTGGCGGGGCGTTGAGGGAGTCGACAAGCGTCTCCTTGAGCCAATCCAACACGACGAAGAACCCCGCGGTGTGGGCGGCCTCGATGGTGGGGCGCTGCACAAAATCGACCCGCACCGTGTAGTGCACCTGATCTTCGTCCGCGGCGGTGATGACGATGACATCGTCGGCATCGAAGTGCGCGCGCAGCAAGGCCATGCACGCGGCCCCGCACTGATCGGGGAGACACTGTTGTGCCCGCAGGGCCTCGAGCACCGGCGGTCCCTTCACCACCGCGAAGCCCGCGCTCCCCGCAGCGTCAACGATAATCTCGCCGATGTGGGCCGCCGAGGCCTCGGTGTGTGGGCCGCCGTCCCCGTAGCGCACGGGCAGCACCACCAGGGTTTGCGCCGCCGAGAGCGAGGGCACCAGCCACAGCAGCCACCCCAGCGCCAGACACAACAGCCACAATGACCTCATCGAACACCCGCCCGTTGCAAGTGCGCTGCGGCCTCGGCGTTTTGCGGTTCGTCGGCCAACACGCGTTGCCACTGCACCACGGCCTCGGCGGTGCGCCCCATGGCGTGCAGCACCACGCCCAAGAAATTGCGGCGCCGGTGGTTTCTGGGGGCCTGGCGCAGCGCGCGCTCCACGTGGGTTTGGGCCACGGTGTAGTGCCCCTCTTGAAACGCCACCTGCCCCAGTCCGAACAGGGCCGCGCCATCGCGTTCATCGTGTTGCAGGGCGGCCAAGAAGGCCTGCTTCGCCTGGGCAAAGTTGCCATAGCGCAAGAAGCGTTCGCCCTCCTTGCGCAGTTGGACGCCCTTGAAGGACG
>Ga0265293_10012634_pt1 | contig 11156 bp, 12 predicted proteins | sample Munlanlewell138R_FD_192505 | JGI IMG/M metagenome (GOLD analysis project Ga0265293, IMG submission 192505) | Leachate microbial communities from a municipal landfill in Southern Ontario, Canada - Leachate well 138R | ecosystem: Engineered > Solid waste > Landfill > Unclassified | place: Canada... | reverse complement strand
AACCTTCTTTTTGATTGATACCAAGTTTCTCTTCTATCTTCCTTGCTTGATAGGTGAAGGAGGAATAACTTCCTTTGTATCCTTCTTCACAGATGAGTTCGTATATACGCCTTTTGGTTAACTTTTGATTCTTGGGTTGGTTTGAATTGTATTCCAACAAATGTTTGATACGTTTTTCAAAATCACCATTTACAGGTTTATCTCTCTCAACGTTCATATGATACTTCTGTTCTGGGTTCTCGATAGCTCTTTTGACCGTTGCTCTGTGTATCCCCATTTCTTTTGCTATCGCTCTTTGACTTTTGTGTTTGTTAAAATACAAAAATCTTATATAATTGTATTGTACCATCTCTATCACCTTTCTTTTCCTCCTGTACAATTTTTTTATCCAAATTCATTATACAGGATTTGTGTGATAGGGTGGTACACTTTTCGTTTAGCCGACTCTTATTTTTGGTACACTTTTCGTTTAGTAAGTGCACTCTAACAACATAAATTTTATTATGATCAGAATTCTTTATTGAAAATACCATATCAGCATCCATATTATCACCACTAATAACTAATTCTATGTTCCTGAAGATAAACCATTTTTGTTATCTATAGTGCATTCTATCCAAATAGATTGATGTTTATATTTTATTGGGTTAAACCGTATACCATTAGAATTTGCAAAATTTAAAGCACCAATAGTTGATTGACCTTTCAAGGCCCTATTAGAAAGAAACGCCCTAGAAGGGACCTAAGAATGAAGGCAAATTTTTTAACAATACTAAAGTGTGGGGAAAATATGATCCCGCATTAGATTATACTATATGGTAATGAAAAGATTGGGTATAAATTCAATCTTAATAATCAGTTTTTAGTGGAAAAAAGTTCCTCTATAATACTTATCTAAAGATTAATTAAAAACTCAATCAAATAATTATCAATCTACAATAGCTATAAAAAAACTGATATTTCAAAGAGACATTTGAATATTTTACCTTCTTTTAAATTTTTCAACTGTTCTCCAAAAAAGTACACGAATCCAATAAAAGTATCCTATAGCTATTTTAATAACATTTTTTCTATCTTTTTAATCATAACTCTCACATCCTTTCTCAAAAATTTTTTTTGGGATCTACTACATAATTAACAATAAATTTTCTCCTTACGTTGCACCTTCACTTACTAATCTAAAAATATATCAAAAATCCACAGAGTTTGCCAAGCTTTGTTCCACAGTTGAAAACATAAAAACCCCAACCAATAAAAAAAGGCGCCTTATGCAGACGCCTTGTATATTTTCCAACAATCCGATGTTTTATCTAAAAAATAACTAAATCATTTGCTCATATAGTATTCCATCAGTATTTCTGCAACCTCAGCTCTTGTGAACTCTTTTGGTGGTTTTTCTCCTTTTGAAAGCATCTCCCTTACCTTTGTTCCACTGAGGAACACATGGTCTTCTTTTCCGTGTGGACATGTTTTTGCCGTAGCCATATTTTCACACTTGGTGCAATAAAACGCATGTTCAAATTTTAGTGGCACTATCCCTATCTCTTCGGGTTTAAACTGGTCAAATATCTCTTGAGCTTCGTAAGTTCCATAGTAATCTCCAACACCTGCATGGTCTCTTCCTACAATAAAATGTGTGCATCCATAGTTCTTTCTACATATCGCATGAAAGATAGCTTCTTTTGGTCCAGCATATCTCAAATCTCTTTTTTTACCGATAGAATTATTGGAATAGACCATACCGTTCCGTTAGATAACCCGCTTCCTCCCATATTTATTGCCAAGAATATTGCTGCCAATAAAGGTATCAACGCTATATCGAACATTTTACTCCTTCCTACTTAAACCCAGATATTCTCTACTCTGTTTACAACATAAAAACCTTTTATCCAACTCCTAAACTTTCTTGAAAACTTTCTTAATTTCTAAAGAAGCTGCTGTTGCGATAGCAGCTCCGTTGATACCTAACGGTCTTATCAAAAGCAAATTTAAACCCACATTAACAGCCATAGCAGCAGATAATTTTTAATATTGAATATTACCACAAGTAAAATAACAAAAAGAATCTTACTTATCAGTGCAAAAAGATTCTCCATAAAAGTTATTTCTTTAATTTTTCTTACTGCCCTCAAAGAGCTTTTTAATATAGCCTTTACTGAATCTAAAATTATAGTGGGTAAAAGAAGAAGAAACAGCTCTCCATATGCCACATCGTTCAACAATGTTGTTAGTATAAATTCTGCATTGAGATAACTAACAACAATGACAATTACACTTAATATCCCAGATAAAAGTAGACTAAAATGCTATGGCTAACCAAATACTAGTTTTTCTTCTGATTATTGATTCTTTTTCATTCTTGTAGGGAAGAATGGATTCTCTAACTCAACATATCGAAATTTTTTCTATAGCTTGCTACTCTCACAAATGATTTTATAAGTTATAATCTTAGTAAGTATGTTTTAGAAGTCACTTCAGATATTTCCTCAGATAGATATTTGAAATTATTGATGATATTATAAAAATTAAAACAGTGGCTATTGCTGCCCCATTTGATCCGTACCTTTTAATTAAAATAATATCTAACACCACGTTGGCACTTCCACTTACAATAGAATTATAAAAGTTAACTTTCACCTTTCTCAAACTCGCAATTACATTCCCTGCTGGAATTCTAAATGTAGCAGCAATCAAATACCCTAAGGATAATATTCTAAAAGGCATCAATGAGTCTAAGTATTCCTCACCAAAAACGACTTTGATTATAAACGGCGCAAAAGTTATTAGTAAAACACTTATAACAAGATTCAGTAAAAAAAGATATCTTTGCATTTTCAAAAAATATTTTTTTACCACTTCTTTATTATCTTTATTTTTAGCAAAATAAGGGTAAGCAAACGTCATAACCGACGCTGGTATAAAATTCAAGGCAAATGGAATCAAGGTAGCTGTTTTGTACGAAGCAACAACCGTTTCAGATTGAATAAAGATTCCTATCAAAAAGGTATCAAGCAAGTACAAAATGCTGGAAATACTATTAGTTAGCATGCTTACTATAGAAAACTTCAAAAACTCTTGTCTGTTACTGCTACTTGGTAGTTTAGCCTTTAAAAAAGATTCATAATAATCTTTTACAAACCAAGCGGCAATAAAACAGGAGATAAAATAAGACAAATATCTTCCCCAAATTATTCCAGCTATCTCAAAAAAATATCCACCAATCAATACTCCAAAGAAAAAAGCAAGTGTATTTATTACAGTGACCAAAGAAAATTGTTTGTTTCTCAGATCGCTTCTCAAAAAGACTTGCAAAGTATTAAAAAGTATCGTAATTAAGGGAAGGAAAGAAAGGTACCTTAATATCTCGGTACTACCTCTTATTGGGAGCTCGAAAAAGATGGTAAATAAAAATATTGCAATTGCTAAGATGGTGTTGAATAAACTCCCTACCAACAAAGCATATTTCAAATAAGATAGTTTTTCTTCTTTATCCTTTGCAGCACTTGCAAACTGCAACAGTCCGGGAACAACACCCAAACCTTCTATTAGCAAGAAAAAACTTAAAATATTATTAGCATAAGACCACATTCCAAAAGCTTCTTTTGTGATCACTCTTACTATAACAACAGATATACCAAATTGAATAATCTTGTTTATCACATTTGCAGAAAAAATATGGAAAAAACCATTTCTAACCAAAAACAAAATATCTTTATTTTCTTTAATCCTCATGGTTATCTCCAAAATATTTCTTGTAAGCCACTAATAAAGTTAGTACCTGAGTTTTCTCAATAGTATTCCCCTCGTTAAAAAGTAATTGACAATCCTTGTTTAACTCTTCATCTTTTAACAAAGGAATGTTTTCTCTATAAGTATTAAGGATAAAGCCTTTTAAATCATTATTATTATTAAACCAATAATCTAAAGGATTCATGTGTTTCTTTGTATTTAAAGAGCTTTTATGAAAAACCTTATTAAAAGCTTTTCTGGGTAATGCCTTTAAAGTTGTGCTATAACCCAAAATGTTATATGTTTTTTCAGTAATTCTTCCATTTATTGCTTCCCATTTATATTTGCTAGCTGCAGGATATTTTTTTAGTATCCATTTTTTATATATTCTGTTATCGAATCCATATTCCGATGGTATTCTTAGACAATAGTTAACTAAATCAACATCTAAAAATGGAGAAATGACTTCTGAATACATTTGAACGGGTAGGTTTCCCTGTAATGTGCCGTTAAATTGCCTATTTTTCAATCTAAATATCCCTTCATTTTCATATTCTCCTAAAACTGCATATGAGATTTTGTGCATTAAAAATTTTGAGTATTCTCCTCCGTATGTGAGTTCCTGGGTTCTATTCAAATAATAACCCTTTATTATACCCCCAACTTGACCTGTATGATACACTCCATAATTTTCGAAATTAAAAGTATTCATAAAATTATTAACATGCGCGTTCCCTGAATACAAACAGTTCCCAAAGTTTATTTCAATCATCTCATCTATGTTTTTTAGATAATTACCATTATCCAAGGCCTTGAATAGCCATTCGTGCTTTAAATCCCTCGCAATACTTTTAGCTATAGTTTCGTCCAAATAATCGGTTTGAGAAAATGTAACGTTTAATTGCTCCAAGTACCCTAATTCGTGGGCAACCCATGTAGTCATTCGTGAATCTAATCCTCCACTTAATGAAGCAACGTGCTTGTAGCCATACTCCTTATCTTTTTCGAATTCCAACTTAACGGCGTTCCTGAACAATTTGTCCACATTTTCAATTATTTCCTCTTCTGTCAGCGTATTATCAGGTGTATTATCTACTTCGAAATAAGTATGTATTTCAAAATTATCATTTTTAATTTTTATGTATTTCCCTGCATTCAACTTTTTAATTTCTTTGAACAATGTATAGTCTTCTAACATATAGCCATATGTTAATAAAAAGTATGCCCCTATCTTATCGAAAGTATATTTTATGTTATTATTTCTCATATACTCAACTAAGTAATTAATTTCAGAACCAAATATAATGCCATTTTCTGTTTTAGAATAAAAAATCTGTTTATCCCCAATATGATTGGTGTAAATCAACCAAATATCCTTCTGCTTATCATAAAATAGACCTGAAAAACTCCCTCTAAACTCTCCGAAGAATTTTTCTCCATTAATTTCGTACATTTTTACAATCGCGCTTTTAAAATCACTTGCTCGATACTTTTCTATAAGCTTCAAAGAATTTAAAATAACACCTTCGGTTATTACTATATACTTTTCATCCCAGAAAACCTTGTCGTTTAAAAATTTATTTATTGTCCTTCGTTCCAAATAATAATTTTTACTTTCTATTTTATCTACTATTAGGTTCTTCTTTTTGTTTTCTCCAAAGTTTTTCAGGACTCCACTTTTTGATATTTCACCTAAAATGCCGGGCATTATTTTCTCTCCTTAATTTAAGACTTCGTTGTATACCTCTATTTCCTTTTCTACAATATTCTTCCACGAAAAATCCAAAGCCCTTTTTCTTAAATAACTTTCATCAATTGGATTTTCTAACAACTTCACAACCGCTTGAGCAAACCTTTTTTCAAAGTCTTCTCCTGCTTCTACAACTATTCCCCCATCTCCAATTGCTTCAGGTATACCTCCATTACTACTTCCAACAACACCTACCCCACATCCCTGTGCTTCTATAACAACAGCTCCAAATCCTTCATTCCTACTCGGAAGTATCATTACATCCATAGCGTTCATATAGTAAGATACGTCTTCATGAGAAACACGACCAACAAATTTAACCTTCAACTTTCTCTTCTTACACTCATTTTCAATACCTTCTCTTAACTCACCATCTCCAACAACTAAAAACTCAGCATCGTAGATTGAAGAAATGTAAGAAAAAATTTCGGGCAATTTATCTGCCCTTTTTACTTCCTTCAATCCACCCACAAACCCAACAACCTTTTTAGATAACCCCAATTCTTTTTTTGTCTTTCCTTTATCAAAAGGTTTAAAGATATCTGGTTCAATCCCGTTGGGAATAACAACAGAATTCTCACCAGCATACCCAAATGATTTAGCTTTGTTCAATAACGCATTACTCACAAAGATAACCTTTGAAGCATTTTCTAAAACATCTACATACAATTCTTTTGCCTTAGGCATGGCTAAGTTTATATCGCTACCATGGCAAGTAACTACATACGGAACACTTAACTTTTGCGATAACAGTTTTGCAACTAATCCCGCAGGTGGTTCATACATCCCATGGGCATGGATTATATCAAACTCATTATCCCTGATTTTATCAAACAGATCCTCTGCAACTTCTTTTGAATCCTTAATTTGATTATTTTTCTTTAATACTCTCGAATTAAAGACATCACCTAAACTTCTACTAAAAACCGCATATTTATATTTTATACCATCGATTTCATAAAATGAATCACTAGAATTTACACTCGGTATAGAAAGAACCTTTTTTAAAAGTTTTATTCCAAAAGAATCTTTAGAAATAATACCATATACATCGAAGTCCATATTAAAACTCTGCATAGTTTTAAGCCTATTTGTTATAAAAATTCCTCTACTAAGATTATGAGGAACTGGCAACAAATTGGTGATGTACAATACTTTCAAATCTTATCAACTCCGATTGTAATTTCAGTTTTAACATCAAAAAAATTTGATACACAATTAGATTAGCAATGGGGAACATAGCAACAGGAAAGCTTCGATAAAACTAAATAAATTTCACCTTCAAAAACTTATATAACTTCTTCCAGAGCTTTTAAATTTCTAATTATATAATTACCAAAATCTTTTATCCTTTTCAAATAAGGATTTTCTTTATTTTTAAGTAATTCTTCTGCTCCTTCAAAGGTAGTCCGGCCACCGAAGATTTCAAGACTATATTCACCTTTAGTAGTAGGTATAATAAGTAACATTTCACCTTCATATCCTACTAGATCATCCACCCACATAGCAATTGTATTTGGTTTTCTGGGATAAAAAGAATGTTTTAATGAATTATAAATATCCCATAAGCTAATTTTCTTTTTTTCAATTTTACCTTTTGAGAAATTTTGTGCAGTAAAATAATATTTATCATTCGAGATAATTATCCCTAAGTTTTCCATAATTTCTAGAATTTTTTGCTTTTTATTTTGATCTGTATAATTATTACTTAAATAATTTCTAAAATCATCTCTTATTTTACAGCTTCTAATGTCTTGTTTTTTATCACTCTTAATATCAAAAATATCACTAAAATATTTCCTCTTTTTACTTTGATTATAATCTTCGAAAATCTCATTTCTCATTATATCCATACTACTTCCAACAGAAAATATAAAAGCTCTAAAATCAGAAACTTTCTCATTAAAGTCTCCTTTTTCATATGAGTTTTCACATGACTTAATCCTATATTCAATGTCCTTAATACAATAATCTAAAACTTCTTTTTTCTTTTCTTTCATAACTCATTTCCCCCACATTAGATTATACTATATGTCCATGAAAAAATTTGTTAGATCATAAATCGATGTCTTTGAAATGATACCATATCTTTCAACTCCAACTTTCTTCTTTGACTTAACAAAAGTATTCTCACGATCTACAAGATGAGCGGGCTTCAATAAAACGGGGAGCAGTGCGAAAAGAAACAAACTCTTTTCCTTATGGTTTAAAAGTTGGGAAAGGGACCGCAAGTCCCTCTTTCCTTATGGGGTGGGGAGCGGGGGAAGGGCGCTATAAAGCTCATTATACTAGATTTATGTGATTAAATAGCATACCTTCATAGACATATGGTATAATATAAATAGTTAATATAAATAGTTAATATAAATAGTTCAACAAACTATCGTGTAACCAAAAGGGGGAGCTGATGAAAGGTACCAACATAACCCACAACAGTCAAGACATTATCTTCAAAAAGATGTCGGAACTATTCAAAGATGAAACCCTCAAATATTATGAACTGAACTTACCAAAGATAATCTCAGTAAAACCAACAGAACTACCCGTAATAAACGTATCAGACAGAAACATGGATTTTGTATTCGAACTAGAAGTCACCTCTCAGACAATTATGTAAGAGATGAGTACCTAAACAAACTGAAAGAGGTGATACGAATGACAAAGATAGGGGCCTCATTATTTGAAGAAGGCGTAGAAAAGGGAAAAAGAGAAGGAGAAATTGAAGAAAGAAAAGAATTAATAATTGAGATTCTGAACCAAAGGTTTGGAGAAGATTTTGATAAAAGTTTAGAAGAAAAGATCAGAAAAGCAAACGAAGAAACCATAAACCAAATAAAGAAAAACATTCTAAATATTACATTAGACGAACTGAAAGAAATATTGAAATAATAATAAATAGGTAAAGCCTTTCCCCCTTTCTTAATAGTATTGAAGTGAGATCTAAAGTCTACAGACCACTTTCTTAAAGAGTAGGGAAGTGAGGAGATAAAACTTCTCTTTTCTTAGATGGGCGGGCTGCGGAGCAAAGGGGCGCTATCTCTTGAGTTCTATGGGCTTTAAAGTTTTTATTTGCTTTTTGAAAAGAAGGGGGTAGCTTGTAATGCTTACAGTTCTCAGAGCCTACAAATTAGGCAAAAATTCTGGCTTAATTCTATACCACGATACAAAAGAAAAACACTACTATACTTACCTATACTCCATTGGTTTAATGTTATATGGAGACTCCATAGAACAATCTCTTAATGAAACCATTCAGGTTTTAAGCGAATACCAAGAATTTATAGAAAAAGGCAAGTTAAACCCTGCAACTCTATTAAAAGAAGAAAAATTAACTAAAACTATTCAATTTTATTGGGGTTTATTAAAAGCAAAAATTTTTTCACATTTTAACAATAAAAAGCATTCTTCCCATTTTTTATTACACCATTAATGTTAATCCTTCGGGTAAATAAACCTAGTCCACTATACAAGCCTACTCACTAAAAGTTTCTACTTAACAGAAGAGATAAAAGATAAGAAAAGCGGATGAAAAGACGATAGATTACATAGGAGACCACTTGTTAGAAATAACTATAGAAGAACTAAAAGAGTTATTAAATTAATGGTAGTAAACGAAGTTCTTCACCTTTTCCTAATGGGTGCGGAATAGTTGAGGAGGTCGGATGAAATGGAGCCAATCTATAATCAAGACAGCCAAACTGTCAGATGGTTAAAGGAAGAGGTAATTTACGATATCCATGGTACAACTCCAATTTCAAGAGGAGACGAGATTTTTAATTATTATGGATATTATCTTAGAAGGTTAGATCGAGGTTTCTTTAGTGATAAAGAACGTTATGCCGTAGCATTTTTGCATAGAGCAATATGAGGACCAGTTTGCTTGTGCCGAAGGTCACACGTGTCTTACCTCTTCCGACTTTTCCCCCAGTTCCGCCCGTACCGTCAGTGCCTCTTATTCCCTCACATTGTTGGTCACATCTTGACTAGGGAGAATTTTTGAAAGGAGGTTTTTGAAATGGCAACTTTAAATATGTATGGCCCTTATGAGCTTACAACAGAAAAAGTTGATGAGGTAGTTACTAGGAAATCCCCTGGCAACTACGGTTTGGGATATACTCAAAATAACACATTTTATGTATGCTATGTGGGTCGTTCGGATAATGATATAAATGAAAGACTAAAACAATGGGTAGGCAAAAACTTGAATCGATATACTCACTTTAAATTTAGCTATGCAACTTCTCCAAAAATGGCGTTTGAGAAAGAATGCAGAAATTATCACGATTTTGGTGGGAAAGATAAACTCGACAATAAATATCACCCTCAACGCCCAAATGGAACCAATTGGAAATGCCCCGTGTGTAATATTTATGACTGAGCTACTTCTCCTAATAACAGATAAAAGTTTTTGACCAAATTTCCTTCGTCGACTTCTTTTATTCACCGAACGTTAATGGAAATATTTTGACTGCTCGAATCAGAATATTTGAAATGATTAAATACTTGATTATGTAAGCTAATCAGGCATATGTCCAGTGGTGAAAACCGAATAATTGTTAAGAATAATCGTAATTAACGATACCAATACTTTCAGGAAAAACACAAAATAGATTAGAAAATGTGAAAAGGAGTAATTACCTTTATAAGATTTACAATATACATATCATACGAAAGGATTAGAAGTAATGAAAAAGAAAAAATTTAAAAAATTGGTAAAAAGAGAAAATAGAAGTTTTGGAATAGTTACAGAAACAATTATGATGAATGAATTAAAAAAATTAAACGAAAATGAATGGCGATATTGGTTATTTAGCGTTGATGACGTTATAAAAGACGAAGATTTCAAAAAAGAGTTTGAAATGAAAGGTATAGTGGGATATTCATTTGAATTGAAGAAAGAATTTACATATGCACAACTTTTTTATCCTCTAAGTCAATGGAGATCAGGAAATATTATGTTTGATAATAAATATAAATTAGAATATTGGGACTATGTAAATGAATTACAATTTGAATTTTGGGCTAAATTAATAGAGGGAAAATTTAATTTAGAAAGAATTTTAAAGGAAGAATTTAATTTTCTCTTTTAAAACAAAGAAAAAGTAAAAAATGGTAGTTAACAAAAGAAAATTTATTAAAAAATTTGTTGAGGGTTAGAAATTTAGAGAAAAAATAATCTATTGCAGGCACTTACCAAACGAAAAGTGTACCAAAAAAGTGCCCGCTGAACGAAAATTAGTCTCTACATCTTTATTTTTATTTTATAAGGAAGTTCCTTTTTTCAAATTCTTTCTTTTTTATTTACAGGAATGCTTCTTTACCTATTTAAATGACTAATTAATAGGTATTATTGAATTTGCTATTCTTTTTTCATTTTTTACAGGTGTTGTGTAATATCTTTGATCAATTCCATACAATATACTTTTTAAATCTTCATCGCTTCTTACGACAAATGCGCCTTTTTTTCTCTCTAAATCAGGGCAATAATCTTTAATGTAATCAAATATTTTTTTCTTTTCCTCACTATTAAAATTTTTCATTGTGTCCGTTGCCATGGCAATTCTTTTTCTATTTGATTTTTTCACCTTTTTAGAAGAAAAACCCTGATCAAGGCATATGAAGCTTTGTTCTAAAAATTCTTTTGTTTCTTCCTCAGTTGCTTCTTTATATAATTCTT
>Ga0265293_10012633_pt1 | contig 11157 bp, 9 predicted proteins | sample Munlanlewell138R_FD_192505 | JGI IMG/M metagenome (GOLD analysis project Ga0265293, IMG submission 192505) | Leachate microbial communities from a municipal landfill in Southern Ontario, Canada - Leachate well 138R | ecosystem: Engineered > Solid waste > Landfill > Unclassified | place: Canada... | reverse complement strand
CGGTTCGTCTGGCTGATCGACGTCCTCTATGACCGGCGCGTCAACCTGATCATTTCCGCCGAAGTCGAGCCCGAGTCGCTGTACACCGACGGTGTGCTCGCCAACGAGTTCCAGCGTACCGTCAGCCGGCTGCACGAGATGAATTCGGTTGAATATCTGCAGGCGCCCAGGCGTGAGAACACGCTCGGGGATGGCCCGCCGAGGACGGCAGCAGCGGAATCCGCGGTCCATTGAATCCAACGGGCAGGCAGACGTATGATGCGCGGGGAAAACCTGCTGGCCCATGGATGGTGCACGGTATGAAACACGACTCTGGCGCCGCGATCCAGCAGCGCATCGGCGAACTGCAACTGGAGCATCGTGGACTGGATGCGATGATCGACACGCTCGGGACCCAGCCACAGTTCGACGAGCTGCAGTTGCGGCGCCTGAAAAAGCGCAAGTTGCAGATCAAGGACGCCATCGTATTGCTGCAGATGCAACTCGTGCCGGACGAACCGGCCTGATGGCCGGAGCGCCTGCGCGCGTGGACGCGCCCCTGGTCGAAGCCACGGAAGCGGCATTCGCGCACGACGGACCAGTTGCAGCAGTCGTTCCCGGCTATGCCGTGCGTCCGGCGCAGGTGGCCATGGCCCGTGCCGTCGCCGAGTCGATGAGCACCGGCGGGTCCCTGGTCGTCGAGGCGGGAACCGGCGTCGGAAAAACCTGGGCATATCTCGTTCCGGCACTGCTGAGCGGCCTGCGCGTACTGGTCAGCACCGGCACGAAGACGCTGCAGGATCAGCTGTATCGGCGTGATCTGCCGCAGATCCGGCGCGCCCTGGCATCCGGCGCAACGGTTGCCCTGCTCAAGGGGCGTGCAAATTACGTCTGCCACTATCACCTGCGGCGCAATCTGGCCGAAGGTCTGGTCGGGCATTCCGCCGATCTGGCGACCCTGCGCCGGATCGAACGTTTTGCCGCCGTTTCGGTCACCGGCGATCGCAGCGAAGCCGAGGGCATTGCGGAAGATCATCCGGTCTGGGCGCTGGCCACGTCGACGCGCGAGAACTGTCTGGGCCAGGAGTGCCCCGATTTTGCCCGCTGCTTCGTCTTCCGGGCGCGCCAGGCGGCCCACGAAGCCGATGTCGTCATCGTCAATCACCACCTGTTCTGCGCCGATCTCGCGCTGCGTGACGACGGGGTGAATGAACTGCTGCCGAGCGTGCATGCGGTCGTTTTCGACGAGGCGCATCAACTGCCGGATACCGCCACGCGTTTTCTCGGACGCGGTGTATCGACACGACAGCTGATCCAGTTTGCCCGCGATCTGCGGCGCGTCGGCATCGAGGAAGCACCGGACGGAGCCGACTGGGCCGGCCTTGGCCAGGTGCTCGAACTGGCAGTACAGAATCTGCGCATGGCTGCCGGATCGGCTGCCGGCAGAGCGCGCCGGCTCGATCGGCGGCAGCTGCAGGAACTGGGCGACCTGTCGGCCCGCATCCGCTCGCTCGAGCGCGCATTGCCGCACCAGGTGCTCGAGCACTGTGCCGAACGTGGCCGGGAACTGACGCGTCTGCACGCGCGTGCAGACGAGTTGCGCATGCATCTGCGCGAATGGCAGGCCGGCGTGTACGAGCTCGGTGATCGAGTCACCGAAGAGTCCGGTGCCGAAGCCGGCACGGACGGATACCGGAGCGCCATCGCTTCAGGCGATTCCCCGGCGCCCGGGACGGATGCCGGCGGTGTGCCTGCTGTCGCGTCACCAGACGATGTCGCCGATGACGAAGCGATCTACTGGATGGACGTGTTCGAACAGGGACTGTCATTGCAGGTGACGCCGCTGTCGGTGGCCCAGGTGCTCGAGCGTCATCGGCAGAACGTGCGTTGCGCCTGGATCCACACGTCGGCGACGCTGACGGTGGCGGATCGTTTCGATCATTTCCTGGCGGCCATCGGCCTGCCCGATGCCCATGCGTTGCAGTGCGACAGTCCTTTCGATTACGCCCGGCAGGCGCTGCTGTATCTGCCGGACGACTGTGGCGATCCTGCCAGCGCGGACTTTGCCGAACGGGTGAGCCGTGCCGCCTGGCCGTTGATCCTGGCCAATCGCGGGCGAGCCTTCGTCCTGTGCACCAGCCTGCGCATGGTCGATCGGCTGGCGCGTCTGCTGGCGACGGAAATCTCGCGCTCCGGGTGTGCGATCGAACTACTCGTCCAGGCACATGCGTCGCGTTCCACGCTGCTCGAGCGTTTTCGCGCGGCTGCGCAACCGTTGTTGATCGGCTCGATGAGTTTCTGGGAAGGAATCGACGTTGCCGGCGATCGCCTGTCACTGGTCGTGATCGACAAGCTGCCTTTTTCGGTGCCGGACGATCCGGTGCTGGCGGCTCGCCTGGAGGCGGCCCGGCGGGCCGGACAGGACCCTTTTCGCACGCTCCAGTTGCCGGCGGCCGCGATGGCGTTGAAGCAGGGCGCCGGTCGTCTGATCCGTTCCGGTACGGATCGCGGACTGCTGATGATCTGCGATCAGCGAATCACGACCCGATCGTACGGGCGCACACTGCTGGCCAGTCTGCCGCCGTTTCGTATCACGCACGATGCCCGCGAGGCATTCGAATTCTGTTGCCGCCAGGGCGGGACAGGGTCGCCGGATTAACGCCAGATCTGCCACCAGCGACGATCGTCGCTGGTCACGAGTGTCTGCGGCAGCTTGCTGTCCGGGAAATTGGCCAGCAGGATCCGCTGGCTGTCGTCACGCAGTTCGGCCAGACCCAGCCGGTCGTAGGACAGGACGAGCAGTGCAAGGGCCTCCTCGACGGCCGGGGCGTTCTGGAATTGCTGCACGACCTGCTGCGCGCGGTTGGCCGCAGCCAGATAGGCGCCACGCTCGAAGTAGTAGCGGGCAACGTGCACCTGCCCGCGTGCCATCGAGTTGGCGAGATAGCTCATGCGCAGCCAGGCATCCCGGCTGTACTTGCTGTCCGGGAAGCGGGTGACCAGTTCCTTGAACGTATCGAAGGATTCGCGCGAGGCGGCGTGGTCGCGTTCGGACAGATCCTGCCCGCCGAAGCGGACGAGCAGCCCCTGCTGTTCGTTGAAGTTGACCAGTCCCTTCAGGTAAAGCGCGTAGTCGAGCGAATCATGGTTCGGGTGCAGGCGGATGAAGCGATCGATTGCCGCCAGCGCGAGCGCCCGTTCATTGTCCTTGTAGTGTGCATAGGCGATGTCGAGCTGTGCCTGCTGGGCCCAGGTGCCGAACGGATAGCGGGCCTCGAGCTTTTCCAGTTGTTCGATTGCCTTGGCCCAGTTGCCCGTCGTCATCTCGTCGCGGGCATCCGCATACAATCGTTCTGGCGTCCATCCGATCGTCTCGTCAGGCCCCTTCGCGGTGCCGCAGGCAGCCAGCGTGACCAGGAGGGCACACGCGATCATTCGCACCAGAGAGACCAGAGCAGTTTTCATGCGCGCGATTATAGCGGGGCCGGAGCCTGCGGATCCCGAAGCACGGCCATCGCAAGCCGCCGGACCCGATGACGGCGCCGTGGCCACTGCCGAACCAGCGGCCGACATCGTCCGGATCGATGCGTCCGGCGGGCGGGGCGAACGCGTCGACCGCTTTCTTGCGGCCCGGCTCGACGGCATCTCGCGCACCCGGGTGCAGCAATGGATTGCGCTGGGTGCGGTCCATTGCGAACAGCGTGCACTGGCGGCCAGCACCAGGCTGCGCGGCGATGAAGAACTGTGGGTGGAGCCGCAACCGCGCGAGGCCGACGGCTCCTTCGCGGCCGATCCGGTGGACCTGGACTTCGTGCACGAGGATGAGGACCTGCTCATCGTCGACAAGCCGGCCGGTCTGGTCGTGCATCCAGGGGCCGGAAACTGGCGCGGTACGCTGATGAACGGCCTGCTGCATCATCGGCCCGCGCTTGCGCGGCTGCCCAGGGCAGGCATCGTCCATCGTCTCGATCGTGACACCAGCGGTTTGCTGATGGTGGCGAAAAGTGAGCGTGCCTTCCTGTCGCTGACGGAACAACTGGCCGATCGCAGCGCCGGGCGCAGATATCTCGCGCTGGTCGCCGGCCGATGCCGCCAGGCCGGCACGATCGAGGCGCCGATCGGCCGCGATCCGGACGTGCGCGTGCGCATGGCGATCGTCCCGCCGCCACGCGGTCGTAACGCACGTACCCATTACCGATCACTGGCGCAAGGCAGTCTTGCCGACCGTGAAGTGAGCCTGCTCGAGTGTCGCCTCGATACCGGGCGCACGCACCAGATCCGGGTTCATCTGCAGCACATCGGCCATCCGCTGGTCGGCGATCCGGTGTATCGGGGCACGCTGTCCGGAATCGGCGGGCGACAGGCGCTGCACGCACGTGAACTGCGTCTGCGTCACCCGGCCGATGGGCGTCCGGTCCGCTTCCGCTCACCGTTGCCCGAGGATTTCCGTACCCTCCTTGAGGCGGCCGGCATCGAGGCGGCCGCCATCGAGGCAGCCGACGAACCGGCAGACGCTGTCGATGTCGATGGCGCGCGCTCGAGCGCGGGCGGAGAGCGGTAGTGACGGCGAAGGCGGGTGATCAATCGCGCGTGGGCGCCGATGCCGTACTGAACGCGGCCATCGTGCCGGAATGGCCGGTGCCGGACCATATCGGCGCCTTGTCGACGACCCGCCGCGGCGGCGTGAGCACGGGGCCCTGGGGCTTGCACGGGGGTGCGCCCGGCGGACTGAATCTCGGTGCCGCCTGCGGGGACGATGCGGGTGCGGTCGCGAGCAATCGCAGGCGTCTGGCGGACGCGCTCGGCTCGATGCCGGTGTGGCTCGACCAGGTGCACGGAGCCACGGTGCACCGGGTTCCCGCCTCCGGCGATCCGCGCCGCACGCAGTCAGCGATCCAGGCAGACGCCGCGGTAACCGATATGCCGGGGGTCATCCTGGCCGTGCTCACCGCCGATTGCCTGCCGGTATTACTGACCGATGAACGCGGGCAGGTCGTGGCGGCGGCGCATGCCGGCTGGCGTGGCGTGCTCGCCGGAGTCCTCGAGAACGCGGTCGCCGCCGTGCGGGCGCTGGCGGTTCCCGGGGTGCGGGTCCATGCCTGGCTCGGGCCGTCGATCGGCTCCGCGGCCTTCGAGGTCGGTGAAGAAGTCCGCACGCTCTTTCGGGACGTACGCGCCGATTCGACCAGCGCCTTCACGCCGGCAGCGGTGTCGGGCAAGTGGTATGCCGATCTGCCGATGCTGGCCCGGCAGCGCCTCGAAACCGTGGGCGTGCACGATGTGCATGGAACGCCGCGATGCACGGTCGATAATGCGGATGATTTCTATTCCTGGCGCCGCGACGGGTCATGCGGGCGGATGGCCACACTCGTCTGGATTCGCCCGCGTTGACAAAATGATCGCGCAAGTCAGAATGAAGGTGAATATCCGATACTGCAGAAAGGAGACACGATGCCCGGTTCCACCCGCGCGACACGCGGCACATCCCGACCGGCCGGCGAAGGCGGCAAGTCTTCGTCCGGCCGTGCCGCCGGGAAAGCCGCTGGAAAGGCAGTCGAATTGCCGGCTGCGAAGGCGGCACGCAAGCGTACGGCGCCCGGAAAGGCTCCGGCAAAGACAGCCGCCGTTCCGGTGAAGGACGGCACGGAGGCAACGGCTCGGTCGCGTGCAGCCTCGGCCACCAAAGCAGCACGAAGCCCGGGAGCGGCCGGCAAGGCCGCCGCGACCGCTGCGAAGGCTTCCGCAAGGCCCCGGCACGGGCCGGCGCAGAACGGCCGGGGGAGCGCTGCCGGGCCGGTCGGAGACGAGCGCGCGTCCGCTGCCGCCGCGAACCGGGCTGCGGAAACGGAGCAGCCGGTACACGTGCCGGGCGAACGGCTGGCCAGCCTGCAGACCGAATACCTGACGCGCCTGCAGGAATTGATGCAGACCCCCGGCGGGCCGCAACCGGCCGACCGCCGTTTTGCCAGCGATGCCTGGCGGCAGGGTCCCTTTGCGTGGACGGCCTCGCTCTACCTCATCAACGAGGAATTCACCCGTCGACTGGCCAGCGCGCTCGTCGGCGGCAGCGAAAAGACACGTGAACGGATCCGTTTCGCCACCGATCAGTGGCTGGCCGCCATCTCTCCGGCCAATTTCCTGCTGACCAATCCGGAAGCGCAGCAGCGCATCGTCGATACGGCCGGAGAAAGCCTGCGTGCCGGCATCGGCAACCTGCTGTCGGATCTGCAGCGCGGCAGGATTTCACAGACCGACGAGTCGGCCTTCGAGACCGGTGTGAACATCGCGACCACGCCGGGCAGCGTCGTTTTCGAAAACGACCTCATGCAGCTGATCCAGTTCGCACCGTCGACCGTGACCGTGGGCAGTCGTCCGCTGCTGATGGTGCCGCCGTGCATCAACAAGTACTACATCCTGGATCTGCAACCGGACAATTCGCTGATCGCCTGGACGGTTGCGCAGGGGCATACGGTTTTCGTCGTTTCCTGGAAGAACGTGCATGCGGATCAGGGCTACCTGACCTGGGACGATTATCTGGCGCGAGGGGTGATCGAACCAATCCGCGTGGTGCGCGAAATCACCAATAATCCGAAGATCAACGCGCTTGGGTTCTGCGTCGGCGGAACGCTGCTGGTCAATGCCGCTGCGGTGCTTGCCGCGCGCGGCGAGAGCTGGATCGAATCGATGACGCTGCTGACGTCGTTCATCGATTTTTCGCGGCCGGGCTCGATTGGCGTCTTTGTCGATGAACATCAGGTGGCATACCGGGAATCGACGATCGGTTCCGGCGGCATCATGCCCGGGCGAGAACTGGCGCTGACGTTCAATTATCTGAGGCCGAACGACCTGGTCTGGAATTATGTCGTTTCCAATTACCTGAAAGGCGAGGCGCCGCCGGCTTTCGATATGCTGTACTGGAATTCGGACAGCACCAATCTGCCTGGTCCGATGTACTGCTGGTACCTGCGGCACATGTATCTGCAGAACGAATTGCGCGAACCCGGGCGGCTGGTCTGCCTGGGCGTGCCGATCGATGTTTCGGCAATCGGTGTTCCCACCTATATCTACGCTTCCCGCGAAGACCATATCGTGCCGTGGGAAGCGGCGTATGAATCGACGCGGCTGCTGTCCGGTCCCTTGCGTTTCGTTCTTGGTGCCAGCGGACATATCGCCGGCGTCGTCAATCCGCCGGCGCGCGGCAAGCGCAGCCACTGGCTGGGCGATGATCTGCCCCAGGAGGCCGACGACTGGTTTGCGGTTGCCAGCGAGCGTCCGGGCAGCTGGTGGTCGGACTGGGCGAACTGGCTGTCATCGTTCGGCGGCGAAATGCGAACGGCACCGCAGGTGCCCGGCAATCAGCGCTATCCGGCCATCGAGCCGGCTCCGGGGCGTTATGTGCGGGAAAAGGCCGAGTGAGTTCCGGATCCTTCGGGAAATGCCGGTTCGGGATTTCGCCATCGATCGAACGACAATGAAAGAACAAGGAGGTCTGTCAGACGCGCGGCGAAGAAAAAGTCGGGAGGAAGAGCGGATTGGAATCGAACCGGAAGGTCAGCAACCGGTATTCTTTTCCGATCAACGGTGTGAAAACCGGGTTGAGGACGACAGGAAGGAATCACGATCATGAGCAGAATTGCATATGTGACTGGCGGAATGGGCGGAATCGGAACAGCAATCTGCCGCAGGTTTCACGATATGGGCTTCACGGTCATTGCCGGATGCGGACCGACACGTGATTATCAGAAGTGGCTGACGGCGCAAAAGGAATCCGGATACGAGTTCCACGCGTCGGTCGGTGATGTGGGCGACTGGAGTTCGACGCGCGCGGCGTTCGAGAAGGCGGCCGCGATCGGACCCGTCGACATTCTCGTGAACAATGCCGGAATCACCCGCGACGGCACGTTTCGCAAGATGGCGCTCGATGACTGGCTGAGCGTCATCAACACCAATCTCAATTCGGTGTTTCACGTCACCAAGCAGGTGATCGACGGGATGATCGAGCGCAAGTGGGGCCGGATCATCAACATCTCGTCGGTCAACGGGGAAAAAGGCCAGTTCGGCCAGACCAATTATTCGGCGGCCAAGGCCGGGCTGCACGGTTTCACCATGGCCCTGGCACGGGAAGTGGCCCGCAACGGGGTGACCGTGAACACCGTGGCGCCCGGGTACATCGGAACCGAGATGGTGTCGACGATGCGCAAGGAGGTGGTCGACAAGATCGTGAGCCAGATCCCGGTCGGGCGGCTCGGCACGGTCGAGGAGATCGCATCGATCGTCGGCTGGCTGGCCAGTGACGACGCGGGGTTCACGACCGGTGCGGAGTTTTCGTGCAACGGTGGTCTGCACATGGGTTGAGCGCGGAGAAGCTGATGGCGAATGCCACCCGTCTGATCAAGAAATATCCGAATCGGCGTCTGTACGATACGCGCACGAGCGCGTACATCACGCTCGCCGATGTCAAGCAGCTGGTACTCGAGAACGGGGATTTCCAGGTGGTCGACGCCAGGAGCGGAGAAGACATCACCCGGAGCATTCTGCTGCAGATCATCCTCGAGGAAGAGGCGGGCGGCACGCCGCTCTTTTCCTCGTCGATGCTCGCGCAGATCATCCGGTTCTACGGACATGCGATGCAGGGAATGATGGGCGCCTATCTGGAGAAGACGATGCAGGCCTTCGTCGAGATCCAGAACAAGATGCAGGAGCAGTCAAAGACCTTCTACGGCAACAAGCACGTGCCCAATCCGGAAATGTGGACGCAGTTCATGTCGATGCAGACGCCGATGATCCAGACGATGATGGGCAACTACATCGAGCAGAGCAAGAACCTGTTCGTGCAGATGCAGGAGCAGATGCAGGCACAGACGCGTTCGATGTTCCAGAATTTTCCCTTTGCCGTGCCGCCGTCGGGCGCGCCGGAAGGCGATCCGGAATTCGAGGAGACCGGAGCCGGACGGCATCCGCAGGATCCTGTCTGAACGGGTGAGCGTCCGACGACCCGTCACATGGCCTGGCCTGCGGCATATGGGCCGCATCTGACCACGGCGCGGCGTTCAGTGTCCGGGTTCTTCCCCGTGCGGCAACTGGTCGTCGAACCAGTTCAGGATGGCATCCAGCCATTCGTGGCGGATCGCGTGGGTAGTGCTTGATCGAACACGCGGTTTGGCGTGATAGGCGATCGAGATGCCGGCGATCGACATCATTTCGAGATCGTTCGCACCGTCACCGATGACGATGGCGCAGGACGGGTCGGCACCGATGGCCGCGCAGGTACGCTCCAGCGCGCGTTTCTTGCCTTCGGCGTTGATGATTTCTCCAAGTACCCGTCCGGTCAGGGTGCCGTCAATGACTTCCAGCGTATTGGCGCAGGCGAAGTCGAGGCCGAGACGTTCGCGCAGCCGTTCGGTGAAGAAAGTGAAGCCGCCGGAGACGAGCAGCACGTAGAGTTTTGCCTGTCTGGCGGCCGCGATCAGCCTTTCGGCGCCGGGCGTGACGCGCAGCCGCTCCTCGTAGACGCGTTCCAGCGTCGACTCCGGCAGCCCCGCCAGCAGGGCCGCACGCTGGCGCAGGCTCTCGTCATAATCGGTGTCGCCGCGCATCGCCGCTTCGGTGATGGCGGCGACTTCCCTGCGGCAACCGGCATAGTCGGCGATCTCGTCGATGCACTCGATGGTGATCAGCGTCGAATCCATGTCGAAGGCGAGCAGACAGTAATCGTCCAGGCGCCGGTTCATTGGCACCAGTTCGGCATCCACACCCATGCGTTCGGCAATGCGCGCCACCTGGCGCTCGCCGATCGACACGTCGTCCCAGGTGGCCAGCCGTGGCAGGCGCAGATCCGGGTCGCGACGGATCACCTTGCGGTATGCCTGCACCGCGTCGTCCGTGAGCCGGGGGTGCTGTACGACCAGGCGTTGTCCGGTCATTGCGCGGGACGGCGTGCGGATGACTTGCGCTGGCGCGCGCGGCTGGCGGTCGGCTCGGGGCGTTCGGGCATTTTCTGGTGGTCGGTGTTCCGGCTCGTTTCGTCTGCGTCCGACCCGGGCGCGGCGAGTCGGGTGAGTTCGGCAAGAATGTTGCGGATCCGCTGGATGCGGGTATCGATGTCCGGGGTCGCGATGGTGAAGCGCAGGCGGTCCGGGCCGGCAAGGCGGACGTCGCGTCGCGACTGGATGAAGCGGATCAGCGCGATGCCTTCCAGCGGCGGGTCGGGTACGAATTGCAGCGTGATGGTATCAGGCGCGGCGTCGAGTCTGGCAATTCCCAGTGCCCGTGAAGCGATCCGCAGGCGATGCGTCTCCAGCAGGGTACGGGCCGCTTCCGGCAGCTTGCCGAAACGGTCGATCAGCTCCTCGCGCAGGGTCTCCAGCGCATCGGCCGACAGGCAGCTAGCCATGCGCTTGTACAGCGACAGGCGCTCGTGCACGTCGGGGACGTAATCCTGCGGCAGCAGTGCCGGCGCACGCAGCACGATTTCGGTCGTGGCCGACAGCGGCGCCGACATGTCCGGTTCCCGGCCCGCGCGCAGGCTGTCAACGGCCTCGGCAAGCATTTCGCTGTAGAGGGTGAAGCCGACCTCCTGGATGTCGCCCGACTGCGATTCGCCGAGCACCTCGCCGGCACCGCGGATCTCAAGGTCATGCATGGCCAGATAGAAGCCGGAGCCGAGTTCCTCGAGCGCCTGGATCGCTTCGAGCCGCTTGACGGCATCGCGGGTCATCGCCTTCTCATCAGGCACCAGCAGGTATGCCCAGGCCTGATGGTGCGAGCGTCCGACCCGGCCGCGCAACTGGTGCAGCTGTGCCAGGCCGAAGCGATCGGCCCGGTGGATGATGATCGTGTTCGCGCTGGGAACGTCGATGCCGGTTTCGATGATCGTCGTGCACAGCAACACGTTGAAGCGCCGCTGCAGGAAGTCGCGCATCACGTGCTCGAGTTCGCGTTCGCGCATCTGGCCGTGCGCGATGCCGATGCGCGCTTCCGGAACGAGCTCGGCGAGCCGGGCGCGCCGGGCCTCGATGGTGTCGACTTCGTTGTGCAGGAAATAGACCTGGCCGCCGCGCTTGAGCTCGCGCAGCAGCGCTTCGCGGATCGTGCCGGCGCTTTCGCGCCGCACGAAGGTCTTGATCGCCAGGCGGCGTTGCGGTGCGGTGGCGATCACCGAAAAATCACGGATGCCTT
>Ga0265293_10012632_pt1 | contig 11157 bp, 8 predicted proteins | sample Munlanlewell138R_FD_192505 | JGI IMG/M metagenome (GOLD analysis project Ga0265293, IMG submission 192505) | Leachate microbial communities from a municipal landfill in Southern Ontario, Canada - Leachate well 138R | ecosystem: Engineered > Solid waste > Landfill > Unclassified | place: Canada... | reverse complement strand
AGAATTTGTAATTTTCGGTGATCTTAATTGCAGATATCCTGTCAAAAACTACCATAAATGGTCTTGGTAAGGATAAGTAAGGATGAGCAACGATGCGACAGTTTGCAGTTTTCGCTGCACAATTTGCAGATTTCGTTGTCAAGTTGCAACTGTGGATTGAAATGAACACATCAAGTATTACTCTCTATAGTTTTTACTGTCTTTTTCTTGACAAAGTGGGGCTGGATATAAATTGACAAATGAGGTAGAAATGCAATATATCCCATACACAGACTCCGGTAGCAGTTGTTTGCAGAGAGCACATATTGTACTGATCATCCGGATCCAAAAACCTGTTTGTTCGTTGATAAAGCGGGCATGTTTGCGGTGATAAGACAGAATATTCACTATTCGCACTCGCGTTTGTATCGCGAAAAACAGGCTCAAAAAGCCGGGGGCACCTTTGTATTGTACTGGATGCAACAGGCACAACGGGCCTGCCACAATCCCGCGCTGGATTTTGCCCGGCAAACGGCAGCCGAATTACGCCTGCCTCTGCATGTCGCATTTGTCTTTAGCCGTGACATTCCGGACGCGCAAACTGCTCACTATCGCTTCATGCTGGAAGGAATTGCGCAGACAGGACTTGATCTGAAGCGGCAAAACATCGGTTTTCACATCATGGTGGGCAATATGTACGATTGTATACGGAGTATCGCAGATCAAGCCCGGGTACTTGTGTTTGATCACGGCTATCTTAGCTGGCAAAGAGCCATACGCGACCGGCTGTACGATTCTGCAGCCCTTAGCAGATGCGATGTTTATGAAATCGATACTGAAGCGGTGGTTCCGGTGCATCTGGCCTCTTCCCGTGAAGAATACAGCGCTGCCACTTTGCGGCGCAAGATATTAGCTCAGCTCAGCTTGTGGCTTTCTGAAAAGACTGCAAACAGCGAAGCTTTGCCGGCAGCGGGGGCAGAATGTACCCCAAAATCCGAGTATTCCGGCAGTCTTACACACAGCGCGGAACTGTGGAATTGGGTACGCCGTCAGTTGAATATGGGAGCAGAAACAGGTCCCGCCTACCTCATCAAATCCGGTAGCAACCACGCACTAGATACCCTAAAGGACTTTATCACTCACCATCTGCAGGACTATGCTACTCTGCGCAATCATCCCAATCTGGATATCCAAAGTTGCATGAGCCCCTATCTTCATTTTGGACAGATCTCCCCCATTCAGATAATCGGGCAGATCTGTGAAGATTGCAATGTACCGGTAGAAGCCACGGCCGAATTGATTGGTGCCAAAGCCGGCCTGCAAGGCACACAGCAGAGCATTGGCGCTTTTGCGGAAGAACTGATTATCCGGCGTGAACTGGCGATGAATTTTTGCTATTATAACCCGGATTATGAGAGCAGCTCCTCTCTACCGGATTGGGCGCGGAAAACCCTGAACGATCATTTGTCTGACCCCAGAGAGGAAGAATACTCGCTATCGAGATTGGAGCTTGCCGAAAGCTCAGATATATATTGGAATGCCGCGCAACTGGAGCTGATGCACACCGGTAAGATGCACAATTATATGCGTATGTATTGGGGGAAAAGAGTATTGGCATGGTGTCCATCAGTGGATGAGGCATACAGCATACTGGCCTATTTGAACAACAAATATGAACTGGATGGTCGCGACGCCAACGGCTGGGCGGGAATAGCCTGGTGTTTTGGAAAGCACGATCGCCCATGGGCTTCCCGGCCCATCTACGGGATGGTTCGCTACATGAACGCGGCGGGCTTAAAGAGGAAATTTGACATGAAAGCTTACATCGATAAATGGCATTGAGGGCAACAGATGAAAAGAAACTGGCTAGCTTTTTTTATAATAATCCTAAGCATTGGATTGTGGGCCCGGGAAAATCCGGATAGCACAAAGATCATCATTGGCGGGGATTCAGATTACAGACCCTACGAATTCATTAATTCCAAGGGCGAACCGGATGGCTATTGTGTGGAACTGAGCCGTGAAGTCGCAAAGCTTTTGGGTAAAGAACCCGTTTTCAGACTGGGCAAATGGTCTCTGGTAATGGAACATCTGGATATGTCTGAGATCGACGTGCTCCAAGGCATGGCCTTCAGCATTGAGCGCGCCAGGAACTATTATTTCAGCTCCCCCCACGCAGAAACCTGGCGAGCGATCTTCAGCCGAAAGGACTCCGATATAAGCAGCGAAAAAGACATTCTGAACAGATCCGTGGTAATCCAGCAGGGAGACGTGGCATCAGAGTATCTGAAACAGATCGGATTCCAAGGTATACTCAACGAGGTTCCCAGCCAGGAGATAGCAATGAAATTGCTGGATAAGGGCGATTTTGAGGCGGCTGTGTTGAACTATACCATCGGGATGTATGCAATCCAACAAGCTAATCTGAAAAACGTTATAAACCTTCCCAATCGCATCCATCAACGCGACTACTGCTATGCCTCCAAAGACATACAATTGATCTCGGATATTGATGACGCTCTGCAGGTATTGCGGCAAAACGGAACGCTGGACGCATTACAAAAGAAATGGTTTATCAGCGAAACTAGGGATCACCAAATCGAAGAAGCAAGAGGCTTGATGCCCATTCTTTTGGTTCTGCTGTTTGTTCTTGCCGCCAGCTTCGCGTTTCTGTGGCAAAGAACTCGCCGGCATCACAAGCAGGCTTTGGCGGAATATCATGAATTGGAAGATCACCTGCAGCGTCATTGCCGGGAATTGAATCTGTGGCAGGAAGATTTTACACGTGGGCCGGTGGTATTGTACAAATGCAGCTTGAGGCCACCTAAGCTACTCTTCATTTCGGAAAATGTAAGCAACTGGGGCTTTAGCCCAAAAGAGCTTACTGCTCCCGATGCCACCTTTACGGATATCGTGTATAGCGAAGATAGGGAAAAGGTATCTCAACATTGTCACAATCTGAAGCCAGGTCAGCAAGCCACCATTTATTACAGGGTACTGGGCAAAGATGGCGAGCTGTGCTGGGTGATGGATGTGTGCCGCGTCCTGGTGTCTCCGGAGGATGACGAGCCCCGCCGTTATGGCTACATGATGGATGTGAGCGGACAAAAGAAATTGGAAGCACGCTATTTGGAAGCCAAGGAGAAAGCTGAGGCGGCAAACATCGCCAAGAGTCACTTTCTGGCAAATATGAGCCATGAGATCCGCACACCCTTGAATGGGATCACCGGATTTCTGCAAGTGCTGTCACACATGGATGCCAGCCCTCAGCAACGGGAAATATACAGCATCATGCATTCCTCCAGCCGCAATTTACTCAAGATCATCAATGATATTCTGGATTTTTCCAAGATCGAAAGCGGCAAAATGGAGCTGATTGAAAGTGAATTTAATCTGCGATATATCGTGGACGACATCATCAAGCAATTCTCGCATCAGAGCAAACGTGAGGGACTGGTGATGAACTATCTCATCGACGATAGTATCCCAACAGTGATGAAAGGCGATCAATTGCGCCTGAAACAGATCTTGATAAATCTGATGCAAAACGCGGTGAAATTTACCGAACACGGAAAAATCGAGATCGGTGCCGAACTCTACACATATTCCGAAAGCGACATCCGCATTCTCTTCAAAGTGCTGGATACCGGCATCGGCATCAATCCGGAAAAACAAAAAGACATTTTTGACAACTACTCCCAGGCAGATGGCAACATCACAACGAAATATGGGGGAACCGGACTGGGGCTGGCGATAGTGAAACGCCTGGTGGAACTGATGAACGGCTTTATATGGGTAGAAAGCGAGCCCTCGAAGGGCAGCTGCTTTTTCTTCATCTTGCCCTTCAAACATTACGACAAAATCAAAGAAGCCGAGCCTGAATTGAGCACAGAGGATGTGTTTTACGATAAAAGCCTGAGCGGCAAAGTACTGGTGGTGGAAGACGAACCCATCAACCAAATGGTAACACGCCGACAATTGGAAACCTGGGGTTTGCAGGTAGATGTTGCGGCAAACGGTATGGAAGCCCTTTCCGCTTTTGAGCAAAACAGATACGACGTCATACTGATGGACATACAAATGCCGGTGATGGATGGCATTACTGCCACCCAAAAGATCCGCGATCTGGAGCTTGCCAGACAAATGCATACACCAATTGTTGCCTTCACCGCCGCCGCGTTAGTGGGTGATAGAGAACGATTCCTGGCTGTCGGGATGGATGCCTACATCGCGAAACCGATTGACGTGGAAGAGCTGTATCAAATACTTGGTTCTCTGCTATACGCGGAACAATAAAGAAAGCGGATATCAAAGCAATGAAACAAGCAGCAAGATTGATTCTGATAGCAGGGGGAACCTGCTCCGGAAAGACCACAATCGCCAAAGCTATCGAACGCAGATTGGAAGATCTGAAGACAGTGATTGTATCTCATGACAATTACTATAGGGATCTCGCCCATCTCTCGCTCTCTGAGCGGGCAAAGGTGAATTTTGACCATCCGGATTCCATTGATACAGACTATCTGATGAGAGATCTGCACGATATGCTGGCCGGGATGGCTGTGAACGTTCCGGATTACGATTTTGTAACTCACAGTCGCAACGAAGGCCGCTATTGCATTGCCGACGCGGACGTCATCATACTGGAAGGTATCTTCGCTCTGTATTACAAAGAACTGTTGGATCTCTCCGACCTCAAAATATATGTGGACACAGATGCCGACCTACGGCTGGCACGCAGAATGGGGCGCGATATCATCGAACGCGGTCGCGAGGTGGAAAGCGTTCTGGATCAATACTTGCGCACCGTGAAGCCCTCGCACGAAGCCTTTATCGAACCCAGCAAAAAGAATGCGGATGTGATCATCCCCGGGGACAAGGAATTTGATAAGGTGCTTTATATGCTAAACGGTTATCTGCTATATGAATTGGTAAGCAAAACCAGGCGCGGAAACTGAGCCGTTAGCAGGAAAACATTCATCCCCTCCGGCAGCGATGTACAAAGAATCAGGAATCCTTCAGACGTTCCTGCATAAAGCGTAAAGCAGGGCTGAGGCGTGCCAGATTCTTTTTGGCCCGGCTCAGGGTTTTTTTCGCTTCAGAGCTCTCTCCCAAAAAGATATAGGTCTTCACCAGATTCACATAAATCTCGCTCAGATAAGGCCAGGCTTTTTCGCTTTCTTTCAGGATTCGGATGGATTCCCGCGGCATCCCGGTCTTCAAAGCCGCAGCAGCATAGCGCATCATGTGCTCGGGATTGTTGATCTTGCCCATTTCTGCCGCTTTCCGATAGTTGTAGAAGGACACCATCCACATTTCTTTTTGGGAGTAGATCAATCCGGCAAAGAGATAGAGCTGGATGTGTTCACCGGCATAAGCTTGTGCCATCTTGATGTAGCGCAAAGCTTCGTCAGTGTCGCCAAGCTCCACATACTGCTCGATGATCACAAAATACACAAAAGGATGATTTGGCAAGCGCTTGCGCAATTCCAACATGGTTTCTATGCACTCGCGGTTTTTCCCCATCAAGGCTTGCGCGTAACCGATGTTGTACATAATATCTTCGGTAGGATCCAGTATACGCTTGTAATAAACTAGGGCCAGCCGATATTCGCCGGTAGCCATATAACACGCGCCGATAGCCTGGATGATGCGTTGATTATCCGGTTCTATGGACAGAGCCCGCAAATAGTGTTTGAGTGCCATATTGTACTGCATACGAAACAGAAACAGTTCTGCCATGGAGGCCTGCAAACGTGGTTCGTTGGGATGTTCATCCGCCGCGCTCTGCAATACATGCATGGCATGCAGCCAGTTTTTTCTGCCCAACTCCTGAGCCTGAACAATGATCTGATCTATGTTCATCGGTTTATCTCTTTCAATATCTCTGCGATGGCTCTTTGCAGCTGTTTGTCGTTATTGTCCCGAATATCGTTAAGGCTGTGTTCCACGATAATATCCGGCATGGCTCCGTTACCTTCCATATTGGTGCCGTCCACTTTGTACCAGCCGGTGCCGGGCATCCGCATGGAAGAGCCATCCAAAAGCTGCATTTCCCAAGTGCCGATCACAGCGCCGCTGGAAGGATAGCCAATCACCTTGCCCAGTTTGAGTTCGCGGTAGATGATGGGAAAAATCTCGCCATCGGAAAAGCTCCGCTCGTCCACCAGTACCACCGTGGGCACATAGATGCCATCGCGGGGCTCTACCCGGGGCAAGTTGCCGTAGGATCTGCGAGTGGAATATGCGTATGGTTCACGAGTGAGTAGCGATATTATCTTGTCGTGTATTCTACCGCCTACATTGCCGCGAAAATCCAGGATAATGGCTTCCTTATCATGATTGTCACGATAGAAATCCCGGGTAAAATCCTCATAATTTTGTTCCCCCATAGCCGGCACATGGATGTATCCCACTCTGCCGCCGGTGGCATTTTCTACCAATTGACGATTGCGCTCGGTTTTGTAATCGCACCATAGCTTGCGAGCCGCTCTGCCATCAATTCCGCTCAGCTGTCCGGAGATAATCTCTCCGTCACGTTCGATTTTGAAGCTGATGATCTTGCCCACTTTCCCCACCAATAGGGAGTCGATGGGCGTGTAGCGATCGATATCCACATCGTCCAATTGCGTGAGCAGATCGCCTTCTTTCACTTTATAGAATGCGGAAAGGCGGGTGTTTGGATACACTTTACTGATGCGGATTCCCTTTTTCAGGGTCTCAGAATAGTCAAATTCCACACCTAAATACGCGATGGATTTGTAACTGCTATCCTCGTCCGCGCGGGGAGTAAAGCCTGTATGCGAAGCATTCAGGTCTCCCACCATCTCGTCGATTACCGCGGCTATCTCGTTTATGTTCAAAGCCTTTTGAGCATAGGGCAGATACTCTTCGTAGAGTTCATTCCAGTCCATACCATGCATATTTGGATCGTAGAAATTATCGGCAAAATTGCCCCAAGCTTGCTCAAAGACCTTCTGATTCATCTTGCTTTCGTCGTAGGAGTAATCCAGAGCTATATGGATGTCTTTGCGCTTGCCTTTATCCAGGCCATAGGATTTCAAAGCGCCCTTTTCCAGGTAATAGAGAGTGTCGCCATACAGTTTGAAGCTATTGCTTTCGGTGCTGAAAGTGGCTTCTTCCTTTTTGTTCTTGCCGTAGATGTCACCTTTGTACAGTCCGGCTTTGCTGGTATTGAACCAGGATTGTTCTACGAATAGAAAAGTGGAATCGCTGAGAACCTTGATGGGATACAGGTTTGAAGATTGCCCTTCGTAGAGCAAATAGAGTCGTTTATCGATGCCTTCCCATTCAATAGCCACGGGGGTTTCTGCTTCCGGCTCGATCTTGATCTCCATCACATACAAGCCATCTTCATCCACGGTGACATCATCAATCTCGGGGGCAGCATCATCTTGTGTTTCTGCCTTGCTGCTATCTGTTTCTGTTTGGGGATTCAAAATCTCTGCCCAAGGATCTTCATCATATTCAAATTCGTCTCGGGGCAAGAGATCCAGTCTGTATAGATTGCGATTGCGTGTGAAGATCAGAGAGCGGTTGTCTTTGGTCCAGTGGATGTTTGAGATGTTGTATTGATCTGATAGCACCTTACGATGACTATCTGAAGCAAAGTCGTATATATAGAGTCCACGCATAAAATGCTTGTCGTTCAGGGTTACATAGGCTGCGTGGCTGCCGCTCTTGTTGATGCTGAAGTTCGAGATCACCAGCTCATCGATGTCCATAGGGCGGATCTTTTGAAACGAACTATCTGCCAATGCTATTCTGCCGGCGTTTTTATGATCCCGATAACGAATCTGCCAGCGACCGAACTCATCGCGGTTGATATTGTTTACGCTGAGACTGTCAGCACCAAACCAGCGCACGGGTTCGAGGCTGATTTCTTTGTCGATCCGGGCGCGGAAGAGCGTGTCTTTGCCCTTGTGCAATTTGAATAGTATCAAGTTTCTGTCGTCGATAAATTCTGTTTTTGCCCATCCGGAATGATCGCCGGTAAGAGCTTTGGGCTCTCCGCCTTTGGCAGGCACTACAAAGTTGTCAAATTTATAGTTGAATGATATCAGTTTCCCGCTCTTGGACACGGCGTAGTCGCTGATCTCATCTTTCATACCGTGTTCTCTGATCGGGTTTTCCCAAATGTCCAGAGCAAGGTCTATTTGAAGCTTTTCCACTCTGTCTCTGGAGATTTTGGTGGGATCGTATTTGTAGATTTCATTGAAGTGTTCAAAGACAAGACGGTCATTACTTCTGGCTATGCTGATGTCCCGCACGCTGAAGCGGGGCAGATCACTGGCTTTGAATATACGTTCAAAATCCAGATCATCCACTCTCACCAGTTGATAATTGTCCCCATCGGACATAGCGTAGAAGATCGAATTTGAGAAATGGGAATATACGGGATAGCGCTCTGTGTATTCGGTATCGGTAAGCCGGCTATAGCTCTTGCTTTCGATGTCATAGAGGTGCAGGTCACCATTCAGTGGACCGCGGTAGCTCTCTCTATGAGCATCTCCGTAGCGGCTGAATATGATCTTGCTGTTGTCTGCAGAAAGGCTAGCCCAATAGTCCGCTATTTCGCCCAAAAGCTCCGGGCGTTCTCCATTGATGGGCAGTTTGTAAAAAGAACTGCCGTGTTCAAAACCGTAGCCGATGGCCAGAAGGTTCTCTCCATCATTGAACCAATCCACCACAGAATAGGTTTCACGAATAATGACGCGGGCATCGCCCCCACTTGAAGGCATAATGTAGGAATAAGTTCTGCCTTCACGATTGCTTTTGAAGGCAATCCACTGTCCATCCGGAGACCATATCGGCCCCCATTCCGAAGCGGATGTATCCGTCAGGCGACTGGCGATTCCACCTTTGAAGGACACTTTCCACAGATCATTCGCGTATACAAAGCATACCTCGTTCCCATCCGGCGATATGGCGGGATCCTTGGCAAAACCGGGACTCTGCGCGAACAAAGGAACACTCAACAGCACTACAGCAAACAGCACAAGATACACTCTGAAACTCATAATAATCTCCATTTATTCTTTTTCCACGAGGCTGATCCCGGTCTGACGGGATTTGATCTGATAAGAATGTTTCAACACTCGGAACAAGGTTCTGGGATGCACATATCCTTCCACACGCAGGCTCTTTTTCTGTTCCGCGGGTCGTTTCAAAAACAAGTTCAATTGCTTATCCAATTCGCTCTCGCAGCGTTTGATGCGCTCATGCAGTTCATCCAGAGCCTTGTCGTCTCCATCCTCGCGCAAACGCACAGCTTCTTTGGTCATTTGCATCAACAGCGCTCGATAAAAGGGACTGATGGCGATTTCGATCTCGGTTTCATCACCTTCATGAGAACCCGCGCTACCGATGGATATATTGGCCCCGGATTGGGTTAAGCCTCCGGTGATCCGGCTTTCTTCGTAAGAACCGGTTATATCGCCGTCACAAGCTACCGTAGAGTGCTCGATGTACTCATCAAAATCTATGCCTTTTTTCACATACACGCGCGATTGCCTGATGCCACTCACCTTTAGAGATCCCAAAACTTGAATTCCGGGATTTGTGCAAGAGATGATATCACCTTTTACCTGCAAATCTCCCTCGGTGTAAATGCCGCAATCTTCTAGGTTTCCCTGTACGGTGATAGACTCAGCTCCGGCGATCTGCACATTATGCAGACTCCCTTCAATCTCAAGCTTCAGGGGACTGCGCAGAAAGATATCCGAGGGAACATCCTCCGCCTTCACCTGCAATTCGGTTAATAGGCAGATCTTGCCCTCACTATTCAGATATGGGTAACCGGTGGCTTCAGCTATGAAATCCCGGGATTCATAGCGAACCAGATCCCCGGCCAGCTGTCTGGCTTCATCTTCATTTACCATCGGTGGCGTAATAAGGTCGCCAAAAATGTCATAGATGCTCCCATCCCGCTCAAAGAGATTGTCCGAATAACCTGCCACTACATCCCCTTCTTTTACATAGGTGATGCGGTTCAGGTCTTTCAGATTGAGCTTCTTCAGATCCGGGGATATCGCGTCCGGATCAAAGTGGTAATTGAGAACGGCCTGCTTACCCGGATCTTTCTTGCATACTGCTATCGGGAAGGGTTTATCGTATTCTTTTTCGATGCCGCGTTCCCGGATCAGTTGCAAAGCTTCTTCAAAGCCGGATCTAATGCCGGCCTCATCTATGAGGTCCAATATCTCTTTTTCATCCACCAGGCGGCCACTGCGCTTGATGGTTAACCAAGCTGATGAGCTGTCTTGCCTTAGTTCCAGGATTACGTTGCCACTTTTTCCGGTAAGTATCTTATTCATTGCTGATCCCGATTAGATTGATTTGACGGTTATTCCCCTTATCTCTACGGTAGGAAAAATAAGCGGGGTTTTCATAAGTACATTCATGATGGTTTTCGATGTTGATAAACCTTAGGCCTGCCCTCAACAATTGCTGAAAGATAGTGGTTCGCAGATTCAAATGCCGAAAATGCTGTGTGCAGGGACAAAGCTCCATGCGGCTTAAGCTCTCGTTAAACTGATTCCACACGGCTTCACTCACCTCGTAGTGTTCCTCACAGATGCCGGCTCCTACATGCGCCACGATGTTTTTGGGATCACAAGAGTAATGCTCCACCATGGCTTTCACAGCTTTGCCGGCAATGTTTTGTCTGGTGCCTTCCCTGCCGCTGTGTACGGCTGCCACCACCATCTTCTGCTCGTCGAAAAATAATACGGGAAAGCAATCTGCAGTGCGAATGACTAGGTATTGATTGTCGATATTGCTCACAAAGCCGTCTGCCACTGCTATCTGAGGATGATTGTTCAAACCAGCACCACAATCCTCTTCTCTGCAGTGGTGAATCAGATTGGAGTGAGTTTGCTCGCAGATCACCAAGCGCGCCACAGGGATGGATTTGCCCTCAAGTACAAAATCCTGCTGATGCTTCATCAAGCTCCGATAATCCGGCTCCCTATCGCCCAAATGCCAAAAAATACTCTTCATTTGTTCAACCTCAATCTGGGGGCTCGATATACCGAAGAGTTGGAATTTAGCACCAGCATCTTCAGCATATCTTTACCAAACCGTGGCAACATCCGCAGCCCATTCAAACTCCAGATGAAACACACAGAGGCACACAGCAACATAGATGCCTGAGGA
>Ga0265293_10012631_pt1 | contig 11157 bp, 8 predicted proteins | sample Munlanlewell138R_FD_192505 | JGI IMG/M metagenome (GOLD analysis project Ga0265293, IMG submission 192505) | Leachate microbial communities from a municipal landfill in Southern Ontario, Canada - Leachate well 138R | ecosystem: Engineered > Solid waste > Landfill > Unclassified | place: Canada... | reverse complement strand
TCGGGGGCGTCTGGGTTCTCCCCATGCTCCTCCAGGGGAGTCTCTCCAGCGCAACACTCGCGGTCTTCTCTGTTTACCGGATAGTCGAGCCACTCTACTACGTCCCGGTCATCATCCTGCTCGCCATGGTCGCCATGCGGCTTGAAGAGGCCGGCGGTCTCGCTGCTGACTCGATCCGAACGATAGGGAAGCACTCGTTCGGGATCTATCTCATCCATCCCCTCATCATCGCTGCTTTCGCTGCTGCCTGGATCTCCTCCACCGGGATGGCCTGGACGGACTGGATGACCTATCCGGTGCTCTTTTTTGTGACGGCGGCGGCGAGCTATGGTATCGTCAGGTTTGTTGCACTCCGGCCGGGGCGACGGGGGAGGTGACGCCCGCCGGTGCCTTCCCGGTGAGTGGGGCGGCATCGACCCCACTCGCCCTCCGGGGGCGGGGGATGGGGGGCAACAGGCTCCGACCCCCTGGAAATCTCCGGGTATACGTACCCCGCAGGGGCACTTCCCGGCCGATACCTAAAAAAACTCGTAACAACTCACCCCCATCTCCCGGCAACCAGAATGGCCAGAATCTCCAAAAAAAGCACTCAAAAGCTACAAGTCTAAATCCCTCAAAAACTTCGAAGAATCTCTATCCCTCTCCCCAAAAGGCTACAACGGACCCCATGCCGGCAGAGCAAAAGTACCAAAATTACCCACCACTCCGGACGGATCCCCTACAGAAAAACATGCTCTATAAAACACTTATTTCAAAAACAACGATGGGCTCGCTGAGATTCGAACTCAGGACCTCCGCCATGTCAAGGCGACGTCATAACCAGCTAGACCACGAGCCCGTGTCTGCCCAATAGAGTTAGTGCTCCGGGTATAAAATTATTCCCTCACCGCCACCCCCCGGGCCGGCCGGCATCGTAAAAGGAGGGAGAGATCGATCAGATCTCGGCGTGTTTCGCCGTGTGGATACCATCGATCATCCGGATCTCATCCATCGCATCGGTTGGCACCACAGAATCGACGGTGAGGACCATCAACGCCTCCTCGCCGGGTTTGTGCCGGCCCACCTGCATCCCCGCGATGTTCACGTTCGCGCGGCCGAGGATCGTCGCCGCCTTCCCGATGACACCGGGCTTATCGGTGTGGCGCGATATGACGACATGACCGGTCGGGGTCAGGTCGGTCATGTATCCGCCGATATTCACGATCCGCACCCGGTTCGGGGCGGAGACGTTTCCGCTCACCGACTCGGTCATCCGGTCGGTCTTCGCGGAGATGGTGATGAGGTTTCGGAAACCGTGAGCCTCCTCGGTGGTGGTCTCGCTCACCCGGATGCCGCGCTCCTTTGCGACGAACTCCGCATTCACGATGTTGACCGGTATCTGCAGGATCGGATCCAGCAGCCCCTTCAGGATGATCCGGGTGATGAACTTCGTGTTCGGCACCTGGGCGATCTCGCCGCCGTAGGTGACATCGATCGACTCAAGGCGCCCCTCGATGAGCTGGATGAGCAGACTACCCATCTTCTGCGCGAGCAGAGCGTAGGGTTCGATAAGCGCCTGCTGTTCGGCGGGGATCATCGGCGCGTTCACCACGTACTTCGCCGGCCCGCCCGAGAGAACGCTGATACACTGGTTCGCAACCGAGACTGCGACGTTCATCTGCGCCTCGACCGTGCTCGCCCCGAGGTGCGGGGTGACGATCACCTGATCGAGCCCGATGAGCGGGGAATCGGTCGGCGGTTCAGACTCAAAGACGTCCACCGCAGCGCCGGCGACCTTGCCGCTCGCGATCGCGTCCGCGAGCGCCTTCTCATCGATGATCCCGCCGCGGGCGCAGTTGATCAACCTGACACCATCCTTCATGGTGGCGATGGTCTTCGCGTTGACCATATGGCGCGTCTCCTTGATCAGCGGCGTATGGACCGTGATAACATCGGCACGCCTGAAGAGTTCATCGAGTGAGACCAGCTCAACACCGAGGCTTGCCGCCCTCTCCTTGCTGATGAAGGGGTCGTAGGCGATGCACTTCATCTCCATCGCCCGGGCGCGTTTCGCAACTTCGTTGCCGATACGCCCGAACCCCACGATGCCGAGGGTTTTTTCGTTGAGCTCGACTCCCATGAATTTAGAGCGCTTCCACTCACCCCTCTTGAGCGATGCGCTCGCCTGGGGGATGTTTCGCGCGAGCGAGAGCATCATCGCCATCGTGTGCTCCGTTGCCGCCAGGGTATTCCCTTCAGGAGCATTGGCGACGATGATACCCCTGCGCGTCGCTGCATCAATATCGATATTATCTACTCCAGCGCCGGCGCGACCGATGAACTTCAGCCTCGGTCCCGCATCGATTACGCGCGCTGTCACCTCGGTGCCCGAGCGCACCAGCAGGGCATCGTAATCCCCGATAACAGCAACAAGCTGATCCTCGGTCAGCCCGGTATTGACATCCACATCACAGAATTCCTTCAGGATGCCAAGTCCTTCCTCTGCCAGCGGGTCGCTGACAAGCACTCTATACCTCACAGTTGAACCCATATCTGGTTTGACATCATGTGTATTGATGCTTTTTCTTCCGAAATCTTTTATGGATTGGTGAGAAGTATATGTGTGGTGCGAGCATGAAGGAAATGCCCAACATTCTGTGGCTTGAAGAAATAAAAAAGGAGGATATCATCTCCGTAGGTGGAAAGGGAGCATCTCTGGGCGAGATGACCTCCCTCGGCCTCCCTGTACCGAAGGCGTTTGTGGTGACCGCCCAGGCATTCCGCAAGTTCCTGATCGAGAAGGGGATCGAGGATACAGTCTTTCGCAGACTGGAGCGCCTGGACGTCGACGATAACGATGCCCTGGAGTCAGTCTCCAGGGAAGTGCAGGATATCGTCCTGAGCGTCGATATCCCCGACCACATCAAAGAGGATATCATCGATGCGTACGCCCGGATGGGTGCAAACGGGGAGGTTGTCGCCGTCCGGTCGAGTGCTACCGCTGAAGATCTCCCGGAAGCAAGTTTCGCCGGTCAACAGGAGACGTTCCTCAACGTCCTCGGTGATGATGACCTTCTCGAAGCAGTCCAGCGATGTTGGGCCTCGCTCTACGGTGCGCGGGCTCTATACTACCGGGCAAAGCAGGGATTCGACGACCGTGGTGTGAACATCGCTGTCGTCGTACAGGATCTCATCCGGTCCGAAAAATCAGGTGTCCTGTTCACCTCCCACCCCGTCACCGGCGAACCCCTGACGATCGTCGAGGGATCCTGGGGACTCGGCGAGGCCGTCGTCTCCGGGAGCGTCTCGCCTGACAACTACGTCTTTGACCTGCGTTCCGGGCGCGTTGTCGACCGCCTGATAGCCGAGAAGGAGATCATGATCGTTCCGGAGGGCGAACGTGGGGTAAAGACCGTCAATCTCTCCTCTGAAGAGCGCATCGCTCCGGTCCTCTCGGATGATGAGGTGGCACGCCTCGCAACGTTCGGAAAGATCGCGGAGGAGCACTACGGCGTTCCGCAGGATATCGAGTGGGCGATCATCGGTGACGAGATATTCATCCTCCAGTCCCGGCCTATCACGACCATTCGGCAGCCGGATATCCCCCGTGCCGGCGCAAAACCAGAATCCACGCTCGGCGAGGTGCTGCTTGAGGGGCAGGGTGCCTCCCCCGGGATAGCGAGCGGCCGGGTCGTTATCGTCCGGGACGTTCGGGATACAAGCACGATCAAGGATGGTGATATCCTGGTCACCCGGATGACCAACCCCGACATGGTGCCGGCGATGCGCCGGGTCAGGGCTATCGTGACCGATGAGGGCGGTATGACCTGCCACGCGGCGATCGTGAGCAGGGAGCTCGGGACGCCGGCGGTCGTCGGGACGAAGAAAGCGACAAAGACCCTGCAGGACGGTCAGGTCATCACCGTCGACGGGGAGAAGGGTATCATCTATGAGGGAGCGGTCGAGACTCCGGCCCCGGCAGCACAGGCGACAGTCGTGGCGGCGGCAGCCCCCATAATCACCGGCACGCTCGTCAAGGTGAACGTCTCCCTCCCGGAAGCTGCAAAGCGAGCCGCCGACACCGGAGCGGATGGTGTCGGTCTGCTGCGGATCGAACACCTTATTCTCGGTCTCGCGAAGACCCCGGGGTGGTACGTCGAGCACGGTGAAGAGGAGACGTTCATAAACGAGCTCTACACCGGCATCAAGACAGTGCTCGATGCCTTCCCCGGAAAGTCGGTCTGGGTGCGGACGCTGGACGCTCCGACCGACGAGTTCCGGAACATGGAGGGCGGCGAGGTAGAACCGCTTGAGCACAACCCGATGCTCGGGTGGCGCGGCATCCGCCGGGATCTCCGGAGCCCGGAGCAGTTCCGGATGCAGATTGAAGCCTTCAAGCGGCTCTGGGCCGCAGGCTACAGCAACCTCGGGGTCATGTTCCCACTTGTAAACCACCCGGCTGAGTTCATCCAGGCCCGGGCGATGATGAAGGAGTGGGGGGTCGATGTCGAGAACGCGATCCTCGGCGTCATGATCGAGGTTCCGAGCAGCGCCATCCTCATCGAGGACTTCATCAAGGCTGGCATCAGGTTCGCCTCGTTCGGGACGAACGATCTCGTCCAGTACACACTCGCGATCGACCGGAACAACGAGCATGTCGCGGATATGTACGAGCCCGAGCACCCTGCAGTGCTCTGGCTGATCGACTACGCGATCAAGGCCTGCCGGGAGCACGGTGTCGAGTGCTCGATCTGCGGCCAGGCCGGCTCCGACCCCGATATGGTCGCGTGGCTCGTCGGGCACGGCATCACCAGCGTCTCGGCAAACATCGATGCGGTTGTGCGCATCCGTGAAGCCGTAGCCCGGAAAGAGCGGCAGATCCTCCTTGATGCGGCGAGAAGAAATGCGTGAGGTCGGGTGCTCCGAGGAGGAACTCTTCTCCTTCCTCTCTCTCATGCGAGAGAAGGATCTCGGCTACCGGAATATACTGAGTTCGATGTGCACACCGCCCCACCCTGTCGCGGTACGGGCGCACGAGCTCTTCCTTGAGACAAACCTCGGCGACCCCGGGCTCTTCCCCGGGACAGTCGCGCTTGAGGAGCTCCTCGTCCAGAGGCTCGGCACACTGATGCACCTCCCGCTCGCGGGAGGATATGCGACCTCCGGCGGGACGGAGTCAAACATTCAGGCGCTCCGGATAGCAAAGAAACTGAGACCCACAAAATCTCCGAACGTGGTCGTCCCGGAGTCCAGCCATTTCTCGTTTCAGAAAGCCTGTGATATACTGGGGCTTGATATGCGGCCGGTGCCGCTCGATGCAGAGTTCCGGATGGATGCCGATGCGATCGAGGACCTCGTTGATAAAAGCACGGTCGCTCTCGTCGGCATCGTCGGGACGACGGAGTATGGGGTGAATGATCCCATAACCCGCCTCTCCGAGATCGCCCGGGATCACGATATCTTCCTCCACGTCGACGCCGCCTTCGGGGGGATGGTGGTGCCGTTCCTCGATCGGCCGGCCCCGTTTGATTTCCGGCTCCCCGGTGTCGACTCCATATCCATCGATCCCCACAAGATGGGGATGAGCACCATACCGGCCGGCTGCCTCCTCGTCAGGGATCCGAGGTGCTTCTCCTCGCTCAACGTCGATACCCCCTACCTGACCGTGAAGCAGGAGTGCACCCTCGCCGGGACCAGACCCGGCGCATCGGTGGCGGCCGCCGTCGCGGTCCTCGAGTACCTGGGTATGGACGGCATGCGGGCGGTGGTCGCCGGGTGCATGGAGAACACGCGGAGGATGATCGAGGGGATGGAGACGCTCGGCTACCCGCGCGCGGTGACGCCGGACGTCAACGTGGCGACGTTCTCCTGCGACCACACACCCGACGGGTGGCGGGTCTCAAGGACCCGTGCCGGGCACATGCGGATCATATGCATGCCTCACGTCACCCGCGATGTCGTCGAGGCGTTCCTGAAAGATATGGGTGATATGGATGCTTGAGCGACTGGTACATTCACTGGAGACCTCCCCCGTCATGCAGCGCGGGGAGTACAGCTACTTCATCAACCCGATAACCGACGGGGTGCCGCTCGTTGAACCGGCTATCCTCCGTGAGGTCGGGTGTGCCATGGTGCGGACCCTTGATCTCAAAGATGTCGATACGATCGTCGTCTGTGAGGCGATGGGGATCCACATCGGTGTCGCGTTATCGATGATGACCGATATCCCGATGGTCATCGTCAGGAAACGCTCTTACAATCTGCCCGGGGAGGTCGCGGTACACCAGACCACCGGCTACTCGAAGGGAGAACTCTACTTAAACGGTGTCAGCGCGGGCGACCGCGTCGTGATCATCGATGACGTCTGTAGCACCGGGGGGACACTCCGCGCTCTTATAAGCGCTATAGAACAGGTCGGCGCTGAGATCGTCGATATCTGTATTGTTGTTACCCGAAGCGATGCCGATATCGGCCGGCCGTATAAGACCCTGGTCCGGATCGATGTCGCCGAAGGCCGGGTGCGTGTCGTTGATACCTGTATCTGATATTATCCGCCGGCTCCAGGAATGCGGCGCAAAACGCGTCGCCCTCCAGTTCCCGGCAGGACTTGCGCGGCAGGCACCGGGGGTAGCGGCCGCGCTCCGCGATGCCGGGTTTTTTGTGATCGTCAGCGGCGACCCCTGCTACGGGGCCTGCGACCTCGCGCTCGATACCCTCACGTATGCCGACGTACTGGTCCACTTCGGCCATGCGCCGGTGGAAGAGCGACCCCGCGTCATATACGAGCCTGTCCGGATCGACTTCGACGTGAACGCACTCTCCCGCGCCCTGCCGATGCTTGAGAGCCGCCGGATCGGTCTCGTCACCACAGTCCAGCACGCCCACCTGATCGGTGCGATGACCGCGTACCTCGCGGAACACGGGATCGAGGCGGTCATCGCTCCCGGGGATGGGCGCACGCCGATCCCGGGGCAGGTGCTCGGGTGTAACTTCGTCGCCGCACGCGCGACCGGGGCGGACGAGATCCTCTTCGTCGGGACGGGGGTCTTTCACCCGACCGGGATCCAGCTCGCCACCCGGGCACGGGTGGTGGCGCTCGACCCTTTCACCGGCGAAGCACAGGTGGTGGATGCGTCCCGCCTGGTCCGGCGTCGCGCCGCAGTTATGGCGAAGGCACAGGATGCCGCGAGTTTCGGGATCATCGTCAGCACGAAGAGCGGACAGCAACGGATGGCGCTTGCTCGAAGGCTCGCCTCGCTCTCAGACCGTGCGTTTCTCGTCACGATGCGTGAAGTCTCCCCCGCCGGTATGCTCGACCTCGGGTTTGGTGCCTACGTGAACACCGCATGCCCACGGCTCGCCTACGACGACCAGGTCCGGTTCCCATTCCCGGTGCTGACACCGCCGGAGTTTGAGATCATCTGCGGTGTCCGGGCCTGGGATGATTATGCAATCGACGAGTACCTCTCGCCATGAACCTCCGACACCTTGAGATGCGGCTCGAGCGCCTGCAGGGCTTCGACCGTCCGACTGCGCGCCTCGAGCAGTACCAGACCCCGGCACCGGTTGCGGCCCGCCTCCTCCACCATGCCGCCATGCAGGGGGCGATCGGAGGACGTCGGGTCTGCGATCTCGGGTGCGGGACCGGGATACTCGCCTGCGGTGCGGCGCTCCTCGGTGCGTCGACCGTGGTCGGTGTGGATATCGACCCGGCCGCGATAGACGTTGCCCAAAAAAACGCGGATACGCTCGGGGTCGAGGTTGACTTCATCGTCGCCGATGTCAGGAGCGCTGATATCGATTGGGCCGCACTTACGTGCGACACCGTTGTGATGAACCCCCCGTTTGGTGCGCAGAAGGCGCATGCCGACCGGCCGTTCATCGACCGGGCACTTGAACTCGGGAACGAGGTCTACGGCATATTCAACGAGGGCTCAAGTCCCTTCGTGGCGGCCTACACCGAAGGTCGCGCGGTGGTTGAGGAGGTGATCCGGTGCATCTTTCCCATGCGACGGACGTTTGCACACCATTGCAGGGACCGGCTAGATATTACCGTAGAGGTCGTACATTTGATACGGATCTGACACTGTGACCTCTGATACAAAATCCGTCTGGGGGCTCTCTGCCGCCCACCTGGTTACCGACCTCTATTCGCCGGTCCTCCCCGCAATCCTGCCGCTCCTCATCGTAGAACAGGGCTACTCGTTCTTCCTCGCAGGGTTGATCGTCACGGTCTTCAACCTGACATCATCGATGATGCAGCCGCTCGTCGGCTGGCTCTACGATACCCGGGGACTTGCGATCCCTATCAGCATCACTGTTCTCCTCGGCGCGGTGTTCATATCGATCGTCGGATTGCTCAACAACTACTATCTTGTTCTCGCATCCGTCGCTATAGCGGCGCTCGGGCATGCTCTCTTCCACCCGGCTGCGCTCGGGACCATAAGCCGCCTGACCCGGGATGCGAGCCGGGGCCGGATCACCTCCTACTTCGTCATCGGTGGGAACCTGGGATACGCAGTCGGCCCCATATGCGCCGGGGTGGCTGTCGGCCTCATGGGTCTTCCCGGGCTCGTCATACTCGCAGTTCCCGGCATCGTTATGGCAGGGGTTCTCCGCTACGTCCTGCCCACACCGGGACGCCGCGAGACCCCTGCGCCGGCCGCCTGGGATGCGCGCCCAGCACGTCGGGCGATCGTCCTCCTGGTCGTGGCCTCAGGTCTCCGGGCATGGGCGATATTCGGATCGGTCGCGTTCCTCCCGACCATCCTCACCATGCGGGGCATCGACCTCGTGACCGCGAACCTCCTGGTCTCGGGCATGCTCATCGCCGGGGTCGTGGGGCAGCTCGTCGGCGGGTCGCTCTCGGACCGCTACGGCCGCAAGGAGTGCACGATCGTAGGCCTCGTCACCGCCATACCGCCGTTCTTCGTCTTCCTCACATCCGAAGGCGTCATATCACTGGTTGCGCTGATCATATTCGGGTTCATCCTCTGGTCGACCTTCGCCGTCACGGTCGCCATGGCCCACGAGATAGCGCCGGGGAACGTCGGGCTCGTCTCCGGTCTGATGCTCGGGCTCGCGGTCGGTGTGGGCGGGCTGGGCGTTGCGGTCACCGGGTGGATCGCAGATATGACATCGCTCTCGGTCGGGTTCATGACGATCCCGCTTGCGATCATACTCGCCATACCGTTCTTCCTCGCGGTCCCCTACCCCTGGAAGGTTCTCTCGCGGGGAAGATCCTCCACCCAAACCCCTTAAGTAGAAGAGGCGCGGACTCCACCGCCGATGATCACCCGGTTCCGGCGCTACCGCCAGATCGCCGATGTGCTGGTCAGGTACGGCTTTGGGATCCTCGTCCAGGAGGTCATTCCCGGCACCGGTCGACTCCGGGCACTGTTCCGGAGGCGCCCGGGCAGGGATGAGTCGGTATACGAGCGGATCCGGCTTGCCATCGAGGAACTGGGGCCGACCTACATCAAGTTCGGCCAGATCATGAGCATGCGCCGGGAGAACCTCCCGCCCGGGCTCATTGAAGAACTCCAGAAACTCCAGGACCAGGTTGCCCCGCACCCGTTTGAGGAGATCCTGCCGGTTATCCAGCAGTATTGTCCGGAGATCGAGGAGTGTTTCAAGAGTATCGATGAAGAACCGATCGCGGCCGCCTCACTCTCCCAGGTGCATCGCGCGGTGCTCCATGACGGGCACGTCGTCGCTCTCAAGGTGCAACGACCGGGGATCGGTGACCTCATCGAGACAGATATTCTGATCCTGCACTCGCTTGCACGGAGGGTCGAGTCGCTCTTCCCCGACCTCAGGGTGTACAACCTCCGCGGCATGGTGGATGAGTTCTCCGATCAGATCAGGCGCGAGCTGGATTTTATCCAGGACGGTATGAACGCGGATCGCTTCAGGAGAAACATGCGCACGATCCCGGGTGTGAAGATTCCCCGGATCCACTGGGAGATCTCCGGTGCTCACCTGCTCGCCATGGACTACATCGAGGGGGTGCGGATCGATGACATAGCAGCCATCCGGGCGCTCGGCATCTTCCCCGAAGATATCGCCGACGTAGGGTTCTCCGCCTACATCCAGCAGATCTTCATGGACGGCTTCTTCCACGGAGATCCCCACCCGGGAAACCTCCTGATCACCAGGCGAGGGGAGATCACCTTCCTCGATTACGGCATCGTCGGGGTTCTCCGCCCGGAGAGACGGCGTGCCCTCGCCGACCTCCTCCTTGCCATGACCAGAACAGACGTCACGGGTGTCATTATAGCGCTCGAAAGTCTCGATATGCGTATCAGCCCGGCGGATCTCGATTCCGTGAAGGATGATCTCTACCTGGCTCTCCTGGACTACCAGCAGATGCAGATCGCGCAGATGGACTTTTCAGTAGCCATCCAGGGCCTGACCGACACCCTCCGGCGCTACCGCATCAGGGTTCCGTCAAACCTCATGCTGATACTGAAAGTCATCATCATGGTGATGGATATCGGCACACTCCTCGACCCATCGTTCAACTTCAATCAGCGGATTCAGCCACATCTCGTCGAGATCATTGCACAACAGCGGATATCCTCCGACACCGTGACTGATACCGCCCGCTCGATTGTAGATGCAACCGAGGGGCTTCTCGCCATCCCACAGAACGTGAACGAGACACTAAAGACCCTCTCTGAGGGGAACATCACGATCGAGCTCGAGGCTACCGATCTTGCGGAGATCGTCGGCGTCATCGACGAGACGAGCGATAAAATCATCGTCGGGCTGGTCGTCGCTGCGATCGTCGTGGGTTCATCGCTGGTTCTCCGTGTAGCCGATCTCCCGGTTCCCCGCTATATCACGACCCTTGCGGTCGTGGGGTATGTCTTTGCAGTAGTGATCGGGTTCTATGCGGTCTGCGATATCCTCAGACAGGGGAGAATCATTCGACGGTGAGAGAACCTCCCCTCTTTCGCGCCGGGGCAGCACCAAAAAATTATTCCGATTTTTTCTTAAAGAATAGCCGGCAGTGACACATGCCCTGATCCTCGATCTCTTTCTCGTGGTATATGCAGGGACAGATGATGATCTTATCTTTTTCGGGATCTCCGCTCCGGAGCCTGCAGGGGCAGTACGCCGCCCCGAACTTCTCTTCGTTCCGGGCAAGCCCGCGAAGGACGGCCGAGAGTTGTT
>Ga0265293_10012630_pt1 | contig 11158 bp, 10 predicted proteins | sample Munlanlewell138R_FD_192505 | JGI IMG/M metagenome (GOLD analysis project Ga0265293, IMG submission 192505) | Leachate microbial communities from a municipal landfill in Southern Ontario, Canada - Leachate well 138R | ecosystem: Engineered > Solid waste > Landfill > Unclassified | place: Canada... | reverse complement strand
GTGGCGCGGTAAGCGTCCGGCGCTCGCGGCCGCGCGAGGGCGCCCTCGATGCGCGTCCTCAGGGCGGTGAGGGGCGAGCGGAGGTCGTGCGCTGCCGCCCTCAGGAAGTCGACCTCCCGGTCCATGCCGTCGGCCAGGCGCGTGAAGGTGGCTTGCAGGGTGCGCGCCAGGCGCCCGAGCTCGTCGCCGGCCGCCACGCCCGGCAACGGCGTGCGCAGCTCGCGCGATCCCGACAGGCCGGCAGCGGCGCGCTCCAGTTGCCTGACGGGCGCAAGCATGTTGCCCGCCACCAGGTTGCTGAGGGCCGCCACCACCAGCGCGGCAAGCGGCACGATGACGGCCAGCGCCGAGAGGTAGGCCCTCAGCGCCACGCGCACCCCGCCCGCGTCGCCCGCCAGTTGCAGCACGAAGCGCTGGCCGTCCTCGCGCACCTCGCGGCTGAGGACCTGGTGCAGGCCCACGATGGAGTAACCAGTGGGTGCGTCCAGCGGCACGTTGGGGAAGTCGGGCGTGGCGGCCACCACCTCGCCCTGCTGCAGCAGCCTCACGTGGACGTCGCTCGGGAAGTCGCTCTTGAGTGCGAGGGCCTCGTGCTTCTCGTCGGGTACGTGGACGCTGACGCGTTCGACGAGGGTCTCGAGGCGCCGCTCCTCGCTCTCCTTGAGGAAGCTGCGCAGCACCAGGAACAGCGCCAGCGCCGTGAGCAGCAGCACCGCCACCGTCTGCACCACCAGTATGAGTGCCAGCCTGCGGTGAAGGCTGGGCCGGCTGAAGTAGCGCTTCACGACACCCGGTACCCTCTGCCGCGGGCGCTCTCCACGGCGGAGTCCGCCAGCTTCTGGCGCAAGTAGCGCACGTAGACGTCCACCACCCGGGGCTCGCCGAAGAAGTCGGGACCCCAGACCCGGTCGAGCAGTTCCTGCCGCGTGAACCAGCGCTGCGGGGCCCGCAACAGCGCCTCCAGCAGGTCGTACTCCCTGCCCGTGAGGCCAACCTCGTCGCCGTCCCAGAAGACGCGGCGCGCCTTCGCCTCCAGCGTGCCGCGGCCTCCGGCGAAGCTCACGTCGTCGGTGGCGCGCTCCAGGCTGCGCCTCACCAGTGCCCGGAGCGTGGCCTGCAGCTCCGCCAGCGCGAACGGCTTCACCAGGTAGGCGTCGCCGCCAAGGTCCAGGCCGGCCACGCGGTCGGCCAGGGCGCCCCTAGCGGTGAGGAACACGATGGGCGTGGTGACGCCCTCCTCCCGCAGGGTGCGGCCCAGCTCGAAGCCGTCCAGGCCCGGCAGCATGACGTCGAGGATCATCGCGTCGAAATCGCCGGCCCTGGCGCTCTCCAGGCCGGAGTGGCCGTCGGAGTTCCACGTCACGTGGTGGCCGGCCTCCTCGAGCGCAGTGAGCAAGGGAGCGGCGATCCGCGGGTCGTCCTCGACGAGCAGGAGCCTCATGCGCGCGCCTCCTGCTTCAAGTCTACGGCGCCTTGGCGGGCGCGCGGCGCCCCTCCACCATGCGGATGGCGAACGTGAAGGCCACCAGGGTGACGGCGCCGAGGTAGGCCCAACCCAGGCGGTCGCTGCCCACCAGCACGCCGTGCAGGGTGCCGGCCACGAAGGCGGGGTAGGCCAGAAGGTGGAGCAGCTTGACCCACTTGGCGGGCAGCTTGCGGCGCCACGCGAAGGTGAGGAACGGCGCCAGCATGAAGTAGCTCGCCACCGTTCCGAGCCCCATGGCGAAGGGCGAGAAGGTGGCCATGCCCGGCACCAGCACGCCGACCAGCGGCTGGGAGTGAGTGGTTCCTACCAACGACAACGCCACGTGGACGGCCACCAACACCAGCCCACTTCCGGCGGTGAGGCCGTGCCAGCCGTACTGCAGCGGCTTGGCGAGCCAAGGTGGCGGCGTGAACCGCGCCGACAGCAACGCACCCGAGGCCACGCTCAACGCCAGCAGCAGGTAGCCGATCACTCCCGTCAGGCGCAGGAACGCCCACACCCAGGCGCTCGGCGCCAGGCCGGCGTACGCCAGCAGCCAGAAGGCGCCCAGGGCCGCCACGGGCCCCCACAGGAGGTAACGGTTAACTTGCGGGTACGAAACTACTGGCAGCGCCATGCGCTACTCCTCTCACATCTTGTTCGAAGACGTCACCGGCGCGGTCGACCACCCACGCCCTTTCCACCTGCAGGGCGGCGGGCACCGGGGCCCCGAAGAGCAGCAACTTGGTAGCTACTTCCGCGCGTTTAAGCGAGCGGCCTACCACGGTGGCCTGCACCCAAGGCGATTCGCTCGGCCTGCCGGTGCGCGGGTCGATGAGGTGATGGGCGCCGCGCCAGGCGCGCCGAGCCACGCTGGAGGTGGCCACTCCCCACCTGCCCGGTGGGAGCGTGAGATGCCACTCCTCGGCGCCTCCCAGCAAGTTCACCTCCGTTGCCTGTCGCGAGTCGACGAGCACGTCCCCACCGGCGTCGATGATCACGTCGTGGCGACCAGCGGCGACGCGCTCCACCGCCCAGCCCTTGGCGGTGCCGCCGAGGTCGATGGCGGCGCCCGCCGGCAGCACTACCTCGCTCGGCGAAAGCCGCAACTGGCTGATGCCGGGTACGGCCGGCTGTTCGCCCTGCCCCTGCTCCCAACCGGCGCCCCGGCCGGCACCCTCCGTCCAGCTCTGGCGGTAACCGTGCCACTCCAACAGTCGGCCGATGAGCGGCGTCACCAGGCCATCCGACAGCCTGCAGGCCTCCACGGCCCACGCCAGCGCCTCGAGGAGCACGGGCTCCGGGTCGCTCAGCTTGCCGGCGCGGTTGAGTTGCGTGACGGGCGACTCGTGAAAGCGCGTCAAGCCTGTCTCCAGGCGGCGCAGCTCGGCGGCCATCTCGCGTGCCGGCCCGTAATGCCCTTGTGCCTCGATGACGACCGTGGTCCCCATGGCGTTGAAACTCAAGCTGGTTTTGGAGCCGGTCGTGGCGCGAGGGTGGACTCCAGGGAGGCGCCGGTAGGATCTTGCCGTCTGCTGGTCGGTCATGAGGCGCGCGTCGACGCCTTCGCCGAACGCGATCTGCCCGGCGCCAAGGTCACACGGGTCCCGAGTTGGGCTTGTGACGCGGAGTTGAGCGCCAGGCTCGGATAGACGGCCATCACTCGACCGGACGTGTCCACCACCACCAACTGGGTGGGCGACGCGGCCTGTACAGGGCTCGCCTGCGCGCGCAGCAGTTGCCAAGTGGCGCCCGCGCCCACGCCGATCAGGGCGGCGAGCAGCCAGGTGGTCGAGGCGGCCTTGTCGAACTTGGGGCGCCGCCCGGGCTTGGGCCGGACCGGCGCGGCCGTGGGTTTGGCCTCGCCCGGCGTCATTCGGCACTCCGGAAGTTCGCGATCGTCGTGATCAGGCCCTGGACCAAGGAACCCACTTCGGTCCGGTTCTCGTGGTCGTCGTGATGGTCGTCATCGTCGTCGTGCTTGGACTTGCGGTCCTTCGACTCCTTCTTGTCGTGGTCCTTATCGTGGTCCTTGTCGCGCTTCTCGTCGTGGTCCTTGTCGTGCTCGTCGTCATCGTGGTCGTCATCGTCATCGTCTTCGTAATAGGCGTAGTCGTCGACGTAGCCGTCTCCGTAGATGCCGGCGTAGGCGTCGGGGGAGATGGTCAGGGTGCCGTCGGGTCCGGTGAGCAGGGGCAGCGCCGTTCCACCGACCGCGGAGACGAGCCCCGGGTCGACTGCCTGCGAAGGCTGCATGGAATCCAGCAGTGCGTAGCCGGCGGCGAACGCGGCAGCGGCGCTGAGGATGGCGATTATCAAGGTGCGTGGCGACATGGTGTTCCTCCTTGACACCAAGTTGCGCCTGCTCGGTTAAGTGGGGGTTAGGGACCCCGTCCACCGGCAGGCACATAATCGGCCCATGCCCACAGCCATCGACCACCTGCTCTTCGCCGGCCCCGACCTCCCGACCCTCAAGCAGCAACTCGAGCAGCTGAGCGGCCTTGCGCCCGCCGGCGGCGGGCGCCACGAGGGCTTCGGCACGCACAACGCGCTGCTCGGCCTGGACGCCGACCGTTACCTCGAACTGATGGCGCCCGACCCCGCCTCGCCGTCCGGCGCGTTCGCGGACGCCATCGCCTACCTGGACGGGCCGGCCCTGCACACCTATTGCGCTCGGGTCGACGATCTTGGCGCCCTGTGTGCTCGCGCACGAGCGGTGGGCCTGGAGGCGACGGAGTCGCCGGGCTCTCGTGTGCGCCCCGACGGCTCACTGCTCGAGTGGACGCTGACCTTCGTCACCGGCCACCCCTACGGTGGCCACTTCCCGTTCTTCATCGATTGGCGTGGCTCGGCCCACCCGTCGGCGGCCCTGAGGGCCGGCCTGCGCTTGACGGCGTTGTGGCTCGAGCATCCCGACGCCGCTGGCCTCGCCAAGTTGCTGCGTGAGGTGGCCGGCTTCGGCGGGAGCAACGTGAGTGCGGCGGGGGAGTTGAGGCCGCTTACGGCGGTCACGCCGCGCCTGCGCGCCGACTTCACGGGTCTTAGGGGCGACTTCTGCCTTGGCGGCGGAGGTGCAGGTATGCGGCGCTGATCCGGGTGCCGCTACGGGGTTCTGATGAAGTTGCCCGAACGTGGCGCTGACGAGCTTGCCGTAATCGGCGTTGAAAAGGCGTCGAGCGCCTCTGACGAAGCTACTGGCATACACGAAGCGCGGAGGTACGACGAGGCTCCTATCGCCGGACCGACCCGACGTGCGCCCTCCGCTTCCAAGGTGCGTCAGGGGTGCTACACTCCTGCGTCGCGACGCCCTGGCCGGAGCAGAAGGCGTGCGGCGGAAGGAACGTGCCAGCATGTCCTCAACCCTCTCGAAGATCGTCGCCGCCCTAGTCCTCGTCGCCTGGTTGGTCGTTGCCGGCCTCGGCGGGCCGTACTTCGGGCGGCTGTCGGAGGTGACCACGCAGTCGGCCACCAGCTTCCTTCCCGCCACGGCGGAATCCACGCGCGTTACCGAGTTGCAGCAGGCGTTCGCGCAGGACTCGAACCCTCCCGCCATCCTCGTCTACCACTCGCCGGACGGCCTCAGCCCGGAGACGCAGGCGAAGTTGCGGGACCAACTCGCGGCCATCGCGAAGCTCGAAGGGGTGCAGCAGACCTCGCCGCTCATCCCGTCGGCGGACCGCAACGCGGCCGGCGAGCCCTACGCCCTGCAGGCCTTCGTGCTCCTGGGTGGTGACCCCGGCGACGCGGTGGAGCGCATCCGCGCCCTCAACCGCGAGCAGGTGGGGAACGTCGAGGCGTACGTGACCGGGCCGGCCGGGCAGCTGGCGGACATCCGCGACGCGTTCTCGGGCATCGACGGGATCTTGCTGCTGGTCGCGGTGCTGGCGGTGCTGCTCATCCTGATAGTCGTTTACCGCAGCCCGGTGCTGCCGTTCGTGGTGCTGTTCAGCGCGATAGCGGCGTTGGCGGGCGCCATCGTGGCCGTCTTCTACATGGCCCAGGCGGGCGTCATCAAACTGGACGCCCAGGCGCAGGGGATCTTGTTCATCCTGGTCATCGGCGCCGCCACCGACTACTCGCTGCTGCTCACCGCCCGCTACCGCGAGGCCCTGCTCGAGAACGAGAGCTCGCTGAAGGCGTTGAGGGTGGCATGGCTCGGCAGCGTGGAGCCGGTGCTTGCCTCGGGCGGCACCGTCATCGCGGGCCTGTTGTGCCTGCTTTTCTCCGACCTCAACTCCAACAAGGCGGTGGGGCCGGTGGCGGCCTCGGGCATCGTCTTCGCCCTGTTGTCGGCCCTCACGCTGTTGCCGGCGCTGTTGGCGCTCCTGGGCCGCCGCGCGTTCTTCCCGAGTGCACCGCGCTACCATGCCGCCCCCAGCCACGGGGTGGGCTTCTGGGACGGCATCGGCCGGGCGGTGGCCAACCGGCCGCGCGTGCTCTGGGGCGCCACGCTCGCGGTCCTCGTCGTGTTGGCGCTGTTCGTGCCGCAGTTCCGCGCCAGCGGCATCTCGCAGAACGACTTCATCCTGGGCGCCTCGGAGGCGCGCTCGGGCGAGAACGTGCGCGCCGAGTACTTCGTAGCGGGCTCGGGTACCCCGGTCATAGTCATGACCAGCCCGGAGGAATCGGACGCCGTGATGGCGGCCGTTGCCAAGGTGCCCGGCGTCGAGAGCGTTACGCCGCGCGCGGCCGGCTCGGGCGCCCCGACGCGGCCCGGTGAGTCCGCCAAGCCCGCAGTGGTGACCGTCGACGGGCGCAGCTGGGTAGAGTTGCAGGCCACCCTGTCGTACTCGGAGGACAGCGAGGAAGCGCTCGACACGGTGCGGACGCTGCGCACGGCGGTGAGGGCCGAGGACCCCGGCGCGCTGGTGGGCGGCGGCAGCGCGGCGAACTTAGACACGCGCGACACGGCGCGCAGCGACCTCTTCAAGATCATCCCCATCGTGCTGCTCGTCATCACGGTCGTCCTTGTGCTGCTGCTCAGGTCGATACTGGCGCCCGTGCTGCTCGTGGCCTCGACCGTCATCTCGTACCTCGCCACGCTCGGGGTCTCGGCGCTCGTCTTCAACCACATCTTCCACTTCCCGGGCGCCGACCCGAGCGTGCCGCTCTTCGGCTTCGTGTTCCTCGTGGCCCTTGGCATCGACTACAACATCTTCCTTTCCAGCCGCATCCGCGAGGAGGCGCTGGCGCACGGCAGCCGCGAGGGGGTGCTGCGCGGGCTGCGCCTCACCGGCAACGTGATCACGTCGGCGGGGGTGGTGTTGGCCGCCACCTTCGCGGCGCTCGCCGTGCTGCCCATCATCTTCATGGCGCAGATCGCGTTCATCGTCTCGTTCGGGGTGCTGCTGGACACCTTCGTCGTGCGCTCGCTGCTGGTGCCCGGCCTGCTCTACGACCTCGGCGGCGCGGTGTGGTGGCCGTGGCGGCTGAGGAGTGACGCGGGGGAGAGGGAGGCGCGGGTCAAGGCGGCCGAGGGCGAGGCGCACTGACACGCCGAGGGCGCGGTGCGCCGACACGCCGGCCGTGCGCGGTAGCGGCCCCGGTCCGACCGGCTCACGCCGACGGTGCGCGGCAGCGGCCCCGGTCCGACCGGCTCACGCCCCCGGTCCCGCCGCCTCAAGCCCCCGCTGTCTCAGTCCCCCGCCAGCACCTCGCCCAACCGCCGCCTCTGGCGGCCGTCCGGGCCGAAGTTCTCGGGCGCCAACCAGGCCTGGTAGCCCGCTCTCAGTCGCGGCCAGTCGCCGTCCAGCATGGCGAACCAGGCGGTGTCGCGGTTGAGGCCCTTCACCACCATGTGTTGGCGGAACACACTCTCGAACTGGAACCCGAACCGCAGGGCGGCGCGCCGGCTGGGCTGGTTGAGGGCGTCGCACTTCCACTCGAAGCGGCGGTAGCCCAGTTCGTCGAACACGTAGGAGGCGCTCAGGTAGAGCGCCTCGGTGGCCACGCGGGTCCGTGCGATGGCGGCGCCCCAGAAGATGCTGCCCAGCTCGATGACCCCATGCTCCGGCACAATCCGCATGAGGGCCTGGCGACCCTCGCAGCGGCCGCTGGCGCGGTCGATCACGGCATAGAAGAGCGGGTCTTCGAGCCCCTGTACGCGCCTGAACCAGGTCGTCAGCTCCGCAGGCCCCTGCGGCCCCTCGAACAGGTAGCGGAAGCGCTCTGCCGCGCCGGGGGCAGTGCAGGCCGCCAGTAACGAGTCGTAGTGGAGCTCGTGGCTGAGCGGCTCTAGGCGCACGTAACGCCCCTCGAGCGTGACACGCTGGGGACGAGGGCGCGGTAGGTCGAATGGCATTACATACTGTCGGTGGTGAGGTTCGATTAGTCAAGTTCGGCCCTGTGCGAGAAAAGACAATGGGCCCGGATGGCAAAGTGCATAGGATTATGAGGCGCACTACTTAGACCTAAGCAGAACTCAAGTCGAATGACCACCCGGGTTGTGGCGCACCCGTGGTATCGTTCAAGGCAGCAAGTGCGGGCTAACGGAGGTACGACCATGATAGGCAGCACCCTTAAACTGGCCCTGCTCGACAACATCGAACCGCGCACGGAGCCGGTTCTTTCGCTTTACATCGACGTTTACCGGGCCAACCCCGATAACGTCAGGAAGGCTTTCCTCCTGCGCGTGGCAGAGGCCATGCGCGGACTTGACCTCGACAAGGGCTACATCAACCAGCTGAGCGACAAGCTGAACCGTGAGTACTCGCGCGCCGAGGGTCGTACCCTCGTCATCTTCGCGGGCGAGGACCCCGACGAGACCTTCGACGCCTACTACCTGCAGACGGCGCTGCCGTTCCTTGGGGCGACCGACGGCGTTCTGGCGCACTGGGGCCGGCCGCTGATCGCCCCGCTGCTATTCGAACTCGATCAGCGGGAGCGTTACGGCGTCGTATACGTTGCCGCCGACCGCGTGCGGGTGTTCGAGGCGTTCCTGGGGCAGGCCGACGAGCTGGCCGACTTCGCGCGCACTGCCGACACCGAGGACTGGGTCTCCTACCGCCACGCGCGACGCAGCCCGGGTATAGGTGCGGGCGTGGCGGCACGCGGGGGCGCGGACGTCGACAGCTTCGACCGCCGCATGGCCGAGGCCACCGCGCGCCTGTACCGTGGCCTGCTTCCGGACCTAGAGAAGGTGATCAGGGATGGTCGCATCGGACGCCTCATCCTGGTCGGCCAACCACCTGCTATCGCCGCCTTCGAGGGCGCGATGCCGTCCGGCATGAAGGAACTCGTCGCCGGGACGCTGCCACCGCCCTCCAACCCCGACGCCGCGGCGCACGAGTGGCAGCCGCACGTTGAAGACCTCATAGCCCAGACGGAGGTCGAGTACGAGCTCGCCTTGCTCGACCGCATCCGCGAGTCGGGCGTGTGGGGGAAGCAGGAGACGCTGACGCTACTGCAGGAGCGCCGCCTTCACACCCTTATGGTCCCCTGGTCCGAGCTGCCGACCGTGTACCTCACCAAGAGCGGCCGGGTGGCGTCGAGCGTCGAGGAACTCAGGCTGCTGGAGCCCGGCGCGGAAGTCTCCGAGGTGAACCTCCTCGAGGTCCTCCCCGACCTGGTGCGCGACACCGGCACCGTCCTCGAGTTCGCCGAGGGCCCCGCGGAGGAGCGTCTGAACGAGGAGTTCGGCGGATTGGCCGGTATCAACCGCTGGTGAGGCGAGGACCCGGCCCAGCGCGCCTCACGCGAAGATGTGCCTCGGCAGCACCGCCGACACCACCCAGTTGGGCATGTCGACCACCTCGCTGATGCGCAGCCTCACGGCAACGCTGCAGAGCGCGTAGGCGAGGTTCGGCTCCAGGCCGTACTCCTTGCCCAGGTGGTCGATCATGGCGCGGATCGCGTCCTTGGTGGCGTCCAGCAGGTCGGGCGCCACGCCCGTCGTGGCGTAGAAGCCCTTGGGCATCGGCTCGCCGGCCGCCGCGGCCGTCACCTCGTAGCGGGGGTTGGTATAGCCCGCGCCCTTCCTCAGGTTCACGCGCACGCGCACCGTCATGGCCGTCTCCACCGCCGTGCCGCACACCTCGCCGTCGCCTTGCGCCGCGTGCGTGTCGCCGATCGACAGCAACGCGCCGGGCACGGCGACCGGCAGCCACAGCTTGGTGCCCCGCGTGAGGTCGCGCACGTCGAGGTTGCCGCCCTGCGCCCGTGGGGGCACCACCGAGTGGTGGCCGGCCTCGGCCAGCGCCAGGCCGATGGTGCCGGGGAACGGCCGGGTGGGGAGTTCGATGCCGGGTTGGAACACCACCCTCTTGGCGTCGTAGCACGAGATGTTGATGAAGGGCTCGCTGAACTCGTCGGCGAGCAGTCCGAAGCCGGGGATGATGCCGGTCCAGCCCCAGCCGCTCTCGTCGAAGTCCACGATCTCGATCTCCACCGCGTCGCCCGGAACGGCGCCCGCGACGTAGATGGGGCCCGTGACCGGGTTGACCCTCTCGAAATCGAGCACGCCGACGTCGGCTGCCGTGGAGCGCTCGTTCAACTGGTCGCCCGAGGAGTCGATGGTCCGGAGCTCGAGTTCGGCGCCCGGCTCGACGGTGAGGGCGGGCTCCAGCGAGTTGTCCCAGCCGAAGTGGTGGTGGTGATGGTGGATGGTCTTGAAGCTGCTCACTTGACTACCTCACTCTGTTCGAGAACTACGCGGCTAGTTGCCGGCGTCGGTATGCGAGACCCCTCGTCAGGTCTCGCCGTCTGCTGCCGGTGAACGGCAGCGCGGCCAGGTTTTCAGGCGTGAGGGGCTTATGGGTTCGGGCTAGCAACTGGTCTATGACCCTCTCGGACAGGGCCGGCGGCAAGCCGCTGGGAGCGGCGAAGCTGAGAAGCTTGTGGCGCGAGAACCGTTCTTTGCTACCGCCGAGCTCCAGCGCCAAGGTGTTGTCACCATACGGCAGGGTCGGATGAGGGTCTCGCCGCGCCGCGCGGCAGGTAAGTTGATCATCCGCCCAGACACCTTGTCCTGAACGCCGGGCAGGCCAACGCGATCGAAAGGATGGGCGCTCTCGAGCGCCGCCGTGAAGCTGAAAGCGGTCAGGTCGGGCGGTATCTCGAGGAGCGGTCGGGCGGCAACCGGCGGCCGGCCGGCCTCGAAGACCTGCACGTCGCCGGCGGTGTCGGAACCCACCGCCAGCAGGAGGGTGAAATCATCGTCGGCGGACGCCTTGAGCGCCCTACGTAGCGCGCGCAGCGCGGCGCTCAGTTCGGCGTCTTGTACGTCGAGCCGATCGGCCATCGGTGGCCCCTTCGGACGCGCCGGCATGAGCCGTTCGCGCGCGCTCGCGCCGCACCCAGTAGCCCTTCGGGCACGCAGGCGTGAGCACATACTAGACGGTGCGCCCGGTTACATCTGCGTGTGCGCGCAGGACCCACCTATGCCGGAACCACTCCAGGACCCAGGGAGGGTGGAAACTGCACGGGCGCACATAATCCAGTGCCGCCTGCCCACCCGGAAGCCCCGGTTCAGGCGGAATCTGCATGCTCACGTAGACGCGGCGCGCGAGGCTTTGCCCTCGCGCGCCGTATCGTTGGAGGGCATCCCTCACCGTGCTCGGACTTACTCGGCCCTACGAACCATCTCGTAGTGCACGGGGATGTGCATGGGGTCCACGAAGATCTCCTTCGGACCCGTGACGTTGGTCGAGTGCATGCTCACCTGCAGCTCGTGGAAGATGGAGATCCACGGCGCGT
>Ga0265293_10012629_pt1 | contig 11159 bp, 9 predicted proteins | sample Munlanlewell138R_FD_192505 | JGI IMG/M metagenome (GOLD analysis project Ga0265293, IMG submission 192505) | Leachate microbial communities from a municipal landfill in Southern Ontario, Canada - Leachate well 138R | ecosystem: Engineered > Solid waste > Landfill > Unclassified | place: Canada... | reverse complement strand
GGCGACTTGTAATGGTGAGGCGCGCTACCGCGCCGATGGAAGGCAGGGCCTCGCCGCGAAAACCGAGCGTTGCAATGTCGTGCAAATCTTCAAGCCCGTCCCCGTCAAGGCGGAGTTTCGATGTTGCATGACGCTCGACTGCCAGCGCCATTTCTTCCGCCGACATGCCGATACCATCATCGATGATGCGGATGAGATCGCGCCCACCCCCCTCGACCACAATGTCGATATGGCGCGCGCCTGCATCGAGCGCGTTTTCGACAAGCTCCTTCACCGCGCTTGCCGGGCGCTCCACCACTTCGCCTGCTGCAATGCGGTTGATCGTTCCTTCGCTGAGGCGGCGAATACGGCTCATCGGTTTCAGACTTTACCTTCGGCGAGATATTTGCGGGCGAGGATTTTGCCTTCCTCAACCGCAGGCTGGTCAAACGGGTCAACGCCAAGGAGGCGCCCGGCAATGATCGTCTCCAGCATGAAATGCATAAAAAGCGCGCCAAATGTGCGCTCATCAAGCGCGGGAAGCGTGAAAGTTCTGACTGGCCGCCCGTTCTTTGCAAGCGTATCTGCCGTTGCACGCTGTTCAGCATCAACGAGGTCGCCAATGCGGTGGCCACCGAGAAAATCGAACGCCGTGTTTTCCGCGATGGAGGAAAGCGCCTCCGGCCCTTTGCCTTTCGTGTGGGTCAGGAAAAGTGTGAAGAGCTTGTCGCGCGGGCCGGCGAGCCAAAGCTGGAGCTGGCTGTGCTGGTCAACCGGGCCGAGCGCCTTCACCGGCGTCGTGCCCTTGCCATCCTTGCCGAGACTTTCCGCCCAGAGCTGGCAATACCAGGCGAGGAAACGCTCCAGCCTGTCTGCATAGCCCGCGACGACAGACATGGATGTCCCCTTCTCGCGCATCATCGCAACTTGCAGCGCCGCACCAAGTGCGGGCGCGACATGCGCTGGCCCCTTGCCTTCAAGCACCGGCTTCAGCACGGCGGCGGCACCAGCGCGGATCGCCGTGATGTCGAGACCCAGAAGACGGGCCGGCAAAAGGCCGACATTGGTGAGCACGGCATAGCGCCCGCCTACACCCGGATCATGCTCCAGCGTGGGGAAGCCGTTTGCTTCGGCAAGCGCGCGCATGGGGTTCGGCTTGCCGTTCTTTGCGGGCTCGGTCAGCACTGCGAAATGATGCTTCATATATTTGCCGCCGCCTGCCTTCTCGAGCGCGCTCATGGCGGCCAGCGTCTGGATGGCAGGCTCGACCGTGCCACCTGACTTTGAGACCACAAGAAAGCGCGTCGTCCGCAAATCGCTGTTTCCGAGCACGGCTTCCATGGTCGCGGCATCGAGATTGTCGGGTATGTGGATACGCACCCCGCCCTTCTGCACATTGGCCTGCGTGCCCCAGCCGGTGAGCTGCGCCAGCGCCTGCGCGCCGAGCGCAGAACCGCCAATGCCGAAGATGAAAATATCCGTCGTATTGTTGAGAAGGTGTTCGGCCACCTCCTCGATCGGCGCTAGATCATCCTGCCTTGCAGGCACGCGCAGAAGCGGCAACTCATTGCTTTCATGTGCGCGACGAAGCCAGTTCAGCGAGCTTTCCGTTTCGGCGAGCGCAGCATCAAAGGCTTCTCGGGAAAGGCCGCCCTCGCCGCCAATCCGGTCGGCGAAGCAATTATCGAGAGACTGTCGATAGGGGAGGTCGGATGCGGCCATCTGTTTCGTTCCGATCAAAGCGCGGGAAGAAGGCCATGCGCGGTTGCTGACCCCCAAAAGCGTAACAAGGCTGAAGCGTAACAAGAAGCTCAACGCCCGGCCAGCAGGGCGCGTTCCCTTAACCGCGATTTCAGAGCGGCGCTTCCGACGGGTGGGCGGAGGGGGCGGGTGCCATGTCGTCGCGTTCGGGCAGGCTCGAATCGGTTGAAAGGTCGGGCTTGCCCACAATCGTCACCAGCAAATTTTCCGGCTTCAAAAGCCGCGCCGCCACACGGGCAATATTCTCTTGCGTCACGGCCTCGATAAGGCCATTGCGACGCTCGACATAATCAATACCGAGATTTTCGATCTGGATGCCGAGAAGCTGGTTGGCAATGGAGCGGTTGGAGGTGAAGCGCAACGGGTAGGATCCAGTCAGATAGGTCTTTGCGTCATCCAGTTCTGCCTCCGTCACGCCGTTCTTCGCCATGGACGCAAGCTCACGCCGGATGATGCCGAGCGTCTGGCCGACGCGTTCATTTTTCGTGCCGACTTCGCCGAAAAAGAATGCCGCATGAGTACGGGGATCAAGGTAGGTGCCGACTGAATAGGCAAGCCCGCGCTTCACGCGAACCTCTTCCATAAGCCGCGAGGAAAAGCTGCCGCCACCCAGAATGTAATTCATCACGAAAGCGGGAATGAAATCCTCATCATCACGCAGCAACCCCTGTGAGCCGAAGAGGATGACGCTTTGCGGGAAGTCCCGCACCACGACGACGACCTCGCCCCTCTCCGGCAGTTCAACATTCGGGACCACGGGCAGATCCGCTTCTGCTGGCAGGGTACCGAATGTCTTGTCAAGGAGTGCGCCAAGTTCTGCTGCGGGGATGGCGCCAACTACGGCGATCTTCAGATTGTCGCGTGCGAGCGTGCGCTTCGTATAATCCGCAAGATCGGCCTGCGTGATCTGCGTGATCGATTCCGGTGTGCCTTCGCCTGCCCGCGCATAGGGATGGTCGCCCAATGCGGATTTGAACCAGGTATCTTCCACGATCCAGTCTGGTCTGTCCCTGTTCCGTGCAACGATGGTAGCGATCTGCGCGCGAATGCGCTCTACCGCGTCCTCATCGAAGCGCGGGCTTGAAATGGCGAGCGAGAAAAGGCGGAATGCCTCATCGCGTTCATTCGCGAGAGTCTGGAGAGAGCCCCGAAAATAATCGCTTTCGGCGGAGAAGGAAATGCTCGCGGCAATCTCGTCCATGCGCTCCTGAAAGGCGGCGGAATCAAGATCGCCCGCTCCCTCATCCAGCAGCGCGGAGACCATATTGGCAAGGCCGCTTTTCTCGGTGGGATCGGAGGCGGTGCCCCCTGTCCACGCGACTTCCATCGTGATGACGGGAATTGAGTCCTCATGGACGAGCCAGGCTTCAATGCCGCCAGGGCTTACCACGCGCTCAATGTTCATTGCCGCTACAGGCGCGAGCGGCGCGACCAGAAACAGAAGGATGGCAAGCGCGAGACGGGTCACGGCTCTTCTCCCGGCAGAACTTCGCCTGTCACGGCATGGGTGCCTTCGAAGACAAGTCGCGCGACGCGAAGCACGTCCGCCTGCGTGACGGCCTGCACGCGCTCCGGCCATTCATGAATCTGGCGAGCGGTCATGCCCGTCATCAAACCTTCGCCATAGGCATAGGCCATGGTGCGCTGATTATCGCGTGCATAAACGGCACCGGCCGCGATGACGGTCTTTGCGCGCGCAAGCTCGCCTTCATTGACGCCGCCCTGAAGGAGGCGGGCTACTTCCGCCTCGACCGCGGATTCGAGCACATCCAGCCCGCCATCCGTGCGGGGAACGGCATAAAGGCCGAACTTTCCATCATCAAGACGGCTGCCCTCATACCAGCTCTGCACGCCGGCAGCGAGGCCCTGTTCCACCACAAGCGAGCGGTAAAGGCGGCTCGTTGTGCCGCCACCGAGAATTTCCGCAAGCAAGTCAAAAGCAGGTTTGTCTGCTTCCTGCGCCGTGCGATAGCCAGGCGCGGGATAGAAGCGGAGCCATGTCGGCTGCGTCACGCGTGGATCATGCCGCGTGATACGCACATCTTCGCTCGGCCATTCAATGGCAGCGCGCTCGCGGATGAAAGTCGGCGCGCGCTCCTCGATCACGCCGTAATATTCTTCCGCAAGGGGGCGAAGCTCTTCCGCCGTCACATCGCCCGCCACGATGAGCGTTGCATTATTCGGCGTATAGAAGCGCTCATAGAAATCGAGCGCATCTTCCGTGGTGAGACCCGCGATCTCTTCCATATGGCCGATAATGTCGCGGCCATATGGGTGATTGCCGTAAAGCGCCGCATTCATTTCCGACTGAAGTGCGGCGACGGGATTGTTCTCGATCCGCATCCGCCGTTCTTCCATCACCACATCGCGCTCGGGCAGCACTTCGGTATCGGTGAGACGCAGATGCGTCATGCGGTCTGCTTCCATCTCCATGACGAGAGGAAGTCGGTCCTTCGCAATCACCTGGAAATAGGCAGTGAAATCATAATGGGTGAAGGCGTTATCCTGCCCGCCATTGCGCGCGACGATGCGCGAGAACTCTCCGGGCGCAATCTTTTCCGTGCCCTTGAACATCAAATGTTCGAGGAAATGCGCAAGGCCCGTCTTGCCTGGCATCTCATCCGCCGCCCCGACCGTGTACCAGACCATATGCGTGACAACGGGCGCGCGGTGATCGGGGATCACCAGCACGTTCATTCCGTTTTCAAGCGTGAAGGTAACGGGTGCCGCCCCTGTTGCGAGCCCACCGCTTCTGCCGAAGGCAACGCCCAGCACAACCGCAATCAGAAGCGCAGCGAAGGGCAGAAGGGCAAGATATCGGGAACGGAGCACTCTTCCTCGGCAAAGGCTTGAGGTGTTCTGGAACGATTGCCCGGCCTAGAAGATGCCCGAGAGCCAGCCGTCCTTTTTCGGTGTGATGGTCGGCGTCTCGCCTTCCGTCACAGGCTTGCCTTCGGCTTCGTTCCGCTGGATACGCTGAACTTCTTCGGACGGGTTGACGAGGCGCTCGTCCGGCGGAGTGCCGGGCTTGCGCCAGAAAATCACGTCATCGACGAAGCTCTCGTCACGCTCGACAAGGGAGCGTGTCTCGGCATTCACAACCTGACGAATGCGCGGGTCGGCCTGCGCACCACCGGATTGCTGCAGGAGCGCCTGCTCGCCGGAAGAAATAGTGGAGCCATCCGCAGCAATGGTCTGCTCGCCAAGCAGGGCGCGCTGCGCGGCAACACCCGGCTGAATTTCCATTTCCTGCGGACGCGGCGCGCCGGGCTGCGGCGGACGCAGTGAATAATCCGGCGGAATAACGAGCGGCGCCTTGGTGACAATTGCAAATTCATCCGGCGCGGATTTGCCATAACCTAGCGTATCCCGGAGGCTTTCGCCACCGCACCCCGCGAGCGCCACAGAAAACCCGATAATGATACCGGCCTTTGCGCTCCACCCGAGGAACCGGGAGATTTCCGCTTCTTTGGTCACGTCGCAGTCTCCTTGGCGATGCTTTCGCGTCATTTGGCGCGTCATTTGGCTCGTCATCTGGCGTTGGTCTTCGGCGCTTCCGGCTTCCGGAACAGGCCCGGCCAGACCGATTCGAGAATGATGAGCGCCACGCCCAGCGCTATCCACACATCGGCGATGTTGAAGATATACCAGTAAAATCCGAAGGCGTGGAAACTAAAAAAGTCCGCCACCGCGCCATAGGCGATGCGGTCATAGACGTTGCCAATAGCCCCACCGAGGATAAGCCCGATGGCGATGGCGACGGCACGGAGATCCACCCGTGCCAGCCAGAGCGCCAGGCCGATGCTCACCGCAAGCGCGAAACAGACAAGAATGACGACGCCGGTTCCCGTCTGCGCCTCGAAGAGGCCGTAGCTCACCCCCTTGTTCCACGCCATGACGAGGTCGAAAAAGGACGTCACCTCCACACGGCCGCGGGCGGGAATGTCATAGATGTGGAGCATCCACCATTTATGCAGCCGGTCCGAAACAAAACCCGCCAGCGCCACGGCAAAACCCAGAAATGAGAGGGGGCCCCAGAAAGTTTCGCGGTTCAGACGGGTCATGCTTCTTCCTTTTGGCTCAGTCTTTCGCGGCGCGTGCGTCAAACTCCCTCACCGCGGCCGCATCGCGCAGCGACAGGTCCGGGTAATCCGGATCGCTGCCAACTTCGGGCAGGATACGCCATGAGCGCGCGCATTTGCGCCCCTCGGCGAGTTTCGGCACCACGGCCACGCCCGGCACATCATCAAGCCGCCACGCCTCCGCCGGGCCTTCGCCTTCGAGAAGCGTCGCCTGGCTCGTGATCGCGATTTCGGCGAGATCGACGCCCTTCATCGCTTCGACGAGTTCAGGGCGAGAGACATAAACTTCCGGTGCGGCCTCAAGGCTTGCCCCGATGCGCTTCTCGCGGCGCTCCACTTCAAGCGCGCCCGTTACCACGCGGCGAAGCTCGCGCACCTTCTTCCACTTTTCCGACAGCGTATCATCACGCCAATTACCGGGGATTTCCGGGAAGGGGCGCAGATGCACGGAATCCGTGTCCGAAGGGAAGCGCGTCAGCCAGACTTCTTCCACCGAAAAGCAGAGGACCGGCGCGAGCCATGCCGTGAGGCAGGAGAAGAGATGGTCGAGCACCGTGCGGCAGGCGCGGCGGCGGAGGGAGGACGGTGCATCGCAATAAAGCACGTCTTTCCGGATATCGAAGTAGAAGGCTGACAGCTCGACATTCATGAAGGTCGAGACGGCTTGCGTCACGCGCTTGAAGTCGTAATCGCTGTAAGCCTTGCGGATGAGCGCATCAAGCTCGGCAAGGCGATGCAGCACCACGCGCTCAAGCTCCGGCATGTCGGCTACACCCACGCGCTCAGCATCTTCAAAGCCCGCGAGATTACCGAGCAGATAGCGGAATGTGTTGCGCAGCTTCCGATACGCTTCGACATTCGATTTGATGATGTCGTTGCCGATATTGTGGTCTTCCCAATAGTCGGTCGAGGCAACCCAGAGGCGCAGAATGTCGGCACCGTTCTGCTCCACGATCTTTTGCGGAGCGATGACATTGCCGAGCGACTTCGACATTTTTCGACCCTTCTCATCCATGGTGAAGCCATGGGTGAGAACCTGCTTGTAGGGCGCGCGGCCGCGCGTGCCACAGCTTTCAAGCAGCGAGGACTGGAACCAGCCGCGATGCTGGTCCGAGCCTTCAAGATAGAGATCGGCGGGAGATGGCAGGCCGCGGCCCTCAAGCACGAAAGCGTGGGTAGAGCCGGAATCAAACCAGACATCGAGAATGTCCGTCACCTTCTCCCATTCATCGGCGTTGTATTTGCTGCCAAGGAACTCGGCTGCCGGGCGCTCGAACCAGGCATCAGCGCCTTCCTTCGCTACCGCCTCAACAACGCGCGCATTCACCTCCTCGTCGCGCAGCAGAGCGCCGTCGCTCTTACGCACAAAGATCGTCAGCGGCACGCCCCAGGCGCGCTGGCGCGAGAGCACCCAGTCAGGCCGCGTTTCGACCATGGAATAGATGCGGTTGCGGTTGCGCGCGGGCACCCAGCGTACCTTTTCGATTTCCTCGAGCGCCACTTCACGGAAGGGCTTGCCGCCCGCCGCTTCAACCGGCGCATCCATCGATACAAACCATTGCGGTGTGTTGCGGAAGATGAGCGGTGCTTTCGAACGCCATGAATGAGGATAGGAGTGCGTGACCTTGCCGTGAGCCAGAAGCGCACCAGCTTTTTCCAGTTCTTCGATCACGGCGGCATTGGCGTTGCCATCCTTGCCCTGCCGCGTCAGCACGAACTTGCCTGCAAAAAGTGGCACGTGATCGTAATAGATGCCTTCTTCATTCACCGTTTCGGGAATGTCTTTCGCGCCGAAACTCTCCACCCAGATGAAATAGTCATCCTGGCCGTGCCCCGGCGCGGTGTGGACAAAGCCTGTACCGGCTTCTTCCGTCACATGATCGCCCGCGAGAAGCGGCACATCGAAGTCATAGCCCTGGCCCCGGAAGGGGTGCGCGCATGAGACGCCCGCAAGATCATCCGCCGTCACGTCGTGGAGCCGCGACCACTCCTCGATCTTCCCATCCTTGCGCACCTGCTCGGCAAGTGCATCCGCAAGAATGAGCTTCTCACCCGTCGCCGTCACCTCATAAAGCCCGTAGGCGATTTTCGGCGAATAGGAGATCGCGCGGTTCGCAGGAATGGTCCAGGGCGTCGTCGTCCAGATGACGACAGACGCATCCCTCAGCGCATCGCCCTTCGCGACAGGAAACTTCACCCAGATCGTGTGGCTGACGTGATCGTGATATTCGACTTCTGCTTCCGCCAGCGCGGTCTTTTCCACAACCGACCACATGACGGGCTTCGAACCGCGATAGAGCGAGCCATTCATCAGAAACTTCTGAAATTCCTCGACGATCTTCGCTTCCGCATCGAAAGACATTGTGAGGTAGGGATTGTCCCACTCACCCGAAACGCCAAGACGCTTGAACTCCTCGCGCTGCACATCGACCCAGCCTTGCGCGAATTCGCGGCATTCACGGCGGAACTCGAGCGCGGGCACTTCGTCCTTGTTCAACCCCTTCTTGCGGTACTTCTCCTCGATCTGCCATTCAATCGGCAGGCCGTGGCAGTCCCAGCCGGGCACATAAGAAGCGTCCTTGCCCATCATCTGCTGCGAGCGGACGACCACATCTTTCAGGATCTTGTTCAGCGCATGGCCGATATGGATGTTGCCATTCGCGTAAGGGGGACCGTCATGCAGGATGAAGCTCTCGCGACCCTTCGCCGCTTCACGCAGGCGCTTGTAGAGATCGAGCTTTTCCCAGCGGGCCAGCCATTCCGGCTCGCGCTGCGGCAGGCCGGCCTTCATCGGGAAGCTGGTTGTGGGCAGAAAGATTGTGTCGCGATAGTCGCGGCCGGTCGGCTTATCTTCGGTGGACATGAACGGTCCCAGCTATTCAGGGTTGCGCGATGGAATTAAGGATTACCCGGCTCCTGCGCCCGGACCGAAAGGGTCCGTCAGCGGCAGGCCGGGTCTGTAATTCGCGCTTCTATGAGGGGAATGGGGCTGCCCATTCCCGACTTTAGCATGAGCATTTTCATGGTTATTTTCATGGCCGCGTTTCTAGCAGCCGGCCTCTTAACAGTCCAGTAATGGCCAACTTTCTGTTGATTCAGGCCCGGCCTATAGTCCGCCCCATGCGCCAGTTCCTTGCCCTTCTCGCCCTCGCCTTCCTGTTCCTTGCCCCCACCGCCCACGCGGAAAGCCCGATCCTTACCGGGATCGCCCGCTCGGGCGAGCTTCGCGTGGGGCTGACGGGCGACTACAAGCCCTTTTCCTGGGAGGAGCCGGAGGGGCATTTTGAGGGGATGGACGTCGATATGGCCGCCGCCCTTGCCCGGGATCTCGGCGTGCGGCTCATCATTATCCGTACAAGCTGGCCCACACTGATGGAGGATATTGAAGCGGGCAAGTTCGACATCGGCATGGGCGGCATTTCCATCACCGGCGCGCGGCTGGAAAAGGCACTTTTCTCGACACCGCTGCTCAGCGATGGCAAGGCGCCCGTGGCGCGCTGCGAGGACGCAAAACGCTTCCGCACACTGGAGGGGATCGACCGGGAAGGCGTGCGCGTCATCGTGAACCCCGGCGGCACGAATGAGCAATTCGCCCGCGCAAACATCCGCCATGCAACGCTCATCCTCCATAGGGACAATGCCAGTGTCTTCGATGAAATCGCCGCTGGCCGCGCCGATGTGATGATGACGGATGCCATCGAAACGCGGATCGTCGCGAAGGAATACCCGACCCTTTGCGCCACCAATCCGGATGCACCTTTCACGAGGGCCGAAAAAGCCTACCTGCTACCGCGCGATGCGGCATGGAAAGCCCGTGTGGATGACTGGCTCACTGCAATGGATGCGAGCGGCGAGAGGGAGCGCATTTTTGGCAAGTGGGTGGAGTAGCCTGCAAGAAAGTCGTGGATGGCCCGGACAAGCCGGGCCATGACGGATTTGCTTGGCTTGGCTCAATATCTTGAAACCGCGCGTGCGCGGAGAGTACAAAACGGGATGAGCGCGGCGCGGGCCTAGAACCCATTTTATCGCCTCTCCATTTTTCGTCATGGCCCGGCTTGTCCGGGCCATCCACGTCTTCCCTTTCATCGTTACTCCAAGCATCATCAGAAGATGAAAGGCGGCTGGGTCTATATCGTCACGAACAATGCGGACGGAACGCTCTATGTCGGCGTGACGTCAGACATTCGTCGGCGCGCCTCTGAACACCGCTGCGGAAGGTATGAGGGTTTCGCAAAACGCTATGGATTGAAACGACTGGTCTTCATGGAGCGGCATGAAGAAATCGAAAGCGCGATAGCGCGGGAAACGCGTATCAAGAAATGGCCACGCGCGTGGAAAGTACGGCTCATCCATGCGGTCAATCCCGATTGGGACGACCTCTATGAGACGCTGAATTTTTGATAACGCAAAGCGAGAAGAAAGTCGTGGATGGCCCGGACAAGCCGGGCCATGAGGGGTTGCTACAACGTCAAGCCGGGATGATCCGCTCCACCGCGCGCGCCTTCAGCGCGAGTTTGCCCTCGGCGTTGGTGAAGGTCGCTTCCACATAGGCTTGCGTCTTCGACACATTCACCACATGCCCTTCACAAGCGAGGATGCCGTTCGTTACCGGGCGGAAGAAATGCATCTGAAGGTCACTGGTCGTGAAGTTCTGATCGTCCTTCAGCAGCGTCATCAGCGCAAAGGAGCAGGTCTGGTCGGCGAGCGTGGCGAGGTAGCCGCCAAATACCGCAACGGGGTTCATATAGGCGGGATCGACCGGCCAGTCATAGCGGATACGGCCCGGCTCCAGCACGGTCAGCTTTCCGGCATAGAGATTGAGCGCGCTCACATGGGGCGGCGCCTTTTCCATCTCGCCCGCCTCGATGCGCTTCAGAATATTTCTCCAGCTTGGCATTATCTCTCCGTCTTTTCGCTTATCGCTGCCGCATCGGCGAGCATGTCGCCAAGGCCGATCAATTCATTATAGCGCTGGAAAGTGACGCGCGGCTCGCTCGCGGGCAAGCCCTCGCCCTTCACCAGCGTGTCATAGACGGCTTGAAGCCGCGCGGTCACAGCAAGCAAAGCCGAGACCGGAAACAGCGCGATCTTGAACCCGAGCTCTTCCAGCGCCTTCGCGCCGAGATAGGGCGTCTTGCCATCCTCGACAATATTGGCGACGAGCGGCACGCCCTTGAATGTCTCTGCCACTTTCCGCATTTCCGCTTCGTCGCGTGGCGCTTCGATGAAAAGAATGTCGGCGCCAGCGCGCAGGAAAGCCTCACCCCGGCGCAGCGCTTCATCGAGATCATGCGTTGCCCGCGCATCGGTGCGCGCCATGATCTTGAAAGCAGCGCT
>Ga0265293_10012628_pt1 | contig 11160 bp, 7 predicted proteins | sample Munlanlewell138R_FD_192505 | JGI IMG/M metagenome (GOLD analysis project Ga0265293, IMG submission 192505) | Leachate microbial communities from a municipal landfill in Southern Ontario, Canada - Leachate well 138R | ecosystem: Engineered > Solid waste > Landfill > Unclassified | place: Canada... | reverse complement strand
ACGACATGTACGGCATGACGGCCGCACACCGCTCGCTGCCCCTGCCCACCTACGTGCGCGTCACCAACCTGCAGAACGACCGCAGTGTAGTGGTGAAGGTGAACGATCGCGGCCCGTTCCACGACGATCGCATCATTGACCTCTCTTACGCCGCGGCCCACAAGCTCGGCATCATCAGCAACGGCGTGGCCCGGGTGGAGGTGCGCGCACTCGATCCGGTCGGCCCGGGCGGTACACCGGTGACCGCCGCCGTGGTCACGGCACAGCCGGGATTCCGCACGGATGAGGCTGCCCCCACGCCAGTGCCCTTGCCGGCGCCCACCCCCGTGCCGGTGGCGGCAACGCCGGCGCCCCCCGGCAGCACCCTCTACCTGCAGGTGGGTGCATTCGCCAGCCGCGCGTCGGCCGAGCGCCTGCGCCACGAGCTGACGGCCCATGAGAACATGACCGCCGCGGTGGATGAGACACCCCACCCGGACCATGGCGTGCTCTACCGCGTACGTCTGGGGCCGCTGCCCACGGCGGAGGATGCCGAACGGCTGCGTGAGCGCATCACCGCGCTGGGCCTGGGCACGCCACGGGTGGTGAATGAGGCGCCGCACTGAGGCGATTGCGGCGCGCTGTGAAAGTTCCCCCGGTGAAGCGACGTGATACGGACGGCGTGATGTAGCGACCAATTCGTACATAGATGCTTAACGCACGCCCGGCGCGCACGTAGAATGTCGACCGTTTCCCTCATTTCGCGTCAAAATCCGCTATGAAGCAGCTCTTTCTCTCCGTTCTTCTCATGTTTTCCACAGGGTTGGCCACGGCCACACCCGCTCCATCCCTGGCGCCCAACGCACCGGCGGTCGCCGCCAAGGGGTACATCCTGCAGGATTTCCACAGCGGCCACGTGCTGGCCGAGAAGAACGCGGACGAACGCCTGGAGCCGGCCAGTCTCACCAAGCTGATGACCGCCTATGCCGTGTTCCACGACCTGCGTAGCGGCAAGCTGCAGTTGTCCGATACCGTGCGCATCAGCCGCAAGGCCTGGCGGACCCCGGGCTCGCGCATGTTCGTCGAGGTGGATACCGAGGTCCCGGTCGAGGACCTGCTCAAGGGAATGATCATTCAGTCGGGCAACGACGCCAGCGTGGCTCTGGCCGAGCACATCGCCGGGAGTGAGGAGACCTTCGCGCTGATGATGAATGAGTACGCCCGTGACCTGGGCATGCTCTCCACCCATTTCGTGAACGCCACAGGCCTGCCCGATGCGGAGCACTACAGCACCGCACGCGACCTCGCCTTGCTGACGCGGGCGCTCATCCGTGAATTCCCGGAGTACTACCGCTGGTATTCCGAGAAAAGCTACACCTGGAACAAGATCCAGCAGTACAACCGAAACCGCCTGCTGTGGTCGGACGACAGCGTGGACGGCGTAAAGACCGGTCACACCGACGCGGCCGGCTACTGCCTGGTGTCATCGGCCCAGCGCGGTGACATGCGCCTCATCTCCGTGATCATGGGCACCCGCAGCGAGGAGGCCCGCGCCCAGGAAAGCCTCAAGCTGCTCAACTACGGCTACCGCTTCTTTGAGACGCGGCTGCTCTATAGCGCCGCACAGCCCATCAAAACCATGCGGGTATGGAAGGGCAAAGAGGACGCCGTCCCCCTGGGTGTGGCCGAGGAACTGTACGTGACCCTGCCGCGAGGCCAGTATGACAAGCTCCAGGCCTCGCTCACCGTGGAGCGCTTCATCGAGGCGCCGGCGCAAAAGGGGCAACGCTACGGCACCGTGAATCTGCGCATGGGGGAACAGACCATCGCCGAACGCCCGCTGGTGGCCCTGCAGGAGGTCCCCGAAGGCAACCTGTGGCGGAAAGTGGTGGATGGTCTCATGCTCATGTTCGAGTGATGCAGCCATGGAAGGGGCGGCCATGAACGGGGCTGATGTCGTCTATCTCAATGGCGAATACCTGCCCGCCGGCGAAGCGAAGGTCTCGGTGCTGGACCGGGGCTTCCTGTTCGGCGACGGCATCTATGAAGTCATTCCCGTGTATGGGGGGCGGCTTTTCCGCCTCGAGGCCCACCTGCTGCGCATGGATCAGAGCCTCTCCGGCATCCGCCTCGCCAACCCGCTCACCCATCGTGGCTGGGAAGCGATTCTTACCGAATTGGTAGCGCGCAACGGCGGTGGTGACATGGCGCTCTATCTGCAGGTCACCCGCGGCGTATCACCGCGCGAGCATGCCTTCCCGCCGGACGCGATCCCCACCGTGTTCGTCATGACCCAACCCCTCAACCCGCAAGCCGATGCCACGCTGCAGGCCGGAGTCAAGGCGATCACGGTGGAAGACATCCGCTGGAAACACTGCCACATCAAGGCCATCACCCTGCTCCCCAACGTGTTGTTACAGCAGCAGGCTGCGGAGAGCGGCGCTGCCGAGGCCATCCTGGTACGCAACGGGGAAATCACCGAGGGTACGGCCAGCAACGTGTTCATCGTTACCCGCGGTCATGTGGTCACCCCGCCCAGGGGGCGACTGCTGCTGCCCGGGATCACCCGCGACCTGGTGGTGGAGCTTTGTACCGAAGCCGGCATCCCCTGCAGCGAATCCAAGGTAGCACTCAGCGCCCTGCGCCGCGCCGACGAGGTATGGCTCACCAGTTCCAACAAGGAAGTCGTCCCCGTCACCCACGTGGACGGCCTGCCCGTGGGCAGCGGCCGCCCCGGCCCGGTCTGGGAACAGGTCTTCGGCCTCTACCGCGCCTACAAGGAGGCCTTCCGCCGCGGCGAAGTCCACTGAACCGCAAAAGGCAAAAAGCATTAACCACGGGGGACACGGGGAACACGGGGTTATTGAAGGCCAAGCCCCTGCGGTGGCTTTTCTGCCCACAGGAAGCGCCAAGAGCCGTGGGCAACACGGGCGTGAAAAAAATGCACCTGATAATTCCCCGTGTTCCCCGTGTCCCCCGTGGTTAATGCTTTTCTCCTGTGACGGACCAACCATGCTCTGGCATGATCGCGATATGACCACCGATTCCCTGCTCGAATTTCCCTGCGATTTTCCGCTCAAGGTCATGGGCCGTGCCGGTCCGGACTTCGAGGCCGAGGTGATCGCCATCGTGCGCCGGCACGTGCCGGACCTCGCCGAGGGCGGCATCAGCGTGCGTGCCAGCAGCGGCGGGAATTACACCGCGCTCAGTTTCAATTTCCGCGCGCACAGCCGCGAACAGCTCGACGCCCTTTACCAGGACCTCACCGCCTGTCGCCTGGTGTCCATGGCGCTGTGAATCCGTTGCTCATCCGCCGCCTGGGACGGCAGCCCTACGAGCCGGTATGGCGTGCCATGCAGGCCTTCACCGACACGCGCGATGACGCCACGCGCGACGAGGCCTGGCTGGTGGAACACCCGCCCGTGTTCACCCAGGGCCTCAACGGCCGCGCCGAGCACGTGCTCGATAGCGGCGACATCCCCTTGCTGCAGGTGGACCGTGGCGGGCAGGTGACCTACCACGGCCCCGGCCAGGCCGTGGTCTATTTCCTGGTAGACCTGCGCCGACGCGGTCTGGGCGTGCGCGCCTTCGTCAGCGCCATGGAGCAGGCCGTGATCGCCCTGCTCGCGGAGCACGGCGTCGCCGCCGAGGCCCGCCAGGACGCACCGGGCGTGTACGTAAACGGCGCCAAGATCGCCTCCCTGGGCCTGCGCGTGCGCCGCGGCTGCACCTACCACGGCCTCGCCCTGAACGTCGCCATGGACCTCGCCCCCTTCGCCCGCATCAACCCCTGCGGCTACGCCGGCCTCCCCATCACCAGCCTCGCAAATCTGGACATCACCCTCGACGTCGCCACCGCGGGCGAGGCGTTGCTGCACCATTTCGCAGCGGCGCAGGGCTATCGGTTGGAAGAAAAAGCCTGAACCCGGGGGACACAGGGTTTTCATGTGGATTCTCTTCTTGCCCACGTCGCCGTGGAAAATGAAGCGGTGACGTAAGGTCATGATTACTTCATGATCTCGTGTCCCCCATGGTCAAAGCTTTTCTCTCATGAGTGACGACAGCGACAAACCCGTACCGCCCAATCCGCTCAAGGGTGCGAGCAAGGTGGCGCGGATTCCGGTGAAGGTCGAGGTGCGCAGCGAGAAGCTGCCGCTGCCGCGCTGGATCCGCGCGCGCTCGCCCAACAGCCCCGAGGTACTGCGCATCAAGGCGATCCTGCGTGAGCAGAAGCTGCATACGGTGTGTGAGGAGGCGGCCTGCCCGAACCTGGGGGAGTGTTTCAACCACGGCACCGCCACGTTCATGATCATGGGCGGCATCTGCACGCGCCGCTGTCCCTTCTGCGACGTGGCCCACGGGCGCCCCGAGCCGCTCGATGCCGACGAGCCGGCCCACCTCGCGGAGACGGTGCGTGCCATGGGTCTGCGCTTCGTGGTGATCACCTCGGTGGACCGCGACGACCTGCGTGACGGCGGCGCGGCCCACTTCGCCGCCTGCATCGCGGCGTTGCGCGTGCAATCACCCGCCACGGGTATCGAGATCCTGGTGCCGGATTTCCGCGGCCGGGAAGAGACTGCGCTGGCACTGCTGCGCGACACCCCGCCCGACGTGTTCAACCACAACCTGGAGACCGTGCCCCGGCTCTATCGCCAGGCACGCCCCGGCGCCGACTATGCGGGTTCGCTGCGCCTGCTCGCGCGCTACAAGGCGCTGCGCCCCGACGTGCCGACAAAATCGGGCCTCATGTTGGGTCTGGGCGAGACCGACGAGGAGATCATCGCAGTGCTGCGTGACCTGCGGGCGCATGGTTGTGATCACCTCACCCTCGGTCAGTACCTGCAACCCTCCCGCCATCACCTGCCGGTGCAGCGTTACGTGCCGCCGGAGGGATTCGATCGCCTGCGCACCATTGCCCTGGAACTCGGCTTTTCCCGCGTCGCCAGCGGCCCCATGGTGCGCTCCTCCTACCACGCCGAAGAACAGGCGCGCGGCGAAACCGTTCGCTGATTGCCAGGGGGTCAGAGTCAATTGAAATCAGGTGACGCCATCCGAAGTCCGGGCGAAGAAAACCGCCCAACGTAAAGACGCAGAGGGCGCAAAGTCTTCGTAGGTCATGTTGCCGCGCAGCGGCTACGTGACTTCGGGCGAGCGAAATGCGGAGGGCGTGGAGGCGCGGATCAGGCGAGTGAAACGCGGAGGCGCGGAGGACGCGGAGGCAAACACGTCCCGTGCGGCGCGCATTTCCCTTCGTAGGTCAGGTTGCGCGAAGCGCTACCTGACAACCCGCCGTCACGTAGCCGCTGCGCGCCAACGCGACCTACGCCGTCGGTTTTTTTGCACTTCATATCTCCGCGTCCTCCGCGCCTCCGCGTCCTCCGCGTTTCAACCCGCATGATTCCTGCGCGACGCCCGTTCAGCGCCCGCCCTCGTACAACACCTTCCAGCGGCCGTCCTCCCGGGCCAGATAAAGGCGCTTGGCCATGCTGCTGTTGTAGTTATTGGAACGGTAGTCCTGGTGCAGGTTGACCACCACCAGTTCGCGGCCGTCGCTGGCGGCCGCGGGATAGGCGAAGGCGGAAACGTCTTTCAGGCCCACCTGCTGGAAGGTCTTGCCCAGCGCCACCTGGCGCTTGCGCGCCGCCCAGCGCTCTGCATCGTAGCCGGGCGCCCAGAACTGCGGTGAGTAGTGTGAGAGATAGCGTTCCACATCGCCGCTTTCCCAGTCGGCACGCCATGCCTCGACGGCGCCCAGCACCGCGCCGCGCAACTCTTGCCATTGCTCCCGCCTCAGCCATTGCACGCGCTCGCTGATCACCACCGGCGTCGCGCCCGGATCCAGGTATTCGCCCAGCGCCAGCAGATCGGGATTGGGCAACACCACGCAGCCTTCGCTGTCCAGCGGCGGGCGGCTGTAGTAGGCGCGCTCGGTACCGTGCAGCCAGATGCCGTCGCCGGTCTTGCCGAGGCGCAGGTCCAGTTCGTTGGGATAGTTCACCGGATAGGCGCCCACACCGTACTTGTCGGGCAGGCGGCTGTCCGGGATATGGCCGGTGACGAAATACACACCCTCCGGGGTGCGCAGGTCACCGCGCAGACTCTTGTTACCGATGAGCTTGCCGGTGCTCACGTAGTGATCGCGCACCAGACGCGGCGGTTCGTCTGCTCCGGCGTATTCGTACACGTAGAGGCGATGGTTGGACTTGTCCACCACGATGGCGGTACGCACATCGTCAGCGAGCGCCAGCAGGCCGCGTGGGACGCGGTCCCGGGGCAGGGATTCCAGATAGGCCTTGAGACGGGCCTCGGCCTCCTCGCGCAGCCCCTCCAGTCCCTGGGGTGCAGTGCCAAGCAAGGGTGCACTGCCCAAGTCACCGAGGGTACGGGTACGCGCCAGCAGCAGGTCACCGTGGACGAGGTGGGCCAGATGAAAACGCGGCGCGCGACGGGTAAGGCGTTCCAGCTCGTCGTGCGCCTCCTCGAAACGCCCTGCCTTGAAATTGAGAATACCCTTGAGCAGGCTCGCCTCGGGGTCGTCGGGGAAGCGCGCGAGGCGCTCCTCGAGACGCGCCATGGCCTGGGTAATCAGCGCCGTCTCGCCCATCTGTGCCGGAGCGAGGTCGAGGTCCGCGATACCGACTGTGCGCGGCTCTTCCTCAACCCGGTGGGCGCCGTAAATGCCGAGGGACAACGAGAACAACAGCCCTGCGAAGACGGCCGTGCCGAAACGCACGTGCATGTCAGGGCAAGACCTGGAGCGTACGCTCGCTGCCAATCAGCCAGCGGCCGCCGTGCCGCACCAGGGAGAAGGCCTTGCGAGCGCGGTCCTGATAGCCGGGGGAGCGATAGCTCTGCACCAGGCGCACCGTGGCCTTATCGTCGCCGCGCAGACGCACCTGCACGTCCTCCAGCCTGACCTCGATGTACTCCGGACGCATCAGCCGCTCACCCCGTTCGTCCTCCCAGTCTGCACGCAGGGCGCCACGGGGAGGCGTGAAATCCGGGGCATAGAAAGCAAGGTAGGCGTCGACGTCCTGACCGGACCAGGCGGAGGCCCAAGCCTCGAGCATGGCGGTCACCTCCGCCTTGGTTCCCGCCACCGGCTGTGGCGCCGGCGTATCCGGCGTCGGTTGCAAGGCGGCGGGCGCGGGTTGAGCGGGCGCAGGGGCCAGGGCAAGCCCGGCGGACGCGGTGGGCGTTTCCGGTTCAGCCGGAGCGGCAGCAGCAGGCGCCGAGGGCGATGAAACCGGTTCCACGGTGACCGGCTGCGCGGGGGCAGCCGGCTGCGGCGGCACGGACTCCACCTTCTCCGGCGCAGTCTGCTCGGGTGCCATGGCCGGTGCCGCTTCGGCCACCGCGATCTCCGCCTGCACAGCGGGCACGCGCATGGCCTGCAGCACGCGCAGGTCGGGGGCCGGCGGGGCCTCCTGCACGCGCAACGCCTTGGCATAGGCGGCGCGCGCCATTTCCACGTAGATGGCGCTCAGGTTGCCGTACACAGCCGCATAGCGTTCATCGGTGCGTATGGCGCGCTCGAGCACGTCCTTGGCCTGCTCCAGTTTGCCTTCAGCCGCGTAGAGCGCCGCCAGGTTGTTGTACGGCTCGGGGTTGTCCGGGTAGTCGGCAATGAGGGACTCGAACTCCTTTGCCGCACTGGCATGCTCACCCAGACCCGCCAGGGCCGTAGCGTACAGGAAGCGCTCGCGTACCTGTTCCCTGGCAGGAGGCCCGGCGCTAAGCAGGCCTTCCGCAGCCGCGGCATAATCGCCGCTTCTGATGTGCCGGGCAGCATCGGATGCGGGATCCGCGCCCGCCAGGGATGGAGCGCTGAATACGAGCAACCCAGTGAGGGCCAAGCACCTGAATTTCATCACTTATCCCATCGAACCGTGCGAGATGCGCGAGGCGAAAATTATACCAATCGCGACACAGAAGTCATGAACTGCTCCACGCTAGGTTTGGGGTCGGCAGCTCATCAATGCACACGATGAAACACCGGTAAGGTGCTGTTCCGGGGCGCACACCACGGCCGAGCGGCCCTACCAACCTGGCAAACAGCTGTCTGAAGCCTTCAGGGCGTGGCCTGCAACGACCACATCGCAGCACCTGTTCGAGACCTCCATGCGCGAACAGGTGTATCTTCGTGATCGCTGCACGTACTGTTCGGCCCGCGAGTGCCCACGCACCACGTCGGTTCGCATCCCCGCTTGATCCACCCAAGACTGTGCGCCGGGTCGTGCGAAACAGCGCGGCCCGGACGCGGCATCACCGCCTAACTGTTACAACACTGTATCTCTTTCGCTCTGGCACACGGATTGCTGCTTCAACCACACACATGCCGCTTGCGATCGTCGGTGGCGAGCACCGCATGACCGCCCTGGTGGAAGACGGCCGGACGGCGCGGGAAATGTGCGGCGGCGTGCAATGAACTGGGCGACGATCGCGCCTCTGAACGACATCCCGTCACAGGGCGGGTTACGGCGTCGATGCGAATACAGGTGGCCCAACGGTGCGGCGTTGCTGGTGGAACGTCCTGCCGCAACCGCCGCTCCAGTGGTTACATCGTGCGTACTGGTCACGGTGTGGGCACGGCCATGCGCGCTGCGGCGTCCCAACGGAAACGCTTCTCGCGGAACAGCCGCAGGCAGGCATCGACGGCATCGCTGTCGTAACGCACGCCTTTGCCCGCTTCGATCTCCGCGAGGGCGGCCTCCAGCGGCAGGGCTGCACGGTAGGGTCGGTGTGAGGCCATTGCCTCCACCACATCGGCCACGGCGATGATGCGCGCCTCCAGCAGGATCGCGTCGGCTGTGAGGCTGTGGGGATAACCACTGCCGTCCAGGCGCTCGTGATGCTGCACCACCATGTCCGCCACCGGCCAGGGAAACTCGATGCCACGCACGATGTCGTGCCCCATTTGCGGATGGGAGCGGATGATGCCGAACTCGGCTTCCGACAGCTGGCCCGGGCGATTGAGGAATTCCGCGGGCACGTAGATCTTGCCGATGTCATGGATCTGCGCGCCCAGGCGTAATCCCTGCAGGCGCTGCGCATCCAGGCCCAGCTCTTCGCCCATGGCCACGGCGAGTTGCGCCACGCGGGTTTGGTGCCCGGCAGTGTACGGGTCGCGCTTCTCGATGGTGATGGCAATGGCCTCGATGGTCTGCACCAGGGCGTTTTGCAGCTGGCGGGCGATGCACGCCCGGTCTTCTTCCATCTGTTTGCGCGCGGAGATGTTCAGCAGGCTCGCACGACACTCGACCACGCGGCCCTCGGCATCGTGCACCGGCTCCACCGAAAGGCTCACCCACACGCTACTGCCGTCGCGCCGGCGCATGCGGATCTCCCGGTCACGCACGGCCTCGCCCGCGTCGAGGCGGGCAAGGAACGCCGTATCGCCTGCGGCCTCGTCATTGTCGGTGCCGAGATCGGGCATGCGCATGCGCAGCAACTCATCGCGGCTGTAGCCGAGCAGGCGCGCGGTGGCCGCGTTGGCCTGCAGGATGGCGCCGTCGCCCGCAGCCACGGAGACGTAACCCGTGGGGGCGTTGTCGTACAACTCGTGATAACGCCGCTCACTGCGCTGCAGTTCCTGCTCGGCCTGCTCGCGCAAGCGGCGGTTACGCAGCGTGATAATGCCGAAGGCCAGGTCGTCGGCCAGTTCCCGCAGCAAGGCCACCTCGGCTTCGTCGAAGGCCGCCGCCTCGGCGGCATCGATGGTGAGCGCTCCCAGCAGCGTGCCGGCGGAGCGCAGCGGCAGGGCGATGACGGAGGCAAAGCCGTGCCTGGCCGCCTGTTCGCGCCAGGAGGCGGCATCGGCGCCTGCGGCCACATCACGCACGATGCAGGGCTCGCCGGTGCGGATGGCGATACCGGTGGGGCCGTTGCCGGCCGGATCGGATTCGCCCCAGCTCACGCGCACGCGGTCCAGGTAACCGGCGGCGGCCCCGGCGCTCGCGACCGGTTTCACCGTGCACGTCGCGTCCTGCTGTGGATAGCCTACCCAGGCCAGCCGGTAGCCGCCCACCTCCACCAGCACCCGGCACACGTCGCGGAGCAGTTGTTCCTCGCTGCGCGCACGCACCAGGGTCTCGTTGCCGCGACTCAAGGTACGCAGTGCACGGTTCAGGCGCTGCAGTTCGCGCTCGGCGTGGCGCGCGTCGGTCACGTCGTGCACGGTGCCGATCATGCGTATGGGTGCGCCGTGCTCATCCCACAGGACCACGGCCTTTTCGTGCACGATGCGCTCGGTGCCGTCGGGGCGTACCACGCGGTGGTCGATGGAATAGTCACGCTCGCGACGCAACGCCTTGTTCACTTCCTCTTCCACGTAGGCGCGGTCGTCCGGATGCACGCGTGCGAGGAAGGCCGGATAGGTGGCACCGAATTCCTGGGGCTGCAAACCGAAGATGCGGTAGATCTCATCCGACCAGACGAGCCCGTTGGTGGCGATGTCCCAATCCCAGTTGCCCAGGTGTGCCACGTGCTGGGCCTGGGCGAGGCTTTCCTCACTGCGCCGCACCGCCGCCTCGGCGTCGAGCCGGCGCAGGGTGTTGGTGACGATCTCGCCCACCGCACGCAGCAGGCGGATGTCTTCCAGAGCCCAATGCTTGGGCCGGTCTGCTGTATCGAAACCGAGGATGCCCAACCTGGCATCACCGCTGGCCAGCGGCACCATAAGCAGGGAACGCACACCCGCGTCGGAGAGGAATTCGCGCTCGCGCGCGGCCTCCTCGGGCATGGCGAGCACGTCCTCCACCTGCATGGCCTCGAAGCGGTCCATGCGCTTGGCCAGCCAGGGCAGCTGTGCGACCTGCACGTTCTGCATGCGGCTGCGATGGCATTCCACACCGCTGCTGCACCACTCATGGGTGTTGCTGAGTACCCCTCGCTCGGCGTCATAGCGGAACAGATAGGCGCGGTCGGCCGACACCGAGGCGCCGATACGCGCGAGGGCCGCCTTCATCTCATCGTCGAAGCGCGTCACGTCGACCGCCACGAAGCGCGCGGCGATGGCGCCCACCACGGATTCGAAAGCCAGGCGGAAGGTAAGTGCCTGCTCGACCGCCTTGATGGTGCGCAGGTCCATGAGCGTGAAAACGAAGCCTGGGTGACCGGCATCGCCCTGGAAGGCGCTGGCGGTCGTGAACACGGGTACCGGTGCCCCCTCTTCCGGCTCAT
>Ga0265293_10012624_pt1 | contig 11162 bp, 10 predicted proteins | sample Munlanlewell138R_FD_192505 | JGI IMG/M metagenome (GOLD analysis project Ga0265293, IMG submission 192505) | Leachate microbial communities from a municipal landfill in Southern Ontario, Canada - Leachate well 138R | ecosystem: Engineered > Solid waste > Landfill > Unclassified | place: Canada... | reverse complement strand
ACTATGTCAATAACTTTTCAATTTTTTATATTTTATCTGAAAATTTCATTTTTTTTCCAGTATTAAATGTTATATTTATTCACACATTAATATTATAAAACATTTTTTTGTTTTATATTAACAAAAATAGGAGGTGAATATATATGCCTGGATCAAACAATAACGGTAGTACTTCAAATAACAAAGCTGGTTTAGAAAAAATGAAATATGAAGTTGCTAGTGAAGTTGGTGTAGACCTTAAACAAGGTTATAATGGTCACTTAACTTCTCAAGATGCTGGTAGAATTGGTGGTAACATGGTTAAAAAGCTAGTTGAAAGAGCCGCTAACCAATTATAACATTACTTTAATCCGTTAAAATTATAATAAGATGGAGAGTATTAAATACTCTCCTTATAATTATAATATTTAACTATTGTTCTAAAGATTCCTCTTCTACTACAATATTTATATTTTCTCTTCTTGACTTTTCTAATTTTGCTTTTTCTTTTCTTACTTGACCTACTATTTTTTCTATAGCTTCTTCAAGTCCACCATATATATCATGTGTATCTACATTTGCAATATACATTTTCGATTTATATTCAATCATTAAATCTACTCTTTGTTTTGCTTTTTTAGCTGAAAATGTTACTTCTGCAATTGTTGATGCCTCAAAAAACTTATCAAGTTTTTGAATTTTTTTATTCACAAATTCTCGAATTGCATCCGTCATATCTATTTGTTTTCCTGTTAAAATTACTTTCATATTATCATCTCCTTATATATATATAATTATATAATAGCTTATATGTTTTTTCAATTCTTTTAGTTATTTTTGTTTTATTAATCAAATAAATTCATCTGTGCAGAATTTGGCATTCCATTTAAGCAATTTGATTTTTCTAGAATTTCCAAGGCCACCTTGCCAAGCTTAGCTCTAAGCATTAAGTTTTCTTTAGATGAAAATCTTCCATCTTCTTCCCTAGATTTAACTAAACTTTTAGCATTTATAGTTCCAAATCCCGTTAATGCTGAAAGCGGTGGTCGAACATTTCCATCTTCAACTAAAAACTTCACTGCATCAGATTTATATATATCAATAGGTAAAAAATCAATTCCTCTTTCTAACATTTCATTTACTACTTCAAGTATTGTAAGGACATCTTTTTCTGTTTGTGATGGATTTTGTAATCTTTCATATTCTTTTATACTTTCTTTTATAGCTTTTTTATTAGTTACCATTATGTCTGAGCTAAAATTATCTGCTCTTACCGTATAATATACAGAATAAAACTCTGCTGCATAATATACTTTAAAATATGCTATTCTATATGCCATCATTACATACGCTGCAGCATGTGCTTTAGGAAACATATACTTTATTTTAAAACATGAGTCTATATACCATTCTGGAACATTGTTTTTTCTCATTTCTTCTACCATTTCATCTGTAAGTGCCTTGGCAGCCTTTCCTTTTCTTACAATTTCCATTATATTAAACGCTGTTTTAGGATTTAATCCTTTCTGTATTAAATAAATCATGATGTCATCTCTTGTACATATCGCTTCTTTTAACGTTGCCTTTCCCTCTTCAATTAATGTTTGAGCATTGTTAAGCCAAACATCAGTACCATGAGAGAGACCAGAAATTCTTACAAGCTCTCCAAATGTTGTTGGTTTTGTATCCACAAGCATTTGTCTTACAAATTTAGTTCCAAATTCCGGAACTGCAAAAGTTCCTACCTTGGATTTGATTTGTTCTGGTTCAACACCTAACGCTTTTGTTGAATCAAACAATGACATTACTTTTTTTTCATCAAGAGGTATACTTTGTGGGTCCACCCCAGTCATATCTTGGAGCATCCTAATTACAGTAGGGTCATCATGCCCTAATATATCAAGCTTTAATAAATTGTCATGTATGGAATGGAAATCAAAATGTGTTGTAATTGTCTTAGTTCTCATATCGTCTGCTGGTCTTTGCACTGGACAGAAATCATATATTTCTTTATCATTTGGTACAACTATAATTCCACCTGGATGTTGCCCAGTTGTCCTTTTTATTCCCGTGCAACCTTTTGCTAATCTATTTATCTCCGGTGATAAAGTGTATTTTTCTCGTTCATCATAGTATTTTTTTACATAACCATATGCTGTTTTGTCCGCAAGGGTACTTATAGTTCCTGCTCTAAAGGTTTTTGACTTTCCAAACATTTCTTCAGTATATGCATGTGCTACTACTTGATAATCACCTGAAAAGTTTAAATCTATATCAGGAACTTTATCTCCTTCAAATCCTAAAAATGTCTCAAATGGAATATCCATTCCATCCTTTTTTAAATCTGAGGAACAATTAGGACATTTCTTGTTTTCCATATCTATTCCTGTAGTTACCACAGTATCTGGAAATTCCGAATACTTACATGTTTCACATATATAATGTGCTGGCAATGGGTTTACTTCTGTAATACCTGTCATGGTTGCCACAAATGATGAACCTACAGAGCCCCTAGAACCCACCAGATAACCATCTTCATTTGATTTTTTAACAAGTTTATGAGCAATTAAGTACATAACTGAAAAGCCATTTGTTATTATAGAATTAAGTTCTTTTTTTATTCTTGCTTCTACTATTTCAGGTAAATCTTCTCCATATATTTCCCTAGCTTTTTTATATGTCATAGCTTCAACTTCTTCATCTGAACCTTCGATTTTTGGGTTAAAGGTACCACTTACAACTGGTTTAATATCTTCAATCATGTCTGCAATTTTATTTGGATTAGTTATAACTAATTCTTTTCTTTTTTCTTCTGAAACATATTTAAATTCATCTAACATTTCTTGTGTTGTTCTAAAGTATAAAGGCGCTTGGTTATCTGCATCATCATATCCTTGTCCTGCCATTATAATTCTTCTATATATTTCATCTTCTTCATTTAAAAAATGGACGTCTCCTGTTGCTACTACAGGTAAATTTAATTTTTCTCCAACTTCTATTATTTTTTTGTTTATTCCTTGTAGCTTTTCCACATTTTCCACAGTTCCATTGTTTACATGGAACATATTATTACCTATTGGTTGTACTTCTAAATAATCATAGTACGAAGCTATGTCAGCTATTGTTTCATCATCGTAATTTTTTAAAACAGCTTCATAAAGTTCTCCTCTTTCACAAGCTGATCCAATAACAAGTCCTTCTCTATACCTGTTAATAAGAGAACGTTGTAATCTTGGTTTTTTATAAAAATAATTTAGGTGTGAAATAGAAACAAGTTTATATAAATTTTTTAACCCAACGTAATTCTTTGCAAAAAGTATTATATGATTTGGACTTCCTGCTTTATAATCAAGTTTGTCCGATTCTTGAATGTATCCCTTTATGTTCATACCTTTTTTTTCTAATAATTCTTCCATTTTTAAGAAAATCTTAGCTGTTGCCCTTGCATCATTTATAGCTCTATGTGCATCTCCTAATTCTATTTTTAAATTCTCTGCTATAGTTCCAAGCTTATGGTTTTGATATGATTCAAAAAGCTCTCTGGCAATTGATAATGTGTCTATTGTATATTTAGGGGCTTTTAATTTATATTTATTCGAAAAATAATTTATAAATGACATATCAAACTTAGCATTATGAGCAACTACAATTGATCCATCACAAAATTCATTAAACTTAGGTAAAACAGTTTCTATAGTTTCAGCATCTTTTACCATTTCATTTGTTATATTTGTTAATTTTTGAACTTCTTTAGGTATAGGTCTTTCTGGATTTACAAATGTACTAAACTTATCAATTATTCGTCCATCTTGTATTTTAACTCCTGCTATTTCTGTTATCTTATCTGTTCCTGCTACAAATCCAGTTGTCTCAATATCAAATACAACATATGAATCTGGTAATTCGTATTTAGGAGAGATATCCGAAATCAAATAACCTTCTAATCCATATATAACCTTTATTTTGGATTTTTTATCTTTATAATCATATGCTTCCATATATGCTTCTGGAAAAGCTTGTACAACGCCATGATCTGTAATAGCTACTGCCTTATGCCCAAATTTAATTGCTTGCTTTACTATGTCTTTTGCTGAATTTATTCCATCCATTGAACTCATCTGAGTATGTAAGTGAAGCTCCACCCTCTTTTCCTCAGCAATATCTGTTCGATTTAGCCTTGCATTTTGGATCTCGGTAATAGCATTAAGCATTATTGTAAGCTCTTTTGAATACATATCATATTGCAGTCTACCCAGTGCTTTTATATACATACCTTCCTTTAGTCTTGATAAAACATCATCTGCTTTTTTGGCATCTAAAAATGCTTTGCATGATATAGTGCTTGTCTTATCATACACATCAAGTATCAAAAGTATCTTCCCCGATTTAGTCTCTCTTTTATTAAAAGATATTATTTCACCTGTAATACAGGCTTTACCATCATCTTGAGTAATTGAATCTATTTCAACTATTGATTCTTTTGAAATGTTTTTACCGTATATGATTGGAGTTTTCTCTTCCGAATCCTTTTCATTTAAAGTTTTCTCTTTATTTTTAGCATCTTTTTTTGTTTCTTTCATTGCTTCTATTTTTACATGTGTACTTTTTTTATTTGTTTCTTCCTTATGTGTTTTTTTCGCATCCTCTGAATCTATAATTTTTATTTTTTTGCTTACCCCAAAAAAATCTTCTAAATACTTTTCTATATTTTTATTAACTTTTTTAAGCTTTAAAAATTTTGCTCCTACCATTTTCAACTCTATAATTACGTCTTCTTCTTCTACTCCAATTTTTACATCCGTTAACAATGGTCTTAAGTAATCATTTGTCAAACATATATATTCTATAACTCTTTCTATATCTTCCTTATCTATATATAAACTTTTTTCTTTTATAATAGTATTAATAATAAACTTTTTTAAAGAAAATAATTCTACTGCTTTTTTTTCTAACATAAAAAAATCTATTGGGTTTACTTTTCTATCAATAATTACATAAATAATAGCAGCATTTTGCTTTTTTGAGAATTTTACTTCTTCCACAACGAGTTCATTTATTGTATTACTACTAGAAAGAGCTTTGCTAAACAAATCTTTTATAGTTTTCACTTAATATATGCCTCCTCTTCTTTTTGCTTTCTTAAAATAAAATCCAAAACGATATATCATTTTGGACTTTATTTCTCACTCATTTATATATAAACTAAAATATTCTAACAATATCGTTATATGTAACGTATAGTGTAAGTAATATAAGAATTGCAAGTCCTATGTAACTAAGTATCGCTTCTAATTTATATGATACCTTTTTCCTTGTTATCACTTCTGACAAGACAAGTACTACCTTGCCTCCATCAAGCGGTGGAAATGGTAATATGTTTGCAATACCTACTGCAAAAGAAATAATTGCAAGCATATTTAAAAATTCTAATATTCCTTCTGTTTTAGAAACAACTTCTCCCATTCCAACAATTCCTGACAATTGATTTATATTAACGTTACCTTTAAATAAGTCTACATATGAACCTACTATCTGTTTTATGCTAGTTCCCGCCTTACAAACCGCATAATATAAATTAGTATCTACTTCCTCCGTTGCAAAATTACCAATGTTAAAGACTTTCTTTGTTTTAGGTGTAATAGTTTTATTTGTTTCCTTACCATCCCTTTCAATTGTTATATCCATTTTTTTACCCGGATTATTATAAACTATTTCTATTACATCTTTAGAAAGGTTTGTTTTTATTCCATCCACACTTGTAATAACATCTCCTGCGCGAAGTCCTGCTTTTTGAGCTGCACTTCCACCTTCTACAATGTTTATCTTACTTGTGATTTCTTCTTTATTAGGGTCAAAATACACTCCAATATATCCTATCTCTTTTACTAATAAGTCTGTGGTTATCTCTTTTTGTCTTCCATCTCTTTCAATTTTTATTGTTATATCATTTTTTGATATATCTTTAAACAATATAATATCCTGTATTATTCTGATTTTCTTATTATTTATACTTTTAATAGTATCGTTTTCTTTTAATCCTATTTCATATGCTACAGTATCTTTTTCTACTTTAATAATTTTGTTTGTATTCGTTGTTCCTGGCAAGTGAATTGAAATGAAAATTATACTTGCTAAAATAGCATTAAATATGACTCCTGCCACAAGTACTATTATTCTTTTCCACCAACTACTATTACAAAATGCATTTGGATCATCTGAAGTTCCTTCTTCACCATCTATAGCACAATAACCACCAAGCGGAAGAATTCTAAGAGAAAACTTTGTGCCTTTATATTCTTTACTCCAAATAGCCTTTCCAAATCCAATTGCAAATTCATCTACCTTCATTTTAAATAGTTTTGCAAAAATAAAATGACCAAACTCATGAACTGTGGCTACCACGCCAAGTATTATTACTAGTTTAATAATTGTTAATATTATCCCCAAACTTTTCACCCTTAATTCTTTCTTTTACTATTAACATTATATATATAATTTTATAAATATATACACAATTGGAGCAACAAACATTAAACTATCAAATCTGTCTAATATTCCTCCATGTCCTGGTATTAAATTACTAAAATCTTTTATCCCACAATATCTTTTAATTGAGGATGCTGTTAAATCTCCAAGTTGTCCTGTAATACTTGCAACAATAGCAATAAGAATCCAATAATATAAATTCATGTTGACATTCAGATAATTGTTTACAACTATTGTAAGTATTATGTATGAGATTATTACTCCTGCTATTCCTCCTAAGGCTCCCTCTCTTGTTTTATTCGGACTTATATTAGGACATAATTTATTTTTCCCCCAATTACAACCCACAAAAAACGCAAAAGTATCGCTTGCAAAAGCGCCAAGAATTACATACCAAATTAAAAGCCTTCCATTTTCTAACATAAGTATTAGTTTTATAATTGAAAACAACATTGGTATATAAACTAAAGATAAAACTGTTATAGCTATATCCTTTACTGTTCTATTTAATTTAGGTATTACCAAATACGTAAATATTGAAACTATAAATATTGATATTCCCATTTTATATATTAATATTTTATACTCTTCCGATATAAAATTACCAATAAGCATTATAGCTAAACAACCCGCGTAAGTAATCCAGCTTATTGGATTATACCCCTTTTTTTTAAATGCTCTTAAAAATTCAAAACCTGCAATAAGAGCTAAAAGTGTTACAAATATACTATCTAATAGTGGGTTTTTTATAAATACTATTGTCACTCCTAGTATTGCAAACACCAATCCTGATACAATTCTTTTTTTCATAGCTCCTACTTTCATTAAACTTCCATTATTTCTTCAGATTTTTTTACAACCACTTCATCTATTTTTGTGATATACTTATCTGTTATTTTTTGAATCTTTTCTTCTATTACTCTTAATTCATCTTCACTAATTTCCGAAGACTTTTCTTGTTTTTTAGCTTCATCAATAAATTCTCTTCTAATGTTTCTTATAGAAACTTTAGTTTCTTCTCCCATTGTTTTCACTGATTTAACAATTTCTTTTCTTCTTTCTTCATTAAGTTCTGGAAATGTAAGTCTAATACCGTTCCCATCATTCATTGGATTAATCCCTAAATCTGCAACCTGAAGTGCTTTATTAATTTCTCCAAGTAAAGTTTTATCCCATGGTGTTATCATTATTTGTCTTGGTTCTGGCACTGAAATTGCTGCAACCTGATTAAGTGGTGTAGATGCACCGTAGTATTCCACCATTATTTTATTTAAAATTTGAGGATTTGCTCTCCCTGCTCTTATAGCTGAAAACTCATTATCTAAATATCCTATTCTTTCTTTCATTTTATTCTCAATTAAATCATAATTCATATATTTCCCCTCATATCTTTCTTACTAAATAACTATTTCTATTATACTATATATTATGCTAAAATCAAGTATTTTAACGCCCTTTAAAATAGAAAAACAGTTTTATTTCTTAAATAAAACTGGTAATAACTTTGAGTATTTATTATTTCCCAAATCTATTATTACATAAAAAAAGAGAGCTTATTCTCTCTCTTTTTATTATCCATTGATTTGTTTCATAACTTCTTGTGCAAAGTCTTCTTCTTTTTTCTCTATTCCTTCGCCTCTTTCAAAACGAACAAATCTTCTTATAACTATATTTTCGCCTATTCTTGCAATTTTTTCTGTTAATAATTCTTTTACTGTTTTATCTTGATCTTTTACAAATGGTTGATCTAATAAACAAATGTCTGCCAAGTATTTATTAAGTCTTCCTTCTACCATTTTTTCAACAACAGCTTCAGGCTTACCTTCATTTAAAGCTTGTTGTTTAATTATTTCTTTTTCTGCTTCTAAAACTGAAGCTGGTACTTCTTCTCTTGATACATATTGTGGGTTCATAGCTGCAACATGCATTGCTATATCTCTTACAAATGTTATAAACTCTTCGTTCTTAGATACAAAGTCTGTTTCGCTATTTACTTCTACCATTGCTCCATATTTCCCATTATGAATATATGATTCAACTAATCCTTCTGATGCAATTCTTCCAGCTTTTTTAGCCGCTTGGGCTACTCCTCTTTCACGAAGAAGATCAACTGCTTTCTTCACATCTCCATCTGTTTCAACTAGTACTTTTTTACAATCCATTATTCCCGCACTAGTTAATTCTCTTAATTCTTTTACTTGCTCTGCTGTTATCATATCTTTTACCCCCTTCAATTATTTGTTTTGAGTTGTTTCCTTTGCTACATCTTCTCTTTTATATTCTCTTCTATTTTCTGAATTATACTCTCTTCTATCGTCTCTTTGTTGTCTTGGTCTTCTAGGCTTTCTTTCTATTTTATCTTCTCCTACTTCTTTTACTAATTGTTCCATTGAAGTTTCTTCTTCTTCTTCAAATACTGCAGGAGCTTCTCCTGTTTGACCATGAATAACTGCGTCTGCTATCTTTGCAGCAATAAGTTTTACTGCCCTAACAGCATCATCATTTCCTGGAATTACGTGATCAACATCATCTGGATTACAATTAGAATCAATTAATCCTATTGTTGGTATTCCTAATTTTCTTGCTTCTTTCGTACAAATAAATTCTTTTTTAGAATCAACCAAGAAAATAACTGATGGTAATTTAGGCATTTCTTTAATCCCACCTAAATTTCTTTCAAGTTTATCCATTTCTGCTTTTAATCCAATAACTTCTTTTTTTGGAAGCACATCAAATGTTCCATCTTGTTCCATTAATTCAAGTTGTTTTAATCTTGCTATTCTTTTTTTAATTGTAGAGAAGTTTGTAAGTGTTCCACCTAACCATCTACTGTTAATGTAGTACATCCCACATCTTTCTGCTTCATCTTTAATGCATTCTGAAACTTGTCTCTTTGTTCCTACAAAAAGAATTACTCCACCTTCTTCTACTGTTTTAGCCACTAATTCGTAAGCTTCTTTCACCTTTTTAAGTGTTTTTTGCAAGTCTAAAATATATATTCCATTTCTTGCTGTAAAGATATACGGCGCCATTCTTGGATCCCATCTTCTTGTTTGGTGACCAAAGTGTACACCTGCTTCTAGTAATGATCTCATCGGTATAATTGACATTTTAAAATTCCTCCTTCTTACATTCCTCCATAAATATCAAAAATTTGTGTGCTCCTATTTAAAGGAGAGAAGTACAAACAATATTTATGTGTGTATTTACTTATATTACATAAGCCGATTTATTATATCATAAAAAGCCTAGCTATACAATAGCTAGGCTTATATTTTTTAAAACTTAAACTGATAGTTTCAAATGCCACTTTCCGTTTAGATTTTCAATATTCTTAATTTTGATCGTAGGATAAACTTTTCTTTCCTTTAACTTTTCTATCTTTCCCTCAATTTTTGATACAGGCTCGTTCGCATAAATTACAAACTCATTCTCTTCAATAACCTTTCCGGAACAATAAACAATTACATGAAGCACATGATGTGGCCGATCTCCATGATTTGTTAACATTCCTTGTAGCTCGCAAGTTATTGGGTTTCGAGTGATAGTCTCAGTTATAGCAGTTTGCATATAAAAGTCCTCCTTAAATATTATAATTTATTATATAGTAACACACTGTTACCTTATAATCTTCCAAATATGGAAAGATTAAAACATTGATCCTTGCTCTGTTATTATATTAAATCCTTCATATTAAGTCAAGCCTTTTTCCGCACTTTTCTTTATTTTATGTAAAGTTATATGTGTTAACCTCTGTATATTTACATTTATTGGTTATTTGTTAGTATTTTACACTAACCATATATAAACCATCCGGTGGTACAGTTTGCCCGCCAAGGGTTCTCTCTCCCTTTTCTATCATTTTCTTTATTGTGGATATCTCTAACTTTCCAGAACCAATATCAAGTAGTGTTCCCACAATTATCCTTACCATATTATACATGAATCCATTACCAACAATATCGAATACTATTCGATTCCCTAACTTGTTTATTTTTAATTCATATATAGTTCTTTCTGTATTAGAAACATTACTTCCAGCAGCTTTAAATGCAACAAAATCATGTTTACCCAATAAGTCGTTTTTTGCAATATTCATGACTTCAATATCCAAATTATATTTAAATAACATTTCTCTGTTTTGATTTAACGCAGAATGTATTTTCGAATTATTAACAATATACCTATAATGTTTTGCAGTCGCAGATTTCCTTGCATGAAAGTCATTATCCACATCTTCAACACTTAGTATTGTTATATCCTTTTCTATAATACTATTTATAGCCATTAGTAGTTCTGCACATTTTATACTTTTATCTGTATAAAAGTTAGCTACTTGTCCCATAGCATGTACTCCCGCATCTGTTCTTCCGGCTCCAATTATTTTGGTTTTTTCTTTTAATATATGTTCTAAAACTCTTTCTATTTCTTCTTGTATTGTTCTTTTACCTGCTTGTTTCTGCCAGCCAAAAAAATTGCTTCCAGAGTATTCTATTACTAGTTTTATATTTCTCATTGTTCCCTCCTAAAAAGACAAAACGAATACCTTTTGGTATCCGATTATACTTTTATTTTTTATCCTCTAGGATGTGCTTTTAAGTATTCATCCCTTAATTTCATGTCAGCCATCTGTGTATACATTAATGTTGATGCAACATCTGTATGTCCTAGAATTTCTTGCACCATTTTAACTTCTG
>Ga0265293_10012623_pt1 | contig 11162 bp, 8 predicted proteins | sample Munlanlewell138R_FD_192505 | JGI IMG/M metagenome (GOLD analysis project Ga0265293, IMG submission 192505) | Leachate microbial communities from a municipal landfill in Southern Ontario, Canada - Leachate well 138R | ecosystem: Engineered > Solid waste > Landfill > Unclassified | place: Canada... | reverse complement strand
AAATCGTAAAATGACTTTGCTTGCCCTTCAGCAATATATGCTCCAGATAAGCTGAAAGTCAGGAATATTAAAATATTTCTCATTGTAATTTATGATTTAGTTTTATCTTTAAAACAACATTTTAAACTAATTGTTTTAAAACAACTCTAATTAATTAGTCACTTACATTTTTTATGTGGTATTACTAAAAATTACCCTTAACACCCTTTTTTCTATGTACCACAAAACTCCCTACATACTATTAATTACATCTTAAACCCTTACAAATTATGAGAACGAAAAAAGTAGCATTAACGGTACTAGCTATACTAATAATTTTGTCGGTAGCGCTTAATTTATATCAGTACCTAAACAGCAAGAGTGTTACAACCAACCTAAAAGGAGCGGAAAAGCTCTTCGCACTAAACTTTACAAATTCCGAACGAGATTTGTTAAAAGATGATGTAACGGAAGCGATTGAGAAATACACCTTAATTCATGAGTTTGATATTCAGAACGATTTAGGCCTCTCCCTAGTATTTGCGCCTGTACCAACTAGCTATTCACCAAAATTCGAAAGCAACACATCTAATTTTGATTTACCTACAAGTGTAAACTTACCCGAGAATAAAGAGGATTTATGCTTTTACACTATTGCCGAACTATCATACCTCATAAAAAATAGGGCCATTACCTCTAAAGAACTTACTGAACTATACCTAACCCGGATAAAAAAGTACGATTCTGAACTATTTTCCGTAATAACCCTCCTTGAAGAGCGAGCATTAGAGCAAGCTCAGAAAATGGATGAGGAAATTGCAAATGGCAAATACCGTGGCCCGCTCCACGGCATACCTTATGGGGCAAAAGATCTGCTTGCGCTAAAAGATTACCCCTTCACATACGGATCACCTATATATAAGGATCAGATAGCCTCAACCACAGCATCGGTTATTCAAAAACTCGATGAAGCCGGAGCCATTCTCGTTGCAAAACTATCGCTGGGTGAGTTTGCATGGGGCGATGTGTGGTTTGGTGGTAAGACTAGAAATCCTTGGAATACGGAAAGGGGATCGAGTGGATCATCTGCCGGATCGGCCTCTGCAACGTCAGCTGGACTAGTTGCTTTTGCCATTGGCTCAGAAACCTGGGGATCAATTGTTTCTCCATCAACCGAATGTGGCGTTACGGGATTACGCCCTACTTTTGGTCGTGTTAGCCGTACGGGGGCAATGACCCTTTCATGGTCAATGGATAAAATTGGGCCCATTTGTCGAACTGCACAGGACTGCGCCATAGTAATCAACTCCATTTCGGGAACCGATAATATGGAAAAAGTATTGGTTGATGTTCCGCTAAACACAAACCTTACTGAAAAAATTAGTAGACTAAGAGTAGGATTTGCTGAAGATTACTTCAAGCAAGACTACCCTTTTAAAACTAACGACAGCCTTGCACTTATAGCTTTCGAAGAGCTTGGTATTGATCTTATTCCTGTTAAACTACCCGAACATTTACCCATGTCGGCTCTATCAATAATTCTCGACGTGGAAGCAGCAGCAGCATTTAGCCATCTAACCCTCAGTAACCTTGATGATCAGATGGTTAGACAAGTGAAAGATGCATGGCCAAACTTTTTCAGAAAGGCTCGCTACATTCCTGCTGTTGAGTATATTCAAGCGAACAGGATTAGAACGGTACTTATTAATGAGTTTTCAAGGCTATTTGAGGAGGTTGATATAATTATTTCGCCTAGTTTTGCAGATAATCAGCTGTTAATGACAAACCTAACCGGCCATCCTGCAATTTCAATACCCACTGGTTTTACCGATACCAAACTACCTACCAGTATAACCTTAATTTCTAACTGGTACAGAGAAGATAACATACTTTTACTAGCTAAAAAGTACCAAGATAAAACCCTGTGGTTTCGTGAAAAGCCAGAAGGGTTTTGTAAATAATCGTCAGTCTATGCTCCTAATAGTGAAGGCTGAAAGGCAGTTCTAAACGGTATACAAATAAGTAGCCCCGACCTTAATGGTCGGGGCTACTTTCTTTTACTACTAAGTAAAAACTACAATAACTTAAAACTTATAACCAATTGTAAAAACAAACCTGTCTTGTGAAACCTCACGATGAACATTAGTAGCCGTTAGGTAAGGTTTATACTTATCGTTAAACTGAAGGCGTTGGTATGCCCAATCTAAAGTTATGCTATTAATTACAAGGCCAAAACCGCCCGAGAAAACATCGGTATGTGAAGCAGCAAATGGGTTTCCGTCGACATAAGGACTTCCATAATAAGCATATCCAGCTCTAAGAGCTAAACTACCAATCCAATATTCAGCACCCGTTTTAAGATTAAACGTGCTTTTATAGTTACTTTTAATTGCTTGGTTTTCGGGTGTAAACTTATACCCGTCGCCACCCTTTCCAAATCGCATTTTTGCATAATCAATAAACTCATAATCGACACTTACAAGTGCCTTTGTGCCAAAGGTATATGCAACTGAACCAATTAACTTATATGGCGATTCAATTGTATAATCATATAAATTTGCAGGCGTTTCATCTGAAACTACTCTATTAGATAACTGAGATTTCATCGTTTCAAAATACTCTTCAGAAATATTGTAGAATGTTGGTGTGTGCACAGCAAATCCCAATCTGAGCGCGGGTAAAGGTCGGTATATAGCGCCTACCTTAAAGTTATAACCAGCCCCAGTAATAAGTAAGCTTTGGTTGTAGTTTAACGATTGAAATAGGTCGGTGTTCGGAAGAGGCTGGTTGCTTCTAAAAGCTTCCTCGGTATAGTAAACATTGCTCTCGTAATATACATCCTGCACTCCAACCGTTGCACCAAGGTACAAACTATTTGAAATATTGGCTCCTAGAGAAAAAGTGTACTCTCCCATCCCGCCCATCGAAGAAATGGACTGATCCTGGTAAACACCATCGCCAGGGTTTAACGCCCTAACGTAATCTAGTGTATCACCCCCCGCAACCAAAAGATCCTCGTCAGGGTTAATTAAGTATGTGTACCACGCCATAATTGATGTCCATACATCTCTGTTTGCATCTGAAAAACTATCAATATCCGAAGGCTTATACCCTTGTACACTTGAAGCGAATAAATTCATTATTGAATTGGATGTGTTTTCGCCTAAGGCTGTGGTTTCACTATAAAAGTCGTTAAGCCTATTATATCCTATTCCAAAGTTTAGTCTAATTAATCCCTTCTCATCATCGCCACCAATTTTGTTAAACGTACCCACCAAGCCAAAGTTGTCAATAAAAACTTTACTACGCGAATCGGTATAAGCACTATTAAGATATTCAGCCCTATCGTTACGTATTTTAAGACTAGGCGTAAATGAAAATTCTGATGATCGGAAAACACCTAAACCCGCTGGGTTATAACTTAACGAGGAGAATTCTGAGCCTAAAGCCCCAAATGCCCCTCCCATGCTTACCATACGAGCCGAACCGTAACCGTAGTAACTAGATAGGCGAAGTGCATCGCTTGGCACTTGAGCAAAAACGCCAAACGATGATGCCAATATTAGAATTAAAAATACTTTTTTCATATTCGTTATTGTTATAATCCTCTAGGTTTTTAATTGACGCAGGGTTAACTATTGGAATATACCTAAAATAGTTTCCTTTATCTTTTCCCCCTTGAGGTTGAAGTAGTTGAAGTTGAAGAAGTTGAAGAAGAACCTGACGTTCTTGATGTAGAAGAAGAAATACTTCCGCTTGAACTACCACTAATTCTGGTTTCACTTCGAGAAACTGAATTTGATGAATTTCTTGAGTTTGATATAGAACTGCTGCTGCTTGCAGGTACTGTAACAGAGGGCAAACTAGTTCTGGCTGGAGGGTTATAACCCCTATTTCCTCTAGTACTCGCGTTGGATGATCCAACCTTGCCTACACCATTTGATGCATTGAACTCAATCTTATTTCCTGGGTTTGGCCTTGTATAACTAGCTGGAGGCCTGTGAACACTTACCCGTGTATTTCCTTCTACAGATTTCGAACCAACGGAACGGGGGGAATTCATGCTTCCAGGGCTTACAATGTTGTTGTTTTTATCACGAACAGGCTCGCTAACTACTCCTCGGTTACTGGAAACTGTTCCTTTCTTCACAGGGTCCTGAATACTTGCTTGCCCGCCTAAAGTTACCTGCCTTATAGCTAAATTTCCTTTTATGCTGCCAATGCTTGCGCTAGCCTCTTCCCTACTATTATAGTCCACTATTCCAGAACCGGGTCTACGACCATACTCATAGTTATCCCTAAATTTGGAGTACAGAGCAGGTCCCATATAGAGACTATGGGAATAATAAAATGGAGAGCCAAAACCAAAACATATGAAATCAGGGTCATTATATCGGTTTAACCAAGGGTTTCTGTAATATGAACCTCCAAACATATATGAACCTCCAAACATATTGGTTATCCAAGTAGGCTCAACCCAAACAGAATCACCCACTGCAAATACATTATAAAAACTAGGGTCGAAAGCGCTAGCGTACCAATAGTCAGAGGAATACCTAACAGCCCAATTATGCATTCCGTAGTATGGGTTGCTCCTTGCAGCAAGCCTACGCTCATATGCCTCTTGATAAGAATCAACCAGAAGCCTATCGTAAGGGTTTTGGTTAGGACTACTAAATAGTACGGTATCAGCGCTTTCGCTCGAATCATTAGCCAAAAAATCTTTGTACTTTGCTTCCAAAGTCTCCATATCGAGAATTTTATCACTAACTGCTTCTGGAGTATATGGTTCCGCAGAGTTATCATCGGCATAATAGTAAATGCCATCACTATTATTAGGTGCTGAACTATTAACATGAAGGCTTGAGGAGCACGATGCAAAAAGCCCAAGGGCAAAAGCAATCGTAAGTAGTTTAATTGTAGTTTTCATAACAACCTCCTTTTTATTTAATTAATATAGTTTTATTTCTTTACTTTGCATCATCATTTTATTACACAGAAAGCAACAAAATTCATACCAAAACATACAAATGGCAAAAGGAATTACTAGCAGAGAAGAGAATTACTCTCAGTGGTATAACGACATCGTTTTAAAGGCCGGATTGGCCGACCATTCCGCCGTACGCGGTTGTATGGTTATAAAGCCCTATGGCTTTGCTATTTGGGAAAAGATACAGCGTCAACTCGACGATATGTTTAAGGCAACAGGACACCAGAATGCCTACTTCCCATTGTTTATACCCAAATCATTTTTTAGCAAGGAAGCCGATCACGTTAAGGGTTTCGCCAAAGAGTGTGCCGTAGTTACCCATTACAGGCTAAAAAATGACCCCTCAGGCAAAGGAATAATAGTAGACGAGGATGCAAAGTTGGAGGAAGAGCTAATTGTGCGCCCTACATCCGAAACTATTATATGGAATACTTATAAGGACTGGATACAATCGTATCGCGATCTTCCGATATTAATAAACCAGTGGGCTAACGTTGTTCGCTGGGAAATGCGAACCCGACTATTTTTGCGCACAACCGAATTCTTATGGCAGGAGGGGCACACGGCCCATGCAACCAAAGAGGAAGCGATTGAAGAGACCACAAAAATGGTTAACGTATACGCTACTTTTGCCGAGAAATGGATGGCTATGCCTGTATTAATTGGCACAAAATCTGAAGGTGAGCGGTTTGCTGGCGCAATTGAAACATATTGCATTGAGGCTTTAATGCAAGATGGGAAAGCGCTGCAAGCTGGTACCTCGCATTTCTTAGGTCAAAATTTTGCCAAAGCATTCGACGTAAAATTCCAGTCGAAGGAGGGTACGCTCGAACACGTATGGGCAACCTCTTGGGGAGTTTCAACTCGACTTATGGGAGCTTTAATAATGGCTCACTCGGACGATAAGGGCCTGGTGCTTCCCCCAAAACTTGCCCCAACCCAAGTTGTTTTTGTGCCAATTTACAAAAACGATGAAGAGTTAGCTCAAATATCAGAAAAAGTAAACGAGCTAAAACTAAAACTAGAAGAGAAAGGTGTATCAACCCATTTCGACAATAGGGATACAGTAAAACCTGGGTTTAAATTTGCCGAGTACGAACTTAAGGGTTACCCAGTACGCATTGCCATTGGCCCTAAAGATATGGAGAAAGGCACAGTTGAAGTTGCCCGAAGAGATACCCTGACGAAGGAATTTGTGAGCCAGGCCACAGTTGTTGATTATGTGGTAAACCTGCTTGACGAGATGCAAGAGGCAATTTTTGAAAAAGCATTTACATTTAGAGAGAATAACACGCAGAAGGTTGAAACATACGATGAATTTAAAAAGGTTCTAGACGAGAAAGCAGGATTTATTCTAGCTCATTGGGATGGAACCTCTGAAACGGAAGAAAAAATTCAAACAGAAACCCAAGCAACCATAAGGTGTATACCGCTCGACAGTGAGGAAGAGATTGGAAAATGCATTTACAGTGGTAAACCCTCTAAACAAAGGGTTGTATTTGCTCGAGCTTATTAGTACTCATAATTAATCAAGAAATTATGGCCCAACAGTCAAAAGAAACAAAGAGTGCACAAACCCTGATAGTAGATACCCTAGTCGAAAAATCGGGAATGAAGCAAAAAGTATACGAAAACACTTTCGAAACCTTCAATATCATAAAAAGTGTATTGCATGAACTAGCAATTGAACTCAACGGTGATATAAAAAATACTGACAAAAAGATAAGGCTAGAGTATCGCGACAGGGGTAAGTTTGAAGCAGAAATTAGAATCGCCGGCGATATCTTGGTTTTTAGTATGCATACCAACGTTTTTAAATTTGATCGCGATCACAATACATGGAAACTACCATACGTTAAAGATAATAACCTTAACGCGTATTGCGGTGTAATTAATGTTTACAACTTTTTAACCGACTCCTTTAAGTATAATAGGATAGATGACCTAGGCTACTTAATTGGCCGACTATTCGTTAACAGGGAAAACCACTATTTTGTTGAAGGCAAAAGGCAAATGGGATTCCTGTACAATAATTTCGGACAGGCTATTATCAATAGGGATGACGTTAAACGAATTATCGAAACATCAATGCTATACACGCTTGAGTTCGATCTGTTGGTTCCCCCATACGATATGGTTAAGATTGCAACCGTAGCTCAAATGAACAGTAAGATTGACAGTTCGAAAATGCAAACTGGGAAACGCCTGGGCTTCAAATTTAACTCCGACGATGTTCTGGAAGTAAAATAGTAAACCAAAATAAAAGTCTAACCTAAAAACATGAAACAATGAAAAAAATAGTTTTTTTAGCACTGGTTTCCATCGCTGTTTTTTTGGCTTCATGCAACCAATTAAATAAAAACAAATCCGCTATGCAAGCCAAAGTTGACGCTTTCGTTGAAGTTGAATTAACAACCAACATTAGCCATCTTTCTGCCAAGGAAAAGCAGATGCTCCCATTGCTTTTTGATGCAGCTCAAATTATGGACGAAATATTTTGGCTTCAAGCCTTCGGATCTAAAGATGAACTTTTAGCAAAAACAGACGATAAAGCAACTAAGGCTTTTATCAACTTAAACTACGGGCCATGGGAGCGTTTGAAAAACAATGCACCTTTTGTTGAAGGCTATAACGAAAAGCCCTTGGGTGCAAACTTTTACCCCGCCGATATGACTTTGGAGGAATTTGAAGCATTCTCATCGGATGACAAAACCAGTCTCTACACCATTATCAAGCGCAACTCGGAGGGTTCATTAGAATCTGTTCCATACAGTTTGGCCTATAAGGAGCAATATGAAAGAACTGCAGATTTACTGCGCCAAGCGGCAGATCTTGCCGAGGATGAAGGATTAAAAAATTATTTAACCCTACGGGCCGAGGCCTTACTAACTGATAACTATCTGGCCAGCGATATGGCCTGGATGGATATGAAGCATAACAATATTGACTTTGTTGTTGGCCCCATTGAGAACTATGAAGACAGGCTTTTTAACTACAAAGCAGCTCACGAAGCCTTCATACTAATTAAAGATCAAGAGTGGAGCCAAAAACTATCGCATTTTGCGGCTCTATTGCCTACCCTTCAGCGAAGTTTACCTGTAGCACCGGAGTATAAAACCGAAGTTCCTGGAAGCGATAGCGACCTAGGCGTTTACGATGCGGTTTTTTATGCAGGCGACTGCAACGCTGGAAGTAAAACCATTGCCATTAACCTACCAAACGACCCAATAGTTCATATTGAGAAGGGAAGCCGCAAGCTACAGCTTAAAAACTCGATGCGCTACAAGTTTGATAAAATATTGGTGCCCATCAGCAAAGTTATAATTGATAAAAAGCAACAAAAACACGTTACTTTTGATGCATTTTTTGAAAACACTATGTTTCACGAGGTTTCTCATGGTTTGGGAATAAAGAATACCATTAACGGAAAGGGAACAGTTAGAGCATCTCTTAAAGATGCTTATAGCCCTATTGAGGAGAACAAAGCAGACATCCTAGGCTTATTTATGGTGTCGGAATTAGCCAAAATGGGTGAACTTGGAGAGAAAGACCTAATGGATAACTATGTAACCTTTATGGCTGGCATTTTTCGTTCAGTTAGGTTCGGTGCAGCATCGGCGCATGGCAAAGCAAATATGATGAGATTCTACTACTTTCAAGAGCAAGAGGCATTTACCCGCGATGCGAAAACTGGAACATATAAGGTTGATTTTGAAAAAATGACCAAAGCAATGCACTCGCTTGCCGAAAGCATACTAGTGACACAAGGAAATGGGGATTACGAAGGGGCAAAAAGGATGCTAGATGAAATGGGGTTCATAAAGGAGGAATTACAAGCCGACCTGGATAAAATTAACAATTTAAACATACCCATTGACATAAGATTTAAACAGGGGAAAAAATATTTAGGATTGTAAATTTTCGCCCTTACTAAAGTTTATAAATTTAAAAAAGCGTTGACAAACAGATCTTATACTCGTTATATTAAATACTGATTATCAACGCTTTATTTTACACAAACATTAAGTGCTTCAAATATCTTCAACCTAAATTTACTTTGTTTTCAATTATTACTACATTAGCAAAATTTGCAACTAGGCAATATTTATATATCTATTAAATTCAGCCTTATTTCATTATACAAAACTGAGTGCAAGCAACGATAACCAAAATATTATGAATCTAACATTCAACTTTATTAAATCCGTTTCGAATATTTACGACGAAATGATGGAAAATGGGTTTTCGCTAGTTTACCTAGGCGAGTTTAGCCACGAGATAACCAAAATGTTTACCTCTATGGCCGAAACAGATATGGAGAAACAAAGCGAGGAGCGATCGGTACAGCGTAAAGTTTACCATGTTATGGTTGAAACGTTGCAGAATATGAATAAGCACTCCGATGAAATAAAAGATGGCAAAATCGGAAGCGGACTTTTTATTATTGGAAAAAAGGATGAGACCTACTATATTATCACATCAAACGTGGTTGCACGAAAGCATAAAGATGCCCTAGAAAACTCTTTGATTACAGTAAATAATGCAACCAAAGATGAATTGAAGGAAATGTATAAGAAACAAATAAAGGAGGGGAAAATTTCTGATAAAGGGGGTGCTGGTCTTGGTTTAATCGACATAGCTCGCAAAACTGGCGAAACACTTAACTATCATTTCTTACAGTTAGATGATGATAACTTCTTCTTTATTTTAAAAGTTGAAATAAACGCTAAAAAGTTTGCCAAAGAGTAATAGTTAAGGCTGCTAACTTACCAACGCGTTTCGTCAAACCGTTCGGGATAAAAAAAACTCGAAGGCATACTACTCGGTAGTCTTATGTCGAAATATTTCTCGTATAAATACATATACCCATCCTCAAGGTATTGCACCTCGGTAGCCACAGGTTTACCATATATTTCCTTATAATTTTCATAGAAAATTTCACGAGTACCGTTCTCATTTACCCTTCTAATGCCATAAAACAGAAGGTTATCAGTGTGTACCCAAAAGCATAAACTATCGGGGTTCCCTACCTGGAAAACATTATTACCCCTAACTTGGGTTTGGGTAACAATAGATAGATCGAAACCCATTTGCTTAATTTTGGGAATTGTTACCTGTGGCGATGCCCCATATATATCATAGCCAAGTATAATGAGTTCATGAAGCCTTGGGCTTTTCCCCTTAAGTTTGTTGTGGTTGTATGAATATAACGTATCGTTTACGATAAGCCACCCCCTACCCGAACTAAAATCGAGGTACCGTATATGCAATTTTGTGGGAGATGAATAGGCAACTAGCCAAATCTCATTCCTAATTAGGCTGTCGTTTTTATACCTAAACATATTCTGCTTAAGCGTAATATGCTGATACCAATTATCGGCATATTTAGCGTGCATCTCTTCAATTAGCTCGCTGCCGTTACTAATGGTCTCCTGCGAAAAAGTGGAAAAGGAAAAGAACTGCAAACAGAAAAACACAAGAGAAAAGAAAAAACCAACTGTTTTCATAATTATAACCTTTAGTAACTAACGATTACTTAACACTACGACTGCAATTTATTAAATTTGAAAGAATAAGCAAAAACAAAGGATAAAATATTCTCTCTGGTTACTATAAAGGAGTTATTTACAACTAGATTTGCTTGAATTAGCTTGATTAACTAAATTCGCTGGAAATTAAGAACCTGCCGGTAGATACCCACTAGTCATTTTAAAATGCATATTGGTTTTATACCAATATTATTCCGATTTTTGTATAAATTATATGATTGCAGCAAATGAACGAAACACATCAACAGTTTATGCGCGAGGCCATTAAGCTTTCGCTCACAAATATAGAACAGAACGGAGGCCCATTTGGAGCGGTAATTGTAAAAGATGGTAGCATTATAGCCACTGGTACAAATAGGGTTACCGCCAACAACGACCCAACAGCACACGCTGAAATAACGGCTATTAGAGCAGCAGCCCAAAAGATTAGCTCATTCGACCTGAGCGGGTGTACAATTTACACCTCGTGCGAGCCTTGCCCTATGTGCCTAGCAGCAATATACTGGGCAAGAATTGACCAGATTTTTTACGGTAATACCAAGCTAGATGCTAAAAATATTGGTTTCGACGATTCGTTTATTTACGATGAGATAGCCCTACCAAGCAGTAAAAGGTCAATTAAAACAGCGCAACTCATTCGGAAT
>Ga0265293_10012622_pt1 | contig 11164 bp, 11 predicted proteins | sample Munlanlewell138R_FD_192505 | JGI IMG/M metagenome (GOLD analysis project Ga0265293, IMG submission 192505) | Leachate microbial communities from a municipal landfill in Southern Ontario, Canada - Leachate well 138R | ecosystem: Engineered > Solid waste > Landfill > Unclassified | place: Canada... | reverse complement strand
AGTGGCGATATAAATAGTGGCGATATAAATAGTGGCGATATAAAAGAATCACCAACACAATATCACGGATCAACTGATCTTCAGCGTCAACGCATTCTAGAGTTTTTACAGACTAAGGAAACGAGCACAAATGCCGAGATTTGTACCCTTCTTGATATAAAAAGTTCGCGTGCCAGAGTTTTGCTATCTCAAATGGTGGAGGATGGACTCTTAATTGCTGAGGGAGAAAAGAAAGGAAGAGTCTATCGAATCAAGAACACTTGAGAAATCATCCTCCTCGGATGTGTATATACTAACAATAGATTTTGTTGATCACACTGATTTGATTGTAGACGTGGATAAGCCTCTTTTGAAAGATCATCACGGTGATGATGTTGTTCACTGAAAGGTGGTTGAAAGATACAGTGCATCACGATAAATCTTCTTCAAATAGGTATTGTATTGACTGAGAGATTACAGTCGCTCTCCTGAATTACGTGGTACATATCGCCAATGAGCGTGTAGAAGAGGAAGACGAAGAAAATCATTATGGGTTTCGAGGCTGCGGTTGTTTACATTGATTACCGATATCAACCCTCTGCCCACGTTCAGCACTGGCAAGGATACTTTGCATGACATCAACGATGTGTAGGGCAAGCTCTCCTCCTGCCCGTCCGTCTTTACTGTCTGTCTGTAATGCCCACGCAAAATCAGCGACGCCCAAGCCTCGTGAGTTCTCCTCATAATCGAAGAGTAGAGGTAGGTCAATCCACTGGTCACTGCCCTTTCGGCAGTAGCGAATCGGGCCGCCGAAGGTGTTGGGGTCTGGGACCCGCAGCGTCCCTTCACTGCCGTAGATCTCAATGTTGGGCATCTGATGGTGCCACACATCAAAGCTGGTTACCAGCGTGGCTACCGCCCCACTATCGAACTCCAAAATTCCGGTGACGTGGGTATCTACCTCAACATCAACCACCGTACCCGCTTTTGGTTCACTGGTAATGGTGCGCGTAGCAAAGCTCTTACGAGCCACCCCGTTAACAGCTTTCACTGGCCCCAAAAGGTTTACCAACGCGGTGATATAGTAGGGGCCCATGTCAAAGAGGGGGCCCGCTCCATCCTTATAGTAAAACTCTGGATCGGGGTGCCAACTCTCATGGCCGTGGTTCATCATAAAGGCAGAAGCTGCAATAGGGCGGCCAATCCACCCCTCATCGATGAGCTTACGGCACGTCTGTATCCCCGATCCCAAGAAGGTGTCAGGTGCCCCTCCGATGAACAGACCCCGCTCAGCGGCAAGGCTTACCAACTCACCGGCCTCCTTGGTATTCAAGGAGAGTGGTTTCTCTACATAGACATGCTTGCCTGCCAATAGAGCTTCACGGCACAGCTGATAGTGACTTTGCGGAGTGGTGAGGTTGAGGATCAAGTCCACCTTCTCTTCTGCAAGCAGTGCTGCATAGTCAGTATACCCCTTCAACCCATATGCCTCGGTAACCGCATCGACGCGATCCTTCATCAGATCAGTTACACCGACAACATCAACCCACTGCGCGAACATGCCGGTGAGGTTATCCAAATAGATTCCGCTGATCTTTCCCAGTCCTACTATTCCTACTCTCAATTTTACCATATCAGAACATCTTCCTGTCACTTTTAAACTCATCGATCGTCAAGCCCTGCTCAACTGCCAGGCGCTTGCCTTCTGCTGCCCACAAAAGACCGCGACTCATCAAAGTCCACGCTTCGGGGATATCAAAGATATCGTCATGGTGACCCAGCGAGTTATAGAAGACTCGCCCGTGTCCCCACTTCTTTGTCCACACCACTGGCATATCAACGTGCCCATTGGTGGAGTGATACCAGTGCTGTACGGGAAAGCGTGTGGTCGCAAGAACTTCAACAACGGGGTCAACATGTAGATAATACTGCTCACTCTTCACTGCGAAGTCCGAAACTCCATCGTTGAGCGGACTGGAGCCCTGCTTGATGTTCACCATATACTCCACCCCGTCGGAGCCGGGGTGAGCAACCCAGTTGCCTCCCATGATGAACTGCCAGTGCACGTTCTTGCGAAAGGCATCACACATGCCACCATGACAGCCTGCTACCCCTACTCCACTGGCAATAGCATCAGAGAGGTGGCCGGTTAGCTTGGTGTCCCACTCCCCCATTGTCCAGACAGGCACAAAGAGGTCGAGGCTAAAGAGATACTCGCGGTCCTGCAGAATCTCAAGATCTCGTTCTATGGCAACCTCAAATCCCTCATTCTGCAAAAAGGTAGAGAATCGCTTACTCACTAGCTCCGGCTCATGGCCATCCCAGCCGCCGGTCAACAATAATGCACGTTTTCCCATCAAAGGCCTCCTATTCCAATTCAAGGTAGTGTAGATACCTAACGTCTGCGTGTCTTCTCATCCCACTGAGGTCCTGGCATGAGAGAGTGAAAAAAGCCCCGGTAAAGGCGGTGTTGTCCATCCGGTCATCGCTAATGCGTGTGGCATCTTGATCATCGCCCACCTGTTTAAAGTTCTTCCCGTCTTCACTGCATAAGAATCGTACCACTTCGGCCCGTGTCTCAATTTTAAGCGTTAATGAGCCCTTTTCGGCTACCACGAGCGTCGCGATAGGTAAATCATAGGCGTCGTTGTCACAGCTCATCAAGGCAACGATGCGGCCCAAAGCCTCATCGTGGGTGACGGCCAAGTAATAATACTGGCGGGTGCCATAGTAGTAGGCCAGGCCTGCCATGTGCTTGTACCAAGAGGGGGTAAAATCTATCTCAGTGGTGACGTTACAGAAGAAAGCTTGTTGCCGTCGCCCGACGAGCGCTTGGACGAAGGTCGAGCTCATGCTCTCGCGTCCGTAGAGGCGCAAATATCCTCTGCGATCGGTGAGCGAGAGAACATCAGGGCCCAAGGGGATTCTCAGGGTCTGAAAGTCTTTGTGGAGCGTAGGCCCGTCGAAGGTGTAGGTGATATCTGTCGGCCCCTTTGGTAGTGCATCAAAGGGGGAGATGAAGAGGTCGCGTGGAGCGTTATCTCCTCCGGCAATGCGAGGCCACCCATCCTCATCAAAGACGATGTTCTGAATACACGTCTCTCGTCCAAGCATACAGTGACGGTTAATTGGCCTACTACCCAAATGTACGAAAGCCCACGAGCCGTCAGCTAGCTCGACCAAATCCCCGTGGCCGGCCTTTTGGATGTACAGCTCATCGCGATCTTTGCTGGTGATGACCGGATTGCCGGGCATATCCTCATAAGGGCCATCGATGGTCCGAGATCGTGCAACCGACTCTGCATGGTTGTAGAAGGTGCCTCCTTCGGCTACCAAGAGATAGTAATACTCACCAATTTTGTACAGATGTGACCCTTCAGTCCATCCGAGCTCGGTGCCGGTATAGATGAGTTTTGGCTTTCCGCTACAGACCTTTTTGACCCGGTCGTACTCCTCCAGGAGGATGCCGGCAAAACGATTCTTTCCCTCCCTAAAATCGGTGGTCATCGTGAGGGTCCACTTACGGCCATCCTCATCGTGGAAGAGGGAGGGATCAAAACCATAGCTGTTCAGGAAGACAGGCTCACTCCACGGCCCCTCGATCGTAGAGGCGGTGACCAGATAGTTATGGGTATCTTTGAAGATGCCCTTGGTGCGCACAATCGTGTAGCAAAGATAAAAGAGCTCTCCATCCCAAGAGAGACAAGGGGCCCAGACACCACAAGAGTCTGCAACTCCAGCCATATCCAGCTGGCTCACTCTATCCAATGGACGGGTGAGTAGCTCCCAGTTGACCAAGTCTCGACTATGATGGATTTGCACTCCAGGAAACCACTCAAAGGTTGAGGTGGCGATATAAAAGTCCTCACCGACTCGGATAATCGATGGGTCAGGATTAAAACCTCTGAGGATTGGATTACGTACTTCAGTCATTGCTTCTTGTAGAAATCAGATTTTTTGCCAGTATTCCAGCACCCCTTTTGTAATTTTCAGCTTATCATACAAGTGAGAGAGGTGAATGCATTATATAGTCATCTCATATGTTTAATTGACTTTATAGCGTAAAATAATAGCTGCTGATAGCGGAGTAATTATTGAGAGGTCCAACATAAACATGCCAAAACTCAAGGGTTTTGGCATGTACAATTTGGTGTATAACAGTTGGGCTGTTCTGCTACCGTCCGAGGTATCCCCCATCAACAGCGAGCATTGCCCCGCACACATAATCGGAGGCATCACTGGCTAGATAGATTGCAGCCCCGGCCATATCTTCAGGCCTTCCCCAACGCTTAGCGGGAATGCGTAGACTCAATTCCTCAAAGCGTTCTTCGTCATTGACCAGCGCTTCGTTGATCGGTGTATCCATGTAGCCTGGGGCAATACAGTTGACGTTGACTCCCAAGGAGGAGAGCTCGTTACTCATCGTCTTGGTCAACTGAACAATCCCACCCTTGGCAGCACAGTAGGCCACCGTATTGATACCCGCTGCAACCGAGTTCACCGAAGCAGTATTGATAATCTTTCCCTTGCCCTGCCCTACCATGATGTTAGCCGCCCATTGAGCAAGATCGAAGACCGCTGTCAGATTCAACTCAATGACTTTATCCCAATCTTCGATGGGAAAGGTAAGTGATGAGTGGCGGATCTGAATGCCTGCGTTATTCACCAGGATATCCAGCCTTCCCCCCTCCATCTCTTCTACTTGCGCCTTCAAACTCGCCCTCCCTTCTCGACTGAGAAGATCGCTGACAATCGCCTCGGCGGCTAACCCTTCAGTTTTCAGCTCTTCTGCTCGAAGGGCGACATCGGGGTGTACATCGACGAGGATTACCTTAGCTCCCGCTTCAGCAAGGCCGCGGGCCATACCCAGTCCCAGTCCTTGGTAGGCACCGGTAACCACTGCATTCTTGCCACTGAGATCAAAGGGATTCTTCTTCATCTTCACCTCTCCAATGCGGTCAGTGGGTTCCAACCGCTATTGATGAATTGATCGATAGTGCGGTTGGTGCTGCCGAAGGTGATGAACTCTTCGGCCTGCATACCGTCCGCTCTATAAGCTCTTGCAAACTCATCGAGGGTCAACAGGCGCTCGAGGGTCGCAGGATCAACAGGCTCGTCGATGCGTGTGACAAACTGCTGCTCATCCAAACTAACGAGTTCATCTTGGATCTTTGGGGAGATCGACATAATCATCTTTGCCCCACTGAGGGCGCTAATGTGGTAAGCGCCACGGCATCCTGCTGGCATGAGGAAGGTATCGTAGCCGCGCTCTTGGAAGAGTGTATAGGCATGTTTGATACACGCAGTGCCTGCCTGACGAATATCATCTTCACCGATAGCAAGGTCGCGATCCTGGGCAACATCGCGCAGGTAATCATCCAAGCGCCCGACCATCAAGACAGCGATTGTCAAAGGAGGGGTAATACCGGCGGCTTTGGCGCGCTCTTTGCCTCGCTTGGCTGCCTCTCCTACTGCGAGGACTTGGCTGACAGTAAAACTGACCGTTGCAGCGACATTGATCCCAGCTGCTACACACTCCTCATAGGCGCGAATGCCCGCCCGAGTAGCAGGCAACTTTACTACAATATTGGGAGCCCACGATGAGAGGACCTTGGCCTGTTTGACCATGTAGTGATAATCGCCACATTTGTTGGGATTGGTCTGGGCACACACGTAGCCTCTTCCCTCTTGGCCCACATCGCGGATCGGTTGGAACTTCTGGGCATAGGTGGTGGTAACCGTCTTTATAGCATGCAAAGCCTTTTGGTCCCCGCTCAATCCTTTTGTCGAAAGGTCCCACTCCTCTTTTGGAGATCGTAAGGTTTGGTTCACCAAGAATGGGTTGGTGGTCATCCCCTGAGCACCCCATGCTAGTGCGCGTTCTGCTTCGCTCATATTGGCCGAGTCGTGCCACCATACAGAGTCAGTGTGGCCAGAGAGCCACTGTAAGTAGTTCATGCTTCCTCGCTTCTTCTTATAAGAGACCCTCTCCCCCAAGAGTAGGGAGAGAGGGTATGTTGTATCTATTATTTACCGATTTTTGTGCCACTGAGCTTAGCATAGTAGCGAGCTAGGGCGCTGTGGTCATCACCGCCGAAGCCGTCGGCGCGCAGGGTGTGCATCATCTCCTGGGCAAGGGCGGTCAGCGGAAGGGGGCTGCCCACTCCGTGGCCAGTGTCCAGGGCATTGGCAAGGTCCTTGATGTGCAGGTCAATCTTAAAGCCAGGCTTGAAGTTCGAGTCCATCATCATCGGGGCCTTGGCATTCATCACCGTACTGCCGGCAAGACCGCCCTTGATCGCCTCAAAGACCAGCTCAGGCTCAACGCCTGCCTTGCGCACCAGAGTGAAAGCCTCAGCAACTGCTGCAATGTTCAGAGCAACAATAACCTGGTTGGCGAGCTTGGTTGTGTTACCGGCTCCGATGGGTCCGCAGTGCACAGCACTGTCTCCCATGACGAGTAGGATATCCTTGACCTCATCAAAGAGGGCCTTCTCGCCGCCGACCATGATGGCAAGGCTGCCGTCGATGGCCTTGGGCTCGCCACCGCTGACCGGGGCATCGAGCATCCTCACGCCCTTGGCGGCTGCGGCTTTCTCGATCTCCTGGCTGGCAAGGGGGGCAATGGAGCTCATGTCCACCAGCTTCAGCCCTTCTTTGGCACCTTCGAGCACCCCACCCTCGCCCATCACCGCCGCCTTCACGTGGGGGCTGTTGGGCAGCATGGTGATCACCAGCTCAACTTGGCTTGCAATCTCTGCACTGGAAGCGGCGCTCGTAGCACCGGCTGCGACGACTTCGTCAACATTTGTCTGGTTGATATCAAAGCACACCACCTGGTGGCCTGCCTTCAAAAGATTCTTTGCCATGGGCTTACCCATGATTCCAAGTCCAATAAATCCAATCTTCATCGGTATAACTCCTTATATTCTCTACTTCAACACGTCGCGCACCTTCTGCGCAACATCCTCACTCTCTAGCCCGTAGTGCTTGAGGAGGATCTCATAGTTCTCTGCCGAGGTGCCGTACTCATCCTCGATGCCCAGCATCTCGATGGGGAGGCGGCTCTTAGAGAGCGCGCTGGCAACGGTGCTGCCCAACCCGCCGATAACGTTGTGCTCTTCGGCGGTGACCACACCCTTCACGCCCTCGGTGAAAGCGATAAGCGCCTTGGTGTCCAAAGGCTTGATGGTACTGATGTTCACCACGCGGGCGCTGATGCCCTCCTTGGCTAACTCAGCTGCCGCTTCCATCGACTTTTGGACCATCACACCGGTGGCGAAGATGACCACGTCAGTGCCTTCGACCATCAGGAGCATCTTACCGATATGATAAGGCTCGGAAGCGTCGGTGACGACCGGCAGGTCGTTACGGTTGATGCGGATGTACATCGGCCCATGGTTCTCTACCATCGCCTTGACCATCTGCTCGGTCTCCACTGCATCACAGGGGGAGAGAACGGTCATGTTGGGCAGGACCTGCATCAGGGCGATATCGTCGATACTCTGGTGGGTCTTTCCATCACCGAAGTCCGAGAGCCCTGCACTCGATCCGCAGATCTTCACATTGAGGTTTGCAATGGTGATCGAGGAACGAATCTGGTCGTACGCTCTACCCGAAGCGAAGACGGCAAAGGAGTTGATGAAGGGAATCTTGCCAGCAAGGGCAAGACCTGCTCCGACGCTGGCCATATTCTGCTCAGCAATACCCATCTGAAAGTATCGTTCTGGGTATGCGCCCAAGAAGAGGGAGGACATGGTTGAGTTGCCCAGGTCTGCCTCAAGCATCACGATATCCTTGTTCTCTTTTCCGAGTTCGACGAGTGTCTCGCCGTATGTCTTTCTCAAACTATCGCTACTTCTCATGCCTCTACCTCACTCTTCATGTTCTGGATGCACTGCCATGCGGTCTCATACTCCTCTTCGGTCATCGCGGCGTTGTGGTACTTAGCCTGTCCCTCTGCGAAGGGGAAGCACTTACCCTTGATGGTGTGTGCCACAATAGCTGTCGGGCCGGCAGTGTATGCCTTAGCTTCATCGATGGCCTGTAGGATCTGGGGCATATCGTGTCCGTCGATCTCAAGGACATTCCATCCAAAGGCCTTCCACTTCTCCACAATATTCTCGATGGGGAAGATCTCGGCGGTCGTACTGGTCGCCTGCACCCCGTTGAGGTCGATGATCGCCGTCAGGTTACTCGCCTTGTGCACAGCGGCTGCCATCGCAGCTTCCCAAATCTGGCCTTCGGCGAGCTCTCCATCTCCGAGGACTGCCCACACGCGGCTGTCACTCTTATCGAGGGTGAGGCCCAGCGCCATACCAAGCGCTACTGAAAGACCTTGGCCCAACGAGCCGGTGACCGCCTCAATGCCGGGGGTGCGATCCATATCCGGGTGACCCTGTAAGATACCTTCAAAGGTCTTTACCTTATCCAGCTCTTCGCGGTCAAAGTAGCCCAGCTCTACGAGGCAGGCGTACTGTACCAAGACCGCATGGCCCTTACTCATGATCATGCGATCGCGTGCCGGGTCCTTGGGGTCGTTCTTATTCACGCGCATTGCGTGAAAGTAAAGAGCTGCCATGAAGTCAGCGGCTGAGCTGCTGCCTCCGAGGTGGCCCACCTTACCCGGTGGGATCATCTCCAGGATATTGGAGCGAACCTGGATTGCCTTAAGTCTCAGATCTTTAATCAATTCTGTCGAATACTTCATTTCAATTACCTTGTCCTAGTTTATTAATATGCAGTGACCCCACCATCGATGGGCAGCGCCACACCGTTGATGAACGAGGCTTCATCGCTGGCCAGATAGAGGACTGCGTTGGCCACATCGAGGGCGGTAGCAAGTCGTCCCAAAGGAACTTCGTCGTAGCGCTCCTTCTTTTTGGCCGGGTCTTTGAACATCTCTTGTACCAAGGGCGTGTCAACGGTGGAGGGGTGAATCGAGTTACAGCGGATATTATCCTTGCCGTAGCGCGATGCAATTGCCTTGCTGAGCAGCGTTACCGCGCCCTTGGTGGTCGTGTATGCCTCGGGGGTGTAGCGGTGGCCTACTAGGCCGCAGACCGAGGAGGTGTTGATAATCGCACCACCGCCTTGGCTGCGCATCACTGGGATGACAAACTTCGTTCCCAGAAAGACACTGCCCACATTGACGGCCATCATGGTAGAGAACTCTTCAAAGTTCATCTCTTCGACGACCTTACGGATATTAATACCGGCGTTGTTGACCAATACATCAACTTTGCCATCGGTCTCTACGATGGCGTTGACCACCGCTTCCCAGCGCGCTTCGTCAGTGACATTGAGTTGGTGGAAGGCAGCCTTGTAACCCGCTTTGGTCAACTCATCTGCTACGGCGACCCCGCTCTTCTCATCAAGGTCGAGGATATGAACCTTCGCCCCACTCTTGGCTAAGAGGCGAGCCATTTCAGCGCCCAGGCCACCGGCGGCGCCGGTGACCAGAATCACTTTATCTTTTACCGTCATTGGACAGCTCCTGCATTGCCATTGTCAGCTACTGCGGGCTTTCTGGTAGCTTTCACGCCAGCGACGAGGATCCATGCAATAGCGACCATCAAGACCATTCCGACTGGTCGGCCCAAGAGCGGAAGCAGCGATCCCTGACCTTGCATCAAGGCTTGGCGGAAGCTGATATCTGCCGAGGGGCCTAAGATGATACCCAGTACTAACGGGGCCATTGGATAGTCGAGCTTACGGAGGATGTAGCCCAAGATACCGAAGACGAACATGACGTGGATGTCAAAGATATTGACGTTTCCAGCATACGCTCCGATGACCGTCAAGGGGACGATGATCGGCATAAGGATCTTGCGGTTGATCTTAAGGACACTGACCATCGGGCGGGTCAAAAGCAGACCGAAGACCGTCATCGCCGCCGTTGCGATGAAGAGGGTCACTGCCGTCAGGTAGAGGAAGTCGGGGTTCTCAAGAGCCAGCATCGGACCGGGCTTAATGCCATGCAGCCAGACAGCGGCGAGGAACATTGCAGCGGGAGGAGAGCCGGGGATTGCCAGGGTGAGCAATGGAATCATAGCCCCACCAACACAGGCGTTGTTGGCCGTCTCTGCAGAAGCGAGGCCTTCATAGCTGCCCTTACCAAAGAGGTGGCCGGCTTTACTGCGCCTCTTACCCACATCGTAGGAGACCCAGGCGGCGATGTCTTCACCAGCTCCAGGAACAGCACCGATTCCACAGCCGATTAGGCCGCTACGGACCGAGGTCTTGAAGATATCCTTCATCATCGCTCGTGTGGGTAAGACACGACCTAGCTGGCTTTCGATGGAGTACGGGGTATCCTCTTGGAGGACCATCAAAATCTCACTGATACCAAAGACTCCGATGAGGGCCGGGATCAAGGAGATGCCACCCATGAGGCTGTAGGAGCCGTAGGTGAAGCGCGGATAGGCGTAGACGGCATCGAGGCCGATCATGGCAGTGAAGAAGCCGAGGAAACCGACGATCCAACCCTTGAGTGGGGTAGACTGCGTTGAGAGGTTTCCACAGATCATGATGCCGAAGACCGAGATGAGGAAGTACTCCCACTGACCGAACCGAAGAGCAATCTTATAGAGGAACGGGGTGAGGAAGATCAGGATGACGATGGAAAAAAGGCTTCCGATCGCCGAGGCGATAACCCCAACGCCGATGGCTTGTCCGCCATGGCCTTGTTTGGCCAGGACAAAGCCGTCGAGGGCAGTGGCTGCCGCAGACGGGGTTCCAGGGATATTGATCATGATCGCCGAGTAACAACCACCCATGACCGCTCCAACGTAGACGCCAAGGAGGAAGGCTACGGCAACAGAGAGCTGCATCGTGTAGGTCAGGTTGATCAGAAGGGCGAGGGCCATCGTTGCGGTGAGGCCCGGAATTGCTCCGACGACAATCCCACCGATGGTCGCAATCATAGTCACGAAGATCTGTGGGTAGGCGAACGCTTGGGCGGCTGCCGACCCGAACAGAGAGAATTGCTGTGCAAATGCTTCAAACATACAACCTCCGGCCTTACGGCAGGGGAATCTTGAACAGATACTGGAAGACAGCACTGATAAGGAGCGCTGATACGACGCTGATGATGACACTCTTAATGAGAGTTGTCGATTTCAAGTACAAAAAGGTAACGATCAAATAGAGGAAGGTAGCCAGGGTAAAGTGGACTCTTCCAATC
>Ga0265293_10012621_pt1 | contig 11164 bp, 9 predicted proteins | sample Munlanlewell138R_FD_192505 | JGI IMG/M metagenome (GOLD analysis project Ga0265293, IMG submission 192505) | Leachate microbial communities from a municipal landfill in Southern Ontario, Canada - Leachate well 138R | ecosystem: Engineered > Solid waste > Landfill > Unclassified | place: Canada... | reverse complement strand
TATAACCTGCCTTCTTCCGTGCGGACCTCAGCGATGTCGATATGGAAAAACCCGATCGGACAGGTTTTGAATTTCCGTTTGCTCCGGGGATCTTTGGTATCCGGCAGCCGGCTAATCCCATGACGTTGGCAGCAACGATGCAGAGAGGAGCGTGTTAAATGAGGTATGGCGGTCTGCAGGCTGTAAAGACAATCATCGAGAGGAAGCAGCGTGTGTTGCCGAAAAGCGACACAGGCGGCTTCTTCCTCCTTGCTCAGCACCGTTGACCGGGGTTGCCTGGCGCCCCATCGGGGCATCCTGTACGGTTGTGCGCTGTCGCCGTTTCGCTACGGTTTTCGGGTTAATGCCGTGTCGGCGCGCCAGAACATTCAGGCTCTCTTGACGATATTGTATCGTTCGACGCACCGCCTCAGTCGTACGGGCGCATCCGTGTACTATCTGTCCCGTAATTCATCCCTCCGGAGCTCGTTATACATCACTCCAGCACACTGTGGGACTAAACATCTAAAATTTAAAACTTGATTGAATTACCGATCGATATCTTTTAAAGTTTTATTAGTGATTGGGGTTTTTACAAGATGGTTTAAGTGGAAAAAAGCAGCGGCACATTTACGTACAGGACGCGCCGGTGAATTGCGCGCGGCAAGATTTTTAAAAAAGTCGAAAATAAAGATTCTCGCACGGAATGTGCGGGTGGGTCGTGATGAAATTGATTTGATTGCACGCGACGGGGAAACACTGGTATTTGTTGAAGTGAAAACGCGCCGCACTGAAGACTTTGGAGCGCCGGTATCAGCGGTAGATAAAGCCAAGCGCCGGAAACTGTCACGCGCAGCCATGCGCTTTATGCAGCGCCGGAAACTTCGTCCGCCGTATATTCGTTTCGATGTGGTTGAAGTGATTCTTGATCCGCCGGAGATCCGGCATTTAAAAAATGTATTTACGCTTGAAGGCGGTTATCAGATTCGATGGTAAAATAGTCGCCGCTGAAAAAGGCGGTTTTCAGGCGGCGGCAAGGAGTGGGTATGCCCTGGCAGATTGTGCAACAGGATAAAACTGCCGGCGCTGGATGCGTTGCAGCCAGAAGATGAATGGACACAAGGCTGCTTTGAGCAGCTTGGCGAAGTTCATCCCGGCGGCACTCAGGATCGCATTGAGCTGATCGCCTTCTTTTCCTTTTAACCGGTTCCGGTTGAGCCGGTGTCCGCTTTTCAGATGTCCGATGCTGGGCTCAACGGCGGCACGGTGCTTCATCTTTTTCCATAATCGTTTCGGCAGGCTTCCACGGCGTTTTCTCTCAACATGCACCGTGCACGCGCCGGTGTAATTGTGACCCCGATAGCCCATATCGACGAAGGCCTCCTCCGGTTCTTTACCGGTGATGCGCTTCACCTGCTCCAGCGCCGGTGACAGCGTGTGGCCGTCGTATGGATTACCGTGCAGCGCACACGCTCCGGTGAACCAGTTGCCTTTGGCTGTAACCGCTACGCTGACTTTGCATCCAAACTCATATTTCTTGTGCGCTTTGCCTTTGCTGAGGCATTCGACGTGCGGCTCGTGGACACTGTAGACTTTTCCTTTATCGGCGCGCTGCTGTGCGTAGATCCGGTTCGCCAGCTCAAGTTTGCCCTTCAGCTCTTCATCCGGCTGCGGGGCGCCACGTTCAATGTCGCGAATCACCCGCCCAAGATAATTCTTCAGTGTCTTCACGCTGGCCTGCGACCGCTTCATCTGGCGCGCATGCGCGTAACGATGCACATTGAGCAGTTCCGTTTTCGCCTTGCGGTTGTAGTTCTGCCGCAGCTTGATGCCCCGCGCCGCCGCCTCTTTCACCAGATGCTCCCGCGCGCGGTTGTACAGCCGTCCGTCGGTTGGGAAACGAATCAATTTTTCCTGCACCGTTGTATCCACATTCACCGTTTTTAACTGTTGCGATTTAATCGCCTTCATCCGCAGCCCTGAGGCGATCGTTTCTTTGAGCAGTTCCTCCGCGCCAGCGTCACCGATGCGTTTACGAAAACGCGTCATGCTTGATGAGTTTACCGGACGCTTATGCTCAAAATACTGATTCCCGCTCAGCGCCTGCCAGTACGGGTTCTCCACCCAGCCGTCCACCACCGCGTCATCGCTCAGATCAAACGTGTGCTTTAGAAAATGCAACGCTACCATCAGCCGCACGCTCACCACCGGCCGGCCGTTATTCTCGCAGTACGTTTTTCCGAACGCCTCCTCAAAACGCACCCAGTCCACTGCCCGGCTCAAACGTACCAGCGCATGATCCGGATCAATGATGCGAGCCAGCTCCATGCAGAACAGATCGCCCTGCGGGGAATGAGGAATTTTAACGGCTTTCATGGGGGAGATCATTGCAGGGTTTTTAGCAAAAAGCCACCAAACCCTTGCAGAAACCTTCATTGAAAAAGCAGGGATGACCATTGCAAACATTGATCAATCTGCCTTTTTCAGAATCAACTAAAATAGACGCAACAGGAGTCGCCGCGTCTACTTCAGCGTATTAAGAACAGCCACCGGCGTCGAGCCCGGCAGAATATAAACGCTTTTTTGGGTTTTCTAAATAGGATGCGTGGTTTGCATGGCAGAAATCCCCTGCGGTAAAGCAACGCTGAACAGTATGCGCATGGTTTTCGCACCTCAGTTTTTCACCGGGAGGTCACGCGTGGTTTCAGTGGCAAGCTGAGCGGAAAGCCGGCGTATACCGGAACGGAAAATATGTTGCGAGCTCTCTTGATTCCGCCGATGCGTCAGATGATGTTCAACAAGCGGATGATCGGATTCAAACACCCGTTGTATACCGGCGTCTATTTTGCAAATTCAATCGCGCGCATTTCACGAATGACGGTAACTTTAATCTGTCCCGGATATTTCACTTCATCCTGAATCCGGCTGGCAATATCACGTGCAAGAATCAGTGCGGCGGCGTCATTGATTTTCTCGTGCTCAACAATAACCCGCAGTTCGCGGCCGGCCTGAATTGCGTAACTTTTCTCAACACCTTGGAATGACCTGGCGATTTTTTCGAGTTTTTCAAGGCGCTGCAGATAAAGATCGGTAGTGTCGCTGCGCGCGCCGGGACGGGCTGCAGTGATAGTATCGGCGGCAGCGGCAAGTACCGCATAGACGCTGTTGCGCTCAACGTCATCATGATGTGCAGCAACCGCATTGTAAACGAGCGGCGTTTCGCCGTATTTACGCAGTAGATTTGCGCCAATCACCGCGTGCGGCCCCTCTACTTCATGGTCTACTGCTTTGCCAAGGTCGTGAAAAAGTCCAACACGTTTGGCGAGATTGATGTCCAGATCCAGATCGGCTGCCATCATTGACATCAGCGATGCCATTTCGACGGAGTGTTCAAGTACGTTTTGTTTATAGCTGGTGCGGTATTTGAGTTTACCCAGGATATTAATCAGCTCCGGTGCAACACCGGTAATTCCAAGCTTATACAGCGCCTCTTCGCCGGCCTGACGAATAACATCGTTAATCTCATCCTGTGTTTTTTTAATGGTATCTTCAATGCTGGCCGGATGGATCCGTCCGTCGGCGAGCAGCTTTTCAAGCGCGACGCGTGCAACTTCGCGGCGGATCGGATCAAAGCTGGACAGCTGAACATAGCCCGGTGTTTCGTCGATAATGAGATTGACGCCGGATTCCTGTTCGAACGAACGGAAGTTGCGGCCTTCTTTACCGATTAACCGGCCTTTCATATCTTCGGACGGCAGCTTGACCTGCGTCATCGTAATGCTGCCGACGTGCTCGCCGGCATAGCGTTCAATCGCAGAACAAACGAGGTCGCGCGCCTCTTCGCGCGTTTTTTCATAAACCTCTTTCTGCTGCCGGCGGATCATGCCGCTGATTTCACCTTCGAGCTCTTTTTCCATCCGGCTCATGATGATCTTACGCGCTTCATCCGTGGAAAAATCAGCGACCTCCTGAATGCGGCTGTTTTCCTCCTGAATCCGCTCTTTGAGTTCGCGCCGCTGTTCTTTCAACTGATTTTTCGTCTGATCTACTTCATCAAGCTTTGCGGTCAGCGTACGGTCTTTCGTTTCGAGCATTTCGAGTTTGCGGGCAATATCTTTTTCACGGGCAATCACCCGCTCTTCCAGCGCGAGCAGATTTGCACGGCTTTGCGCCAGATCCCGCTCTGCATTTTCACGCGATTTCAGCACCTCTTCACGCGCCGCAATTTTTGCCTCGTGCTTCAGCGTCTCCGCCTGTTTCTTTGCCTCGTCAAGAATCGCCGAGCCCTTTTGACCCGCCGCCACCGCATTTGCGCGCATCAGGAACGCGTGAAAGAAAAAGCCCAGCACCATAAAGCCTATACTGACCACAATGTCCTGAATGCTGTTCCACCAAAACTCCAATCCGCCCATATTAAATCCTATAATTTAAAAGTTAATATTCAAGCCGCTTACAATAACGCACATCGCGCAGAATGTCGAATGCAAAGAGTGTACGGCCTAACCGCACACGCTGAAAAAATGATCACCGGACACTACAAAGCTCGTCCGCCGGTCGTGCGGCTCTTGAGGAATGAAATCCATGATTTGAAAATTAAAACAAACACCGACCACAGGTGCAGTATATAATGATAGAATCCGGTCGTAAAACCCGCCACCGCGACCCAGCCGCCGGCCGCCGGCATCAAACGCAACGCCCGGAACAATCAACAGATGAATCTCATTTGCACCGGCAAACGCCGGCGCCGGCGGTTCCGGAATTCCGAATTTACCGGCGTGCAATTCGGGCATTAATTCCGCCAGCCGGTAACTGCCGGTATTTTCGTCAAATGCCGGAATAAAAAATTTCTTCGCCGGAACATCAAACAGCGGCAGAATATCCGGCTCTCCGAAAACCGGAAGATAAGCGCCGACATTGATTGCCGCCCGAAAAATCGGCAGCGATGTAATCCGCTGGACAATCATTTTACTTTCGTGCTGCAAGTCGCCGGCACAGGCATTTTTTTTCAGCGCCGCAATTTTTCTCCGCAACGCCGATTTAAAATATGATGGTTGAATACCGCTTGCAGCTTTCACTTCAATTGGATCGTTACTTTTCACAGACTGATAAAATTTTCAGATCGACTTTAAAAAATGCAACAGCGAATGCCGACATATTTTTATGGTTTTTATTCACCGTTACCGGTAAGTTCCCCGGCTTTTACGGAGATTTCTATGAGTTTGAGTATTGGAATTCTGGGACTGCCGAACGTTGGCAAATCAACTATTTTTAATGCGTTAACACGTGCACAGAATGCGGAAGCGGCGAATTATCCATTCTGCACCATTGAACCGAACAGAGCAATTGTCCCGGTGCCGGATGCGCGGATTGATAAACTGGCAGAAATGCGCAAACCGCAGCGCACAGTTCATGCCACAGTTGATTTTGTTGATATTGCCGGTTTAGTAAAAGGTGCGAGCCGCGGTGAAGGACTGGGAAATAAATTTTTAGCAAACATACGCGAAGCGGATGCACTGCTGCATGTAGTGCGCTGTTTTGACGATACAAATGTGGTGCATGTCAACGGCACGGTCGATCCGCTGCGCGATATCGAAATCATTGAAACAGAGTTGATCCTTGCTGATATACAGGCGTGGGAAACGCGAATTCAGCGCGTGGAAAAACTGGCGCGCGCGGATAAACAAGCGGCGGCAGCTCTGCCGTTGCTACAACGTCTTGCCGATCATCTCGGTGCCGGCAACCCGGCGGTGAGTTTTCCGGAGCGGGACAACGATGAAATCAAAGTACACTTAAAAGAGGTTCCGCTGCTGTCAGATAAAAAAATTATTTATTGTGCGAACGTTGATGAATCAGGAATGGCTCAGGATAATGATCACGTGCTGTCTGTAAAAAAATACGCCGACTTAAAAGGTGCGGATACGGTGAAAATCTGCGCGAAAATGGAAGAGGAGCTGGCGGGAATGAACGAAGCCGAAGCCGCCGGGTTTTTAAAGGCATACGGTGTGACGGAAAGCGGACTCGACCGGATTGCGCGCACCGGCTATCATACGCTCGGGCTTATCAGCTATCTCACTGCCGGCCCGAAGGAAGTGCGCGCGTGGACCATTCATCACGGCTGGAAGGCGCCGCAGGCCGCCGGCGTAATCCATTCCGATTTTGAACGCGGTTTCATTCGCGCACAGGTAATTTCGTTTGATGACTACGTGAAGTATGGCGACGAAACTGCCTGCCGTGAGAAAGGTGTCATGCGCACCGAAGGTAAAGAATATATCGTACAGGACGGCGATATAATTGAGTTTCTTTTTAATGTATAAACCGTGCCCGTATGCTACATTTAAAAATAAAGAAAGGAATACGTCATGTCGGATAAAGTGAAAATTCTTACTGTGGATAATTTTAATACAACGGTTGCCGCCGGAAATGTGCTGGTCGACTTTTTTGCAACGTGGTGCGGCCCATGCAAAATGCAGGAACCGATCCTTGAAAAAGTAGCGGATGCCGTCGCCGGAAAAGCGGTTGTCGCGAAAGTGAATGTGGATGAAGCGCCGGCGCTCGCCGCCCAGTTCGGCGTGCGGTCGATTCCAACCATTCTTATTTTCAAAGGCGGCGAAAAAGTGAGAGAGTTTATGGGCGTTCAGCAGGAAGCCACGCTCGTTGAAGCGTTGAGTTAATTCCGGCGCAGAAATGCGAAAAGAAAAAGGCGCGGAGTTTTCCGCGCCTTTTCTGTCTGGCAGGGACGGCAGTCTCTTGCCGTCCGCAACAATATTTCCGGCGCGCAAGGGACTGCGCGCCCTGCCTTTTCTCATTCACGGTTTTTCCGTGTTTTTTGCGGCCGATAAAATCCATTTTTATCTGTGTAATCTGCGGTTTATTTCTTTTTCTTCTTCCGCAGCGAATCCCAGTAAGCAATCCGTTTTTTGATTATCTCTTCGTACCCCTGATCAGTCGGCATGTAATAAATTTTATCCGTCGGCACATATTCCTGATCAACAAAATGGTCTTTGCCGGCGTGCGCGTATTTATATTTCACATCGCCCTTGCCGGGATGCGGCGCATTTTTCAAATGATCGGGAACCGGCAGCATGCGGCCTTCCTCAACATCCTTCAATGCCGCATCAATCGCCAGATACGCCGCATTACTTTTCGGCGCACACGCCAGATACGTCGCTGCCTGTGCCAGAATAATCCGTGCTTCCGGCATACCGACGAAATCCGCTGCGTGCATCGCCGCCACCGCCACTGAAATCCCGCGCGGATCGGCGTTGCCGACGTCTTCCGATGCCAGTATCACCAGCCGGCGCGCAATAAACCGCGGATCCTCACCGGCGTAAAGCATCTTTGCCAGCCAGTAAACTGCAGCGTTCGGATCGGATCCGCGTACGCTTTTAATGAACGCCGAAATTGTATCGTAATGCTCATCTTCATCATGATCGTACGACACCGCCTTTTTCTGCACCGACTCTTCCGTTTCGGCACGCGTCAAGCGCACGATTCCATCATCGTCCGGCGGAGTTGTCAGCGCCGCGATTTCCAGCGCGTTCAATGACCGGCGCGCATCGCCATCACACACCGTTGCGAGATGCATCAGCGCGTCATCCGCTGCCGTCACCATGCCGTTTAAACCTTCCGGCGCATCCAGCGCCCGGCGCAAAACCTGAACTATTGCCTCCTGGCTCAACGCATTCAGTTGAAAAATCTGTGAACGCGAATTCAGCGGCGTATTGATGAAAAAACAGGGATTGTGTGTTGTGGCACCGATCAGAATGATATCGCCGCTCTCAACATATGGCAGCAGCACATCCTGCTGCGCTTTATTAAACCGGTGAATTTCATCAATAAATAAAATCGTATCCTGCTGATGAATTTTTTTCCAGCCGGCGGCCTGATCAAGCAGTTTACGCAGAATAGCAATATTCGCCAGCACACCGCTCGTGCGCTCAAACCGGCAATCCGTCGTCAGCGCAATCACTTCGGCGAGCGATGTCTTGCCGCAGCCCGGCGGACCGTAAAGAATAATACTCGCAATCCGGTCGGCCTCAATCGCGCGGCGCAGCAGCTTGCCGGCGCCGAGAATATGATCCTGTCCCGCGATTTCATCCAGTGTCCGCGGACGCATCCGCGCTGCCAGCGGCGCCGTGCCGCCCGGCACCGTTCGCACTGTTTCCGGTGTTTTTTTCTCAAACAGATCCATAGCCGCAGTAAATCATAAAGAGTGGACTGGTTGTTTAGCCCCGCAGTGTACTGAAACGGATCAAACTTAAACCGATGCGGAGCAGAAGTCCAGATGTTGCAGATATATTCGTATGGCGTGATGCGCGAAGCAATTCCCGCCTCTTCCGCCGCCCGCCGGATACGAATCTCATGCAAATGATGGCGACACACACGCCCCGATCGCGGATCATTTCGCAAAACCGGCAGGCACCGCCGGAACTCAGCCGCCCCCAACGACCGCCGTCCCCGGCGGAATATACCACGGGCTCCAATTCACCGGGACCGCAGGGCTTCCGTACCTGCTCTGGAGGGTGTTGCGCCGTCAACGCCGCAACCGGCGGCAAGAGCCTGCCGCCCTCTAATCTTCCCGCCGGGGACGGCGGTCTCCACTGCGTTAAAATCCTTTCTCAAACTTTGTGTCATTTGTGTGAGCAATCCAACATTACCGTGCCGCCACCACCCGGTAGAAGGCCTGCGGAAAGACCTCGGTGTCGCTCAGCCACAGCGGCCCGCTCACCTCGCACAGGATGTTTGCCTGTCCCGGCACCGGCTCCCACGCGCCCACGGTCAGGCTCTGGCGCCGCTCGAGCGTGTAGCGCCAGCCGGCCAGACCGCTGACCGCCACCTCCATGCCGCCGCCGGGCAGCGCCGCGGCCTGCTCCACCGTCAGTGCCGCGAAGCCCGCCTCCAGTGTGTCATGGCCGGTGACAGCCGCCAGCCACGCCACATCGGCGGTTGTGCCGCGCCAAAGTCCGGTGTTGACCCACTCGAAGTTGGCGGCGGGCGTGATCTCCGTGTTGTTGGTGGCCAGCGAGACCGGCAGCGGCGTGAAGGCGAAGGTGTTGGTGCCGCCGTAGGCGATCACCACCGGCCCGGCCGGATCGCAGGTGCCCGATCCCGTACAGATCACCGCCACCGTGCGCGGAACGCCCAGGAAGACCGTGCCCCACTCGGCACCGGCGCCGCCGGACTTGGCCTCGACAGCGGCAGGCGCGAAACCGTCGGTGTCACGGGCATACACCGCAACCCTCCCGCCGCCACCGTCGCCGGCAGCTATGCCATGAACGCCGCCATTTGCTTCAATGGAACCCGCCCCCTGCAGTGTGCTCACCTCAAGCCAGATCGAACCCCCGCTGCCGCCGCCGTTGTATTCGGCGCCATTTTGGCCGTTGGCGCGCAATGTCCCGTTTATCTGGAGCGTGTCGGACGTGATCCGCACGGCACCGCCGCCGCGGGTTGTCGCGTGCCCCCCCGACCCCAGTTCCGCCGGCGCAAAGGCATCGCCGTAAACGGCGCAGGAGGTGCCTCCTGAAAACGGCTCGCCCCGTCCACCATAACTGCCGCCCGAGCGCCCTGTGGTTCCCGCCCGCGGACCGCCGCCGCAGGCGGTGACATCTATCGAGGAGTTGCTGGACACGTTGACCGACTTTGCCTTGATCCACAGCCCGCTCGAATCGCCGACGGAATGCCGCAGAACCGACGCGCCCGACAGAACGACCGTATTGCTGAATCCGAAATCTCCGCTGTGGGTCCAGTCGCCATTGATCAAGGTCAGGTCTGGCCCGGCCACGTCCCCGCTGAAAGTCGCATACGCATTGGAAACCATACAGGCGGACAGCGTCATCAGCTCGGTTGCAGTCAGGGCAAGGCGCGCCTTGCCCGCAACGGACAACCGGTCAAAGCGGTTCGATCCCACCGTCAAAGCGGTGGGGAGCGCCGCGTCGTGGACGTACCCCCGGTTGTCCAGTGTCAACCGTCCGAACGGTTCGGCGTTATCCTTGAGGTAAACAGTGCCCGCTCCGGCGCCGTCGTTGATCGCGGCACACTGGATGGCCGTGAGGTCGAACCCCGAGGCATCGTCGTAATACACCGCGACCCTTCCTCCGCCACCGTCGCCCGAATCCCAGGGATTGTACGAATGCAGGCCGCCATTTGCTTCAATGGAACCTGCCCCCTGCAGTGTGCCCACCTCAAGCCAGATCGCCCCCCCGCTGCCGCCACCGTTGTAATCGGTGCCGCTATTCTGGCCGTTGGCGCGCAGGTGCCCGTCGAGCTGGAGCGTGTCGGCCGTGATCCGCACGGCTCCGCCGCCGCGGGCCGTGTGTCCCCCCGACCCCAGTTCCGCCGGCGCGAAGGCATCGCCATAGACCTCGCAGGATGTATCTCTGCCATGGGGTTCGCCCCGTCCGCCATAACTGCCGCCCGAGCGCCCTGTGGTTCCCGCCCGCGGACCGCCTCCGCAGGCGGTGACATCAATCTTCGAGCCTGTCGCGACCCACACCGTCCCGGAAACGGTCAGCATCATTCCCGCCGCACCGGCGGTGTGGGTGAGCGTCGCGTTGTTGACCAGGTAGAGGTTGGTGAAGGTGTGCGCGCCGTCAACTGTGAGCGTGCAACCGTCCACCGTTATGGGCTGGCCTTCGTAGGTCGTCTCCCCGTCGGCAATGTGCGTTGCATTCGTGAACGTGACCGCCCGTGCGGCCAGCGGTAGACCGATGACGGCGGTCAGTGCCGCCGTAGCCAAAAAACCCAACAACATGCTGAACAGTTTTTTCATCATGTACCTCCGGTTTTATACAACTTTTACACAAGATATATTAAAGTTCAAGACAAGTTAATGGGTCGTTTTCTAAACATTTGTAAGAGTTTCTGATAGAGGTCTTCGTGACGATAATTCAATCGGAATTCACACTCTTCAGATGGAGATAAAACGTTGATTTGTGAATCCCTCTGCATTTTGAAAGCCAAACCTTGGCAATACTCCAGAAGTTTTCAATACCGTTGATATGATTTCGTCCGGCAGCAAATTCATTCTTCCCATGATGAATCCTGTAATGCTTCCGATACCCGAAATTTACCAGGCCATCGTAACTTTTAAATCCATCGGTATATACGATCGATTCTGTATCAACTTTCTGTTGTATAATAGGAAGTAACTCCTTTACAGAACAGTTTTTAACAACCTGAGTGCAGA
>Ga0265293_10012620_pt1 | contig 11164 bp, 10 predicted proteins | sample Munlanlewell138R_FD_192505 | JGI IMG/M metagenome (GOLD analysis project Ga0265293, IMG submission 192505) | Leachate microbial communities from a municipal landfill in Southern Ontario, Canada - Leachate well 138R | ecosystem: Engineered > Solid waste > Landfill > Unclassified | place: Canada... | reverse complement strand
AAGTACCTTTTAATTGGCAAAACACTTTGTACGATTATTATAACTTAATAAGTACTTCACTTGAAAACACAAAAAGAAGCTATCAAGAACGTGGATATTACGATATACCCATTGATTGGGAAACTTATTTCAACACAGTCCCTGTCCCATATGAATTGGAACAACAAGTTAATCTTTATTATGAAATGGTAAATCTACAATCACAATTATCCGGCATATGTCAAACTGCTTTGTATTGCATTTATAACGATAGTTTGTTCAACACAAATTTATTTCACAACTGGTTAATAAGAAACCATACTCCCGAAACAGATTATCTACTGGCTGAAAGTTATTATGAAAACGGAAATTTCAATGAATGTTTTCAAATAATAAATGCTATTCCTGAAACCTATGAAAGCTATGACGAAATAGAAAAACAATATTATTTGTCGTACTATAATTTAAAAGAATATCTTCGCATCAATGAAATGACTTGGAGCGATTTGGAAGAAGAATCAGCCGAAAAATCTCTATTATTCGACATAGCATCGTCGGGAATAAACGGAGCGGCATGTGTAGCCAGAGCGATAGTAAATAGTTTTTTTGATGTTTCTTATGAACCGCTAATACAACCTAATTTTTTAATAGATTTATGTATGTATATCATCAATCTTAACAATGATAGTTCTTTAATTCCCATTAATGATCTTTTTGAAGAACCGAAACAAAATAATTACACCACTTCAATCGATCAAATACCGGAAAAAGAAAACAGTTTAACCATTTATCCCAATCCGGCTAGCACACTGTTAACAATCAATAACGGAAATCAAATAATAAGAGAAATCAGTCTTTGTGATGTTTTAGGAAAAGAAATAAAAACATATACTATCAATGCAAGTAAAACCGATTTAACTATCAGTCATTTGAATAAAGGTTTTTATTTTCTCCGCATCCTCACGGATAAGGGAATGGTAAATAAAAGTTTTGTGAAAGAGTGATATAGACTACAACAAAACATTAGGCATTTAACTGTGCATAATGTATTGAAAAAAAAATGGAACACCTTTGTTGTGGAAATCTATCGGCAATTTTCTTTACGAATCTTTGCAGTCAATGGCACATGGATGCATGACAAACTACTTTTGAAAAATCAGACCTTATATTCCGTCGGATGACTAATTAGGTATTGTTGTTGGGGTGCCCACCTCAGTTCTGATAGAAAGGCATTTTTCGAGTCATGGAAGACTTTTTATTCAAGCTAGAGTGCCCACCCTAACAAGGGCACATCTTTCTTATTTTGTGAGATTTATTTTTATAGTGGGCGGGTTGAAATTCACTAAAAAAATCGACACGGTGCAATAATTTTCGATATTTTCATATCTTTTCTTGAATGCAAATATACCATTAATTATAATATAACAAACAAAAAATTTATTATTTTATTTTTTACGTGTAGGCATTTCATACATACGCGATTCCAGTCCGTTTTCCTTACAATAATTCACGACAAGATCAAGAAACTCTTGTCCAAAGAGTTTAATCTTTTGCTTTCCGAAGCCGCGTATACGTTTTAAATCTTTCATCGTTAGTGGAAGATAGTTGCTGATATCTTCCAATGCTTTAGTACTGAGGATTCTTTGATAGGTATTTGAATCGTAGATTTCGGATAGTTCATAACGCAACTGCTTTAAAAGACGATACAATGCCGGATGTAGGCTATGCTCTCCTTTATCCTTTGAATATAGTGAATAGGCGTTGACATTGAACACGGGATTTTTAAAGGTTTTTTTTCGTTCGAAAAACTTTGCAGTGGAATAATCTTCTTTGATTCCTTCCATAATATATTTCTTGCGTGCAAGTTCTTGATAAATTATACGTAAGCTTTCGGTAAACGTATAAGCATTTTCACGACTATCGGTTTCAACTGGCGATTGACGTATGCTACTCAACATCTTATCTATTTGCACTAGAAAATAATCCGATGCTGCTGCTATGCGATTCTGTAGGTATTTTTGATCCATGTTTTCTTGTTGGCAGATACTCAACAATTGATGTTTGAATCGTTCGCCTATGCTATCCATATCTTTGATAGCTGTGGTTAATTCATCGATAAAACTCGAAGCTTGTGAGTTAAAAGATGTAGAATTACGCCTTATCAATTCTTGAATGGAAGTAACATCAACCAAGCTTCGTTTAAAATCAAATATCGACAACAAGATCTTTTGATTGTATACTTTTTTATCGTTTTCAAGCTGTTTATTAAGTATTTCAAGGGGAGGTTTACTTTTGGCATATTGCACGATATGAGGATCTACATGTAGACAATCTTTATGAATAGGACTTAACAACACCAGCCCTTCCAAGGTACGGCATCGGCTCAAGGCCACATATACCTGTCCGGAAGTAAATGCTGCTTCGGCATCTATCACCGCTTTATCAAAGGTAAGCCCTTGACTTTTATGGATAGTGATGGCCCATGCCAAACGCAATGGATATTGCGTATAACTACCCAATTCATTCTCTTCTATTTGATTGTTTTGCTTGTTAATGGTATACCTGATATTGGTCCAAGTTTCATAGCATACTTCAATTTCATCTTTATCGTTTTCACAGTGGACAAAAATCTTATCCTTTTCTATGCGACTCACCTCTCCTATTTTACCGTTGAAGTATCTTCGTGGAAAATGTTTATCATTGCTGATAAACATCACTTTGGCATGCTCTTTCAATTCCAGTACCGCTTCATTGGGATAATTACGTTCGGGAAACTCTCCTTTAATTATGGCTTCAAAACGATAGGTTTTACTTTTAATCTTCGTCATTTCTTCGGCATTGATACGATCAGCTTTGGCATTATGAGTAGTTAGTACAATGTAATTATTCTTTTTCGGTAACTTAAAATCAGGCTGATATCGACTTTCCAACAATTTCATGCTTTCATAGGATAGCATGTTGCTTCTTATTTCGTTCAATAAATAGATAAAGTGCTCGTTTTGCTGTCGAAATATTTTATCAAATTCAATGTAAAGCGGAGAACATTGTTGAATCACTTTACTGTGAAAGAAGTAAGGTGTTTGATAAAACTGCGACAAGATATTCCACTCATCCCCTTGTACCACCGGAGGCAGTTGATACATATCTCCTATAAAAAACACTTGCAAGCCGCCAAAAGGTTCGGCTTGATTATACCGAAAATAACGCAAGACGGCATCCACTTCGTCCAATACATCGGCACGTACCATACTGATTTCATCAATGACCAACATTTCTAACTCTTGCATGAGTTTACGTCGTGACGTTGACATTTTAATTTTCGAAATCAGATTTCGTCTACCTTCAGCAGTAGGCACAAAAGGAGTAAAAGGGAGTTGAAAAAAAGAATGCATGGTAACACCCCCTGCATTAATCGCCGCTACACCGGTTGGAGCTACTACCGCTATTTGTTTTTGTGTTTCTTCTTTTAAACGTCGTAGAAATGTCGTCTTTCCTGTCCCGGCTTTTCCTGTTAAAAAAACCGAACGTGCCGTTATTTTCGCAAATTCATCGGCTAAGGTATAATAAGCATTTGCTTCTGCCATCTTACGTATGATTTTATAGTTTTTACTTCATGTATGTTTTCAAATGCAAAAGTACATTTTTTTTATTCATCTCCTATAAAAAAAGCAGACAGATTCTTTATTCCCTAATCTAATTTTTACCTGTTAAGCTGTTACATAAAAGAAAGGAAACACTTCCGACAAATATATACTATAAATTCCCTTTTCACGTTGTTATTAAGAATTAGAATATCTTATGAAAGGCAGTATGCATTATTTAATCCATACATATAATAAAAGCATTTATTTCCTATTTATCGGGTTGATTTTCTTATGCTCATGCAATAAACCGGAACCGGCAGAACCTGACTTTAACGCCACTCCCTATACGATACAAATCCCCACTTATTTCCCTACTATATTAAATATTCCCGACGACAATCCCATGACCGTTGAAGGTGTAAAACTTGGGAGGTATTTGTTCTATGATGGACGTTTGCGCGGATATTCAGGCAATAATGAAGACTCACTGATGAGTTGTTCCACTTGTCATATTCAAGCCTATGGCTTTGAATGCGGCATAGATCATCCTAAATACAAAGACGGAAAAACTTTCGGCATTAACGGCAAACCAACCCCTCACAGCATGATGCCTCTTTGTAATTTAGTCTTTAACAATAACGGATATTTTTGGAACGGCATGATATATAAGGATAATCCTCAAACAAACAGACGAAACATAGAGGACATAGTTAGCATGGGAATATTGGCCGAACATGAAATGAACAGCAGCATTGAACGTACCGTAGCATGCATCAAAAACATCAGTATATATCCACCCATGTTTAAAGCCGCATTTGGCACAGAAGAAGTTACTATTGAAAGAATCGAAAAAGCCTTGGCACAGTTTCTGCGCACTTTGATATCGGGAAATTCCAAATTCGACCGCTATATACGTGGAGAAGAACAATTGACTCCCGATGAACTACAAGGGTTTATTTTATTTACCACTGAAGAAGGAGCCGATTGTTTTCATTGCCACGGCAGTGACGGTAATTTGCTTATGACCACAAATGATTTTTACAACAACGGTCTTGACAGCGTCTTTAACGATTCACGGGATCGTTACGCTGTAACAGGCAATTCGATGGATAGAGGAGTTTATAGAGCCCCTAGCTTACGTAACATCGAAGTAACGGCCCCTTATATGCACGATGGACGATTTAAAACATTGGATGAAGTGATCGATTTTTACAGCGAAGGACTACAGGCATCGCCTTACGTACACCCTTTGATGCATAAAATCGCCGATGGGGGAGCTTTGCTGACTCCCAAAGAAAAACGACAACTCAAGGCTTTTTTATTAAGCTTGACCGATAATGAATTTTTAACCAATCCGGCTTATGCTAAACCGGACGATTTACCTTAATACCATGAAAATATACACTAAAACAGGAGACCAAGGAACAACATCCTTAATCAACAACACACGTATTGCTAAAAACCATCCACGCGTCGAAGCTTACGGCACCGTAGATGAACTAAATGCTCACATCGGAATGCTCCGCGATATGACCGACGACAACAAAATCGCCGACCACCTCTTTGAAATTCAAAAGGTTTTATTTGTTGTACAAACACGTTTAGCCATCGATCCAACAAAACCTTGTTCAATTTTTTTGCCCGACATGCATGCACAAAATATTGAGTTTCTCGAAAAAGAAATCGATACTATGCAATCCCTCTTGGGTGAATTCAAAGCTTTTCTCATCCCCGGCGGTCATCCCCTGCTCTCTCAATGCCACATTGCGCGTTGCGTTTGCCGAAGAACTGAAAGGCGTATTGTTAGCCTTGCACAGCAAAGCGAAGTCGAAGACTTAGTTTTACAATATATAAATAGGTTATCTGATTTCCTTTTCGTATTAGCGCGCTACTTTACACATACATTAAACCTTAAAGAAAATTTATGGGTAGAAGAATAATACTGCCAGTCCTATCTATATTGCTTTTCGGTCATACCACCTTTACACAATCGCATATAAGCATGGGAGGGGGTTATAATCAATCGTTGTTTTATTGTGCTTTACCTAAATCTACTTACTACACAAGCTTTCGTCCCTACAATTCTTATTTGGTAAATGTAAGCTACAAACAAAATGTAGCCGTTGAAAGTAACAACATGCGTATAGGAACACAATTAGAATGGAAACGACAGTCCGCCTATTTTTACTACGAAGACCGTCGCGATAATGACACTATACCTACCGGCATGCGCTATGATTTACATGTTGTTCAATTATATGTATTTCCTGAATTGGTGGTTGGCAATCCGATACGTTTTATTTTCAGTGGTGGACCTTGCATAGAATATATTTTATCTTCTAAAGCAAATGGCATACGGCTGATTGATAAAAAAAGAGTAGAAGTAAATGAAAACAATAACGGCGACATTAAAGGATTATACATTGGGGCTAAACTAAGTGTGGGTATGGAGTTTCCTGTATATAAAGATTTTTACATTAGCCTTTCAAACAGCTATTCCGCCGGTTTAAGCACCAAATACGGACGTTTGCAAAAACAAATGAAATACTTTAATTGCATAGACATTAACCTAACTGCCGCATTTTGCTATCAATTACCAAGTAACAATAAACAAAAATAAATTAAACAAAAAGTGTTTAAAATTGTTGGTACTTAAAAATGACAACATTAAAATTAAAAATAATAATTAAAAAAACACAAAGATGATTGCAAAGAAAATTGAAGAAGCGTTGAATCTACAAATTATGGAAGAAGAGCACGCATCACGCATTTATTTAGCCATGGCTTCATGGTGCGATGCCAATGCTTATCCGGGCGCTGCCGCCTTTTTGTACCGTCATACCAACGAAGAAAGAGAACATGCCGAAAAAATATTGAAATATGTCAATTATCGCGGCGGACATGCCAAATTGGCTCCCCTTCCCGAAGTGTCAAATAAATTTAAAAGTTTGATTGAAGTTTTTGAACAAGCTATGGAACATGAAATTCATATAACCGCTTGTATCAATAAAATCTATGAATTAGCCGTAAAAGAAAAAGATTATGGTACTCAAGTATTCTTGCAATGGTTTATCAAAGAACAAGAAGAAGAAGAAGATTTGTTCCAATCTATTCTTGATTCTTATAAAAACATGAAAGATTGTTTGGCTTTATTCGATAAATCATTAATGGATAAAGAATAACATTTTTTGCAATATTTTAAAAAAAAAGGAGTGTACATTCACTCCTTTTTTTATCGCCTTTGATTTTTTACCTATTTTTGCAAAGAATTCAAATCACAATTACACCTCAATAAATGGCAAAAGCAAAAACATTCTTTTATTGTCAAAACTGTGGCACACAATCCTCAACATGGATAGGGAAATGCAAAAACTGCGGTCAATGGAACACTTATGTAGAAGAAGTCATACAAAGTGCATCTAACAGCCATACATCATTATCCTCCGTTCAAAGTCAAGCGGTACGTATCAATGAGATCGACAGCAGTCGTTCACAACATCGCATCCATGCCGGTATGGAAGAAATCAATCGCGTATTAGGAGGCGGCATCGTTCCGGGCTCTCTCATATTATTGGGCGGAGAACCCGGCATAGGAAAATCCACCCTGTTGTTACAAATGGCATTGAGTTTACCATCTTCCGCTCCTGTTTTATATGTTTCGGGAGAAGAAAGTGATATTCAATTAAAAATGCGTGCCGACCGCTTACAAAAAAAAAATGAAAACTGCTATATTTTAAATGAAACTAACACCCAAAATATTTTTCAACACGTCGAAAGTATACATCCGCAAATAATCATTATCGATTCCATCCAAACCTTACAAACGAATACTATTGAATCCTCAGCAGGTAGCATTTCACAAATCAGAGAGACCACTTCCGAATGGCAACGTTTTGCCAAACTCACCTCTACCCCCATTTTCTTGATCGGACATATCACCAAAGACGGCACATTAGCCGGGCCTAAAGTATTAGAACACATTGTGGATGTGGTTTTACAGTTTGAAGGCGATCGTAATTACGGCCATCGAATGGTAAGAGCTGCCAAAAACCGCTTTGGTTCGGTATCTGAAATAGGCATTTTCGAAATGAGGCAAGACGGATTACGAGAAATCAGCAATCCATCGGAAATACTTATCTCACAACACTCTGATGACGTTAACGGCATTGCTATTGCCGTAACCATTGAAGGATTACGTCCCTTTTTGATTGAGACCCAATCTTTGGTAAGTCCTTCCGTTTACGGAAACCCTCAACGCTCATCCACCGGTTTCGACCTCCGACGATTAAATATGCTGTTGGCTGTCCTAGAAAAAAAATGCGGATTAAAACTCAATGCCAAAGATGTGTTTCTCAATATTACCGGAGGTATACATGTGGATGATCCCGCCGCTGATTTGGCCATCGTTATTTCTATACTGTCCTCTTTGTTCGATGTTTCTATCGATGCTAAAAGTTGTTTTGCCGGCGAAATTGGACTGTCGGGCGAAATCCGCCCCGTAAGCCGCATCGAACAACGCATACTCGAAGCTAAAAAATTGGGATATAAGCGTATTTATATATCCTCTTTCAATCCAAACAATCTAAACATCAACGGTATTGAAATAATAAGAATAGCAAAAATAGAGAAATTTCTCACTTCGCTGTTTTCAAACTGATTTTAATAGTTTATTTTATTTTTATTTTAAAATCAACTATTGTCAAAATATCCTTTAACTGTTTCTCTTCCTTAACTTCCACAATTAAAGGCAATAACTTACCTACAACTTTAGAGCGTTTAATTTCTTCCCTATTGTCGATACTTATGCACAACAATTCAATCTCTTTCCTATACTTTTCAGCAAAATAAAAACTGATTTTAAAGAACTTATCCCAAACAGAAATCCAACAAATTGTTTTTTTCTTATTCGTTACTTTACACAACCAAGCCTTACCGTCGAAGTAATAACGCCATTCAACCGATAAATGATAGGGTGAACTTTGTATTGTTTGTATGAATAAATCATAAATAACATACACTTTTCCCAGAGCCTGTTCCAAGAAAAGGGATGAAGGATAAATATCTTTTTCTTTTAATAAATTCATTGACATTGTTATGAAAATATAAAAACAAATAAAGAGTAAAACAATCAACAACAATACAAAAATTCACTGTTGTACATAAATCGGCTAACTTACTTAACGAATCACTTTGTAACCAACTTCCCTTTTTTCGATCCCATTATATTGCATTTGGCCGTTGCTTCTATCTTCATGCCAGGTTTAATGTTTTTAAGCACTACTGCAACCGTTTCTGTTTCATTGTTTTCTTGTTTTGTCTCTGTAAACTGTTTCACTTCTTTACCATCGACCGTAATAACAATTGATTTCACATAATGGGAACTCACATCTTTTACCGAATGATACACTACTATTTTTACGGTTGACGTTTCCTCATCATAGGTAACAACCACTTTTTGTGGAGAATGAGCCATTAATCCCAACGGGAGTATGGCCAATAATAATACTGTTAAAATTTGCTTTTTCATAAATAATTCTTTTTTAAGATAAAATAATGATTAAAATAATATGTATACACATCAGAGTAAATGCTGTTATACCAATACGTTTATGCCATTTAAAATCAATATTAATGATATTTGTGCCACTTAAAAATGATATCAAAAATAACAAACCGGCAATAATTCCGGCAATAATTGCCACATAATAAAAAAAAGAATAAAAATTGAATGTTTCCATGATACTACTAAATTTAATTAAGTCAATCAATCATACTTATTCATCATTTAATTTTAAATTAAACACTGAGAACATAAAATTGTTTAATTGAAACCCTCATTATCATCGTTCGATATAAATTATGTTATTATAAATATATCTTCTACTACATTCATGATTTTCAATCATTTATCTGACAAAGGTGATTTTTTAACAGCTCAAAAAAAAGACCTTAGGAACAAGATCTTTTTTAATTTATTATCAAAAACTATTCTATTATTCTTCACCAATAAATTCAATGTTACTCTTCGTAACATAAATAACCCTTTCTTTATTATTCTTATATTCATCAGAATTAGAAGGCTCTCCTTCGGTAATAAACACCAAAACTTGGAGATGATCCAATATCACATCTTCATCGGAAATAGTTAAAGGAATATCATAAGAAAATGTTTTATTATACAAAGTATTTTTAGAACCGCCACCCATATTTTCACCATCAACCCCTAAAATCAATTCACGCAACATATGATTATGGCAATATTTTTTTGTTATGGAATCATACATAGCAGGGTAATATTTTTGCCCATTCGATTGCGGCCCCCATATACTATCTTGTAATACGGCAATATGAATATAATTCTTCCCATTGATTGCAGCACTGTTATCGGTAAAATAAGCTTGTACTTCACAGTTTAATTTTCTAGCATGTGTATCAATAGTTGTTTTAGCTTCAAGATTAACATACGATTGTCGGGTATATAACTGTTGTGCTACATATCCACAGGCAGATCTCGAAATAGGGTATTTATATGTTCCACTTACATTAACTACTTCTCGACTAACAACTCCTGCAGGATATGAAGAAACATAAAAATAATTATTTAAAAGAGTTCCTACTGATGTTTTATATTTACTAGAAAAACTACCGGCATGAATATTCATATTATAAATATCACCGGCATGAACAGCAACCAACGAATCAGCTATACGATGTCCGTCGGGACAATAACCACAATTATTACCGGTATATTCTTCTATTAATACAGTTCTATTTTTAGGTGTTTTATCAACAAAAACAGTTTCATCAAATGTAAAAACAAAATTTTCACTTGCACTTTGCGGTTGTACCACATTAGTAAATATACCATTATAATAAACAATATATTGCATAGTATCACCCGGATTAAACGAAGTTGACGTTGCTGCTTTTTGAATTAATGAAGGATGGAAGTTATTATCATTATAAGTAATATTACTATTACTTCCAAAACCTTGCATATTTACCATTTTAATAGTAGCTTTCTGATTTTTTGTATATGCTGTTAAGAAATAAACCTGAGGAACACCTAATGTTAATGTGAAAGAATGTGTCCCTTTTTCCAAAGAACGTTCAAAATCAATAACTTTTCTACCTAACATGTCCGTAACTTTAATGCGAACATTTTCATTTTCTACTAACGAAAGGGTGAAATTAGTTGTGCCGTTAAATGGATTAGGCACATTTTGTGATAACTCAAAAAAATCATTTTGGTGATGTAAATTATTAATTCCTACTGTCATTAAATCAACTATTGTATCGGGATAGTTATAAACGGAAAACTTGTTTTCAGTTAAATTAATAACCTTAATACTGTCAATTTGAAGATAATCATCATTAATGTTTTTTCCAGTAAAAGAAACAGTAACAGACTGAGCTATGCTATTTGTCACTAACAGAGCAATTGCAGATAAAATAAATAACTTTTTCATTGTGTTTTTTGGCTATGTTCTAAAATAAGTAAGCAAAAAAGTGATATATTTGCAAGATGAAAATAAAAGAATTAGAAACAAGATTGTCTTATTTATCAGAATCTGATAAAGAGCGCATTTACGAGCAAATAT
>Ga0265293_10012619_pt1 | contig 11166 bp, 6 predicted proteins | sample Munlanlewell138R_FD_192505 | JGI IMG/M metagenome (GOLD analysis project Ga0265293, IMG submission 192505) | Leachate microbial communities from a municipal landfill in Southern Ontario, Canada - Leachate well 138R | ecosystem: Engineered > Solid waste > Landfill > Unclassified | place: Canada... | reverse complement strand
GGTCGACTTGATCAGCCGGAACTGCATCAGGCTGATGGCTAGGATCAGCACGGCCAGAACCCAGGCGATGGCGCTGGCGTATCCGAAATCGAGGAAGTTGAAAGCCTGCGTGTACATGTAGCTGAGGAACACCTCGGTCTGATGCACTGGGCCACCGCCAGTCATGATGTAGAACTGGATGAAGCTCTGGAACGCGCCGATGGTGAGCATCACCGCGATGAACAGCGTGGTCGGCTTGAGTAACGGCACGGTAACGAAGCGCGTCACTTGTCCGCGGTTGGCGCCGTCCACACGCGCGGCCTCGGTCAGCTCGGCTGGAATGCTTTGCAGCGCGGCCAGGTAGATGAGCATGCTCCAGCCCATCCCCTTCCACACCCCGAGCAGGGCTATGACCGGCAGCGCCGTGGAGGCGCGGTTGAGCCACGCGGTGTTGGGGTTCACCAGGCCGAGGATGTCGCCGAACACGTAGTTGAATAGCCCCTCCGAGTTGAAGAGGAACATGAACATGAGCGACACCACCACCCAGGAACTGATGACGGGCAGGTAGTAGATGAGCCTGAGCACCACCTTGCCGCGCGAAACCTGCTCGAGCCCAAGCGCTATCAGCAGGCCGAGCACGATCTGGGCCGGCACGCTTAGCAGCGCATAGACGATGGTGTTGCGCAGCGCGATCAGGTTGATGTTGTCGGTGAACACCCTGGCGTAGTTGGCTAGCCCGACGAACTCGCTCGGCCCGCGAATCTTCCAGTCGTGAAGGCTCATCCAGAAGGAGTAGACCAGCGGGTAGAGCATGAAGCCCAGGAACCAGATCAGGCCGGGGGCGATGAAGAGGGCGGCGGCCAGGTACTCGCCACGCTTCCAAGCGGAAACGCGCGGACGGCGGAGTCGGGCCGCCCGTCGAACCTTGGTTGCCAGCGAGTACCTGGTCATCATGCTCCTTCGTAAGAGTGCTGCGGTGGCGTTACGCCGCCGGAGTCAGGGTTCGTATCCTGGCTACTTCAGCAACGCGTCCACTTCTGCCGCGGCCCTATCGAGCGCCTCCTGTGCCGACAGCTCGCCCAGCAGGACGCGCTGAACCGCGTTCTGGACGGCGGTCTCGATGCGGGTGTAGGCCGGGTGCGGTGTGCGCGGTTTGGCGGTCTGAAGCTGCTCGAGGTAAACGGCGTAGTAGGGGTGTTCAACGATGTACGGGTCTTCGAGTGCTGCGTTGATAACAGGTATCTGACCGGTAGTGGCCATGGTCCCTTGCGTCCAGGGACTGAGCAGGAACTGCAGGAACTTCCAGGCAGCCTCCTTGTTCCTGGAGTCGTTGAACATCACCACGTCCTCACCACCGACGATGGAGATCGAGCCGGCCGGCCCTGCGGGGAAGAAGGCGTGCTCCAAGCTCAGGTCGGGGTACTGCCCCGTGATGCTGGGGTGGGCCCATGGGCCGTCCTGAGTTGCGAGGTAGGCACCAGCGCCGAGGCCCTCCCACGAGCCGAGACCGCTGTTATTGATGGTGGGTGCTATCAGGCCGCGCTCGTACCAGTCGACGAGCATCTCGACTGCGGCCACCGTGGCCGGACCGTTAAGGTAACCGCTGGCGACTGTGATGTCGGCGTCAGTGAGCGCGCCGCCGTTACTCCAAATCCACGGCAGGAAGTACCACGCCCACGGGCCAGGCACGGCGAACGCCCACTGGTTCTCCCCCGGCTTGCTCAACTCGATGGCCAGGGACTCGAGCTCATCGAAGGTGGTGGGCGGCGTGCTTATAACGTCGCTGTTATAGAGCATCACTTGAGTGTTGGTGCCGAGCGGCAGTCCGTAGTAGGCGCCGTCCCAGAAGTTGGTCGCCAGTGGTCCAGGGAACACGCCGTCGCGCAGCTCCGCAAAACCGGCATAGCCGTCGAGCGGCTCGAGGGCGCCCATCTCAGCGAACTCGGGCACCCAGATGATGTCCATACGCACCAGGTCGGGCACCACGCCGCCGGCGAAGGCGGTGAGGAGCTTCTGGCGGAACTCATCGTAGGGGAAGCCGACCGCCTCAACGGTGATACCGGGGTTCTCGGCCTCGAAGCGCGGGATCACCTGCTCGAGCATGGTCTGCTCCTCGCCGGAGCCGGTGCTATAGGTGTGCCAGTAGGTGATCGTCTGGGCGGCAGCTGCCGAGAAGACCGCGATCGCGAGGAGTACTGCTACGAAGACCAGGGGACGTTTCATCTCTGCTCCTTCTTGGGGCTCTAGGTGGATCTAGTGAGGGGGTTCTTGGCTTTCGGTCGGCGATGCTAGGGAGGGAAACTAGACCAGGTCCGCAGCACCTCCAGTCCGACTGGCCATGCGGATCAGGTGGCCGCTAGCAGCCAGGCTCGCGGCCCCCCTGGCCCAGGCGTCGTCTCCCCAGTCGTGGACCACCAGTTCGACACGGCGACCGAGGTCGCCGAAGCTGACGCGTTCCAGCTCGGTTCGTGTGGCGGGCAGGAGCAGGTCGGCGGCGCGCATACCCTCGCCACTGAGGACGATGAGGCTGGGCGCGAAGATGTTGACCAGGATGCTAAGGGCGCGCCCCAGAACCCGGCCGCCCTCTTCGAACAGGGCGGCCGCCTCAGCGTTACCGGCGGTAGCCACGGCCGTCAGCTCCTCGACATCTGCCGGTTCAGAGTGGCCCGGTAGGCAGCGCCGCGCCTCGCGGAGCAGCGCTTCGTCTGACAGGTAAGCCTCGATGGTGCCGCGGCCGGCGTGCGCGATCTCGGGCCCGGACGGGTCTAGCAGCACATGGCCGAACTCGCCAGCGCCACCGCGCGGGCCGCGGTACACCTCGCCGTTCAGCACGATCCCCATCCCAACGCCGCGCCCCAACGTCACCACCAGGAAGCTCTCGTGGCCACGCCCGTAGCCGAACCACGACTCGGCCAGCGCCAGAGCGTTCACGTCGTTCTCGACGGTAACGGGAACGTGCAGGCGCTCCTTGAGCATCTGCCCGAACGGGACATCGGACCAGGCGAGCAGCGGGGAGTAGGCAACGGTAGAGCCATCGTCGACGACCATGCCAGGCAGGCTTATGCCCAGCGCGGCCACGTCCGCGGCGTCCAGTTCCGCCAGTAGGCCGTGAACAGCCTCGACGACCTGGGCCGGCTCTGTCCCCGTTAGCGGCCGGTAGCCTGTACGGCTCACCTCGGCGTTCAGGTTCGTAACGGCGCAAGTTATGCCGGCGTTGCTGAGCTTCACGCCAGCAACTTCTGCGCCGGCGTAGTTGACCTCCAGCAGGATGGCGCGGCGCCCCACCCCCGTTGCCGCCGCCTCGCGCGCCTCGTAAAGCAGCCCGCGGCTAATGAGGTCGCCGGTGATGTTGGTAACCGTCGCAGGACTCAGGTGCAGTGTCGAAGCGATCTCTGCACGCGACACGGGACCGCGCAGGTGGACTTCCTGGAACACCTCGAGCTGGTTCCTGGCGCGCATGAGGTCGCGCGCGCCGGCAGGACTTGATCGTCTCATCGCCCTCCACGTCTTATTGATTCAGTGAATCAAGATATAGCGCACGGGCTCATGCCTGTCAAGCGCTGCGGACGAACTGCACCTTTCAGACTGCTGGCGTCGCTAGGCGGGCCAGGCAAGGAGATGTGCGGCTTCGGAGACCCGTATCTGAGAACAAAACCGATTCCGTAAGGTTCCCGTGATGCTCCCGCGTCTACTGTTCATTCGTGACTTCGGTGAGCCCCCGCACCAACCACCTCGGAACACCGCCTTCTGCCACTCGCTACAACCAAGAGTGGCGCAGAACGCTGCTTAGCTTCATTCCGTTCGGCGCCCTGGCCTTCTTCGTCGGTTGGGCCCTGGAACTACCTAGCGGCCAGGCCACCTCTTTCGACATGATCGTCTACCCCGTCATGGGGTTCATGCTGCTGGCTCTCGAAGTGCTGCTGGCGCTCGTACCGCGGTCGCTGGCCTTCGTTGTGCTGGCTATCATCGGCGGGGCCAGCTCGTTCTTCTTCGCTAAGCTCGGTTGGCTCCTGTTCTTCTCGCCGAACGAAACGGCGTTGCATGCGCAGTTCACGGAGACCCTGTTCTGGATCCCTGTCGTTTACCTGTTGTCGTTCATCCTGACCGAGGCACGGCTCAGCCAAGCCATCGTGCGAGTGTTCACCGCCGGCATGATCACGCTAGCGGCGGTATACACGCTGCCGGGGCTACTGGCCGGCAACGTCAACTGGGGGGTCGTCTACACCCTCATCGAGCTCAACCTCGCCAACACCGTGTTCCTGGCGCTCACCTCGGCGTTCATCCGCTACAAGGACCGTCAGACCCTGACCAGAGCGCGTATGGAGGAGGCCGAGAGGCACGCCTACCGCGACGCGCTCACGGGCCTCGCGAACCGTGTTCATCTCGACCACGAACTCAACCGGCTACTCGACAAGGCCAACGCCGAGAACGGCCGCGTGGCGGTTCTCTACCTCGACATCGACGGCTTCAAGGTCGTAAACGACACCCTCGGCCACGAGGCAGGCGATGAGCTCCTGACCTCCGTGTCGGGGCGGCTGCGGCAAGAACTCGGCCAGGTCGACCTGATGGCGCGCATGAGTGGCGACGAGTTCGTGATCGTACTAGACGACGTGGAAAGCGCCCAGGCGGCCATGTTCAGCGCCCGGAAGCTGCAGGCTGCCCTGGTAACGCCGTTCGAACTTCAGGGCATGTCGCACCACGTGAGCGCCAGCATCGGCGTGTGCCTCTACCCCGACGACGCCTCGGACGCCTCGACCCTCCTGCGCCACGCGGACGCGGCCATGTACCGCGTCAAGCGCTCCGGCAAGAACGGCGTGCAGCGCTACCGCGACGACTCCGACGCGCAGGTCGAACGCCAACGTAACCTCGAGCGCGAGCTACGGACAGCGCTCAGCAGCGACAAGAATCAGCTCTCCCTGGTGTACCAGGGCATCCACGACCTAAGCACAGGCGCCATGGTCAAGGTCGAAGCGCTGGCTCGCTGGCACCACCCCACCTGGGGTCATATCGGCCCGAACGAGTTCATCCCCATCGCCGAACGTAGCGGCCTCATCGTCTCGTTAGGCGAGTGGGTGCTGCGAGAAGCCTGCCGCCAGTCGAAGGCTTGGGAAGCGCTCTACGGTCACGGCGTGGTCGTTTCAGTGAACGTCTCCGCCATGCAGTTCGCTCACCCTGGCTTCTACCGCACCGTAGAAGCGGCGCTCGAGGATCACGCGCTGCTGCCCGAGCTTCTCGAGATAGAGCTAACGGAAGGCATCGTCATGCACGGGGTCGACCACGTGGTGGAGACCCTGCAGCGCTTGCAGCGACTCGGCGTGCGGATAGCCATCGACGACTTCGGCACCGGCTACTCGTCCTTCGCCTACCTGCGCGACCTGCCCATCGACACGGTTAAGATCGACCGCAGCTTCGTGAAGGACCTCGGCTCACCATTGCAGGCCCCCCAGTTCGCGCTGGCGCTGGTGGAGGCCATAACCCACGTCGCCAAGCACCTGGACCTCAAGATCGTGGCTGAGGGCATCGAGACGGAAGCACAGCGCCAGGTGTTGCGCGACCTCGGCTGCCACCTCGGACAGGGTTACCTGTTCTCCAAGCCAGTCAAGGCGGCCGACATGCGCCCGTTCCTACAACTAACTCTGAGTCAGGAACGCCTCATGACCGAAACCTTCGTCAACTGACTCGAGCCACAAGGTCATAGCCGCCACGGGTCGGTCCCCGGCCCACGCCTCGCAACGGTAGCGCCGCGAACCGAGCAATCCCTGCTCGTCGCCGTCACCATAGCGGGCAACACGGAACACGGCCCGCTCACCGGCCCACACCAGGTCGCTAGCCTCGACCTCGCCGCGCACCACCCGGTACGGCACTTCGTGAAGACAACCCGCCAGGTACGAGAGCTGCCCCATGAGCACAGCAACCGGCAGCGCTGGGTAACCGTCGAAGTGCCCCACGCAAGCACCTACCGGCAGCGACTCCACGACCTGCTCAGCCATCTCCGTAGTGCCCTGCCAACTGGTAGTAAGCAGTGAACCGTAAGGGCTCGGGGCGCTGGGAGTGGTCCTGCCTCTGATGCGGAACAGTCTCTCGAAGGCTGAATCGGTGAGTACCGTGTAATCGACCTCGAACGACGCGAGCGGCGCGCCGTTGGCCGTGGCGTCCACCGACGCCCTGGCGCTGCGCTTATCGAGCTCGAGAACCCGTCCCTGGAAACGCACCGGAGCGCCGTAAGGCGCGTCGTTAGCAACGTAGCGGCACTCAGCACGGCGCGCTAGGTAGTAGCGGCGGCGGTCGTCGACCTGCTGGGCAGCCGCGGCCGACAGGCCGACGATGGCGGCGTGCCGACCAAGCTCGGCCGCGGGCATGGGACCGAGTTCCAGGTAGCTCGGCGATTCGGCGAAAGCCGTTGCCCGCACCTCCAGGCCCGCTACCTCGATGTTGCTTAGGGCGAAGTACGGCGGCCTAACCCCGACCCGCTCGAGCAGGTTCGGGGCGACAACAGTGTCGGTTGAACTCTCTACGTACAGCCTGTGCGGGATCATCCCAAACCTCTCCCCTGCCAGCTTCCAAGCTCGCAGTTGCCACTCGTGCTGTGCTGCCTGTTGCCGTCCGGAACTGCCAGGCGGCGCGGGGCGAGCCGAACGGTCGGTGGAGCCTGTGGGCTCCGCAACCGCGAAAACGCTACCACCTGCGCTTGGCCTCGATGTCAAGACGGCCTCAGCCTGAGCGCCCACGAACCAACGGGCATGGAAGCCGACATTACGACTCGGAAGCAGCTCCGAATAAGGTGGTTCCCGAGTCGAGATCCGGTACCTTCTGGTAGTCGGGCCTCAGATGGGCGCGCTGCAGGCACTACATCGGGTATTCTCCGCCCCGGAGGCACCAATGACCAAATCCGAGCTCATCGACCAAGTAGCCGAACGCGCCAACCTCAGCAAGAAGGACGCCGGCGCGGCCGTCAACGCCCTGCTCGACACCGTGCAGAGCGCCCTCGTCAGCGGCGACAGCGTGCAGATCACTGGCTTCGGCACCTTCGAAGTCCGCCAACGCGCCGCCCGCGAAGGCGTCAAGCCCGGCACCAGCGAGAAGATCAACATCCCCGCCAGCAAGGCGCCCGCCTTCAAGGCCGGCAAGAGCCTCAAGGACGCCGTCAACAAGTAACCGCTTCAACAACCAGAGAAGTTTGCGAGCCGCGCCGGATTGGTGCGGCTCTCGCTGTTTGGGAAAGCCTCGTAGCGTTCCGCGAAAGATGGTTTCGCACCCTAATGGCGGATGGTCATCCCGATCATCGGTGCCGTAGCTTGTGGCCTTGCACAGTTCAGGTTGCGGCGCCACCTAACCTCACTTAATAAGGTATCCTCTCGGAACCCAAGCTCGCAGTACCGCCGCAGCGCTCTACTCAAGTCAGGGCCCACTGGCCTTCGGCGGCGAATTGACTCTAGGAGCATCCATGACGAAGACCACTTTCCGTGACGGCCTGAAGTCGTGGCGCACACTATTGCGCTCTATCCCGCTCCTGTGGCGCGCGGCGCCCGGCCAGGTCACGAGTCTGCTGCTATTGCTGGTGGTGCAGGGGGCGGTGCCGGCACTCGCCGTCTACCTAACCAAGCTCACCATCGACGCCATAACGGTAGTGGCCCAGGGCGGCGATGCCAACCTGCTGACGCTGGCCCTGCTTTGGGGCGCTAGCGCAGCTATAACCCACCTGCTGCCACCAATAGTGCAGCTACTCCAGGCCAACGTCGCGGAGCTGTTCACAGCACACGTGAACCTGGAGCTGATACGCAAGAGCGAGGAGCTGGTGGGCCTCGACCTGCTGGAGGACCCCGCCTTCCACGATGACCTTCAGATCCTGCGCGAAGGGGCGCGCAACCGGCCGCTAAACATGCTGATGCTGCTGGTCTACTCCGTGAGAAACGTGGTCGCCGCGCTCAGCCTTACAGCGGTGCTCGCAACCCTGGCGTGGTGGGTGCCACTCATCGTGGTGGCCAGCGTGATCCCCTACGCGGTCGCCACTCTCAGGCTCCGCGAAGTTGGCTGGAACGCATTACTCGGCCGCAGCCCCGAAGCAAGGCGCATGGAGTACGAGAGCCGCACGGCCCTCAGCTACGAGCACGCAGCAGAAGTTCGCCTGCACGCCATGCTGCCCTGGTTGCGCAGCCGCTACCTCACGAACTTCCAATCCGCCCACAAGACCATGAAAGCCGCCCGCGAGCGGCAGGCGTTAGGCGTGCTTCCCAGCATCGTCTTCTCGATCGCGGTAACCGTGGGGCTGTTCGCCTGGGCCGTGTTCGAAGCTGGCCGCGGGGCCCTCACGGTGGGCGCCGTAGTGATCGTGGTGCAGGGCCTAGCCCGGATGCAAAGCGAGATCTTCTCCTTAGCTGAAAGCGTGGGCTATCTTTTCGAACGCCTACTGTTCTTCCAGAAGTACTTCGAGTTCATGGACCTGGAACCCGGCGTACGCAACCCACAGGAGCCGCGACCGCTACCCACGGAGCCATTCACGATCCGCTTCGAGAACGTGTCGTTCGCCTACCCAGACGGCCGCGAGGCGCTACACAACGTGAGCTTCACCATCGCTCCAGGCGAAACCCTAGCCATCGTGGGAGAGAACGGCGCCGGTAAGAGCACCCTCGTTAAGCTCCTCACTCGGTTCTACGACCCTACTTCCGGCCGGATCACCGTGAACGGAACCGATCTTCGTGAACTCGACATACACGAATGGCGTCTTCGGGCCGGCGCCGTACTGCAGGACTTCGGCCGGTACTCATACTCACTTGGCCAGAACGTGGCCCTCGGAATAGACGGGCCAGCCGCCAACGAGGACCGGATCGCGCGCTCCCTTGCCGACGCGGGCCTAAGCGAACTGCTCGCCAGCTTCAATGACGGCGCCTCGCAAGCACTAGGCAAGGAGTTCGGCGGCACGGAGCTATCAGGAGGTCAATGGCAGAAGGTAGCTATAGCCCGCGCGCTCTACCGCGACGCGGCGGTCCTCGTGCTTGATGAACCCACCGCCGCCCTGGACCCACGCAGCGAGCACGAACTGTTCGAACGCTTCGCCGCCATGACACGCGGCCGCAGCGTCGTTCTGATCACCCACCTACTCGCCTCCGTGCGAATGGCGGATCGGGTTCTGGTCATGAAACGCGGTGAACTAGTAGAAGACGGAGCGCACGAGGCACTACTCGAACGTCAAGGCGAGTACGCAGAACTGTGGCAGATGCAGGCCGAGAAATACAGCGCCGAAATGGTGACGAGCTAGGCTCAGGGACCCCAGAACACTCGGCGCATGCGCTGGCACGTGGCACTCAACGCGTGACAGTGTTGGGCCCAGGCTTGGGTAGACTCCAGGTATCTGGGGATGATTCATATGAACTTCGGGCCTTTCGCCATTTATGAGCTGCCGATAATCTTGCTTTATCTGCTCATTAGCGTTCTGCCGCTGCTATTGTTCTGGCGGATCTTCGGCAAAGCGGGTTTGCCCGGTGCTCTAGCTCTCCTTCTTTTGCTTCCAGGTGTAGGGCTTTTGGCCGCGTGCCTGGTACTGGCTATTGCTGATTGGCCTGCTCTGAAACGTTGGGCCTGAAATAGGGCAAGCCCCATAGGCCCTGTAGGTCCCAGCACCACGCGATGCCGAAGAACTACGTGGACGGCATCCGCGCTACTGTCGGTACATGGATGCACACACTCCGGCGGACGGCCGTCGCTATTTCGACGACCTTGATTACACCCTTGTTGGGGTCCTCGTCGTGCCAGTGGGGGCGGAGCTTGACAATCTCGTCGTAGAGCGCCACGCAGATGCGGCGGCTCATGGCCACCACCATGGCCTTGCCATCTAGGCTCATGACGCGCTGCTCGAAGTGCTCGACCAGGTCCTTGGCGACGAGCTCGAGGCGCTTCTTGCTGCCCACCAACGCCTCTACCGTGGCCCATTTCTGCTTGAGTCGCTCGGCGTCGCTGAGCTCCTCGCCCTCGGTGAGGGCTTCGATCTCGGCGTCGACCGTGGGCTTCTCGTCCTCGGGTAGCTCGATGCGGGCGAGGCGGCTCTCGTAGTAGATGGGTACGGTGGCGCCGTCCTCGACGGCGCGGCTGATGTCGTAGATGTCGATGTACTCGCCGAACACGGCGGGGGTGTTGACGTCGTCTTTCTCGATGGGGGTGCCGGTGAAGCCGATGAAGCTGGCGTTAGGCAGGGCGTCGCGCATGTACTTGGCGAAGCCGTAGCCGATGTCGCCCGTCCTCTGCTCGACGCGCGCGCGGAAGCCGTACTGGCTGCGGTGCGCCTCGTCGGCGATGACGATGACGTTACGGCGCTTGGTGAGGGCGGGGTAGTCGCTCTCGCTGGCGGGCGGGGCGAACTTCTGGATGGTGGTGAACACCACCCCGCCGGCGGCGCGGTTGAGCGCTTTCTGTAGATCCTCGCGAGAATCTGCCTGCACGGGCGCCTGGCGGATGAGGTCTTGAGCGCCGGCGAAGGTGCCGTAGAGCTGGTCGTCTAAGTCGTTGCGGTCGGTGATGACCACGACGGTGGGGTTCTCTAAGGCCGGGTGCTTGACGAGCTGGCCGGCGTAGAAGGCCATCAGCAGGCTCTTGCCGGAGCCTTGCGTGTGCCAGATGACCCCAATGCGCCTGTCGCCCCCGGGTGCGGTGGCCTCGATGGTCTTGGCGACCGCGTGCTTGACGGCGTGGTACTGGTGGTAGCCCGCCAGGATCTTCACCACTCCGGAGCCCGTGTTGAGGAAGAGTGTGAAGTCGCGGACGAGTTCGAGGAAGCGGCGCTTGTCGAACACGCCCTGGATGAGCGTGTCCGCTTCGGGTGCGCCGGCTGGCAGCACCGCCTCGCCGTAGACGGTGCGCCAGGGCATGAAGCGCTCCTCGTTGGCGGTCAAGGAGCCCACCCGGGCGCGCATGCCGTCGGTTATGACCAGCGCGGCGTTGGTGCGGAACAGCGCGGGGATCTCGTGCTTGTAGGTCTGGAGCTGGTTGAAGGCGCTCTTGAGCGTGGCCTGCTCGGACGTGGGGTTCTTGAGCTCGACCACCGCTAATGGCAGGCCGTTGACGAACACCACCACGTCGGGGCGGCGCTTGTGGCCGTTCTCGACCACGGTGAACTGGTCGACCACCAGCCAGTCATTATTGTCGGGGTTGTCGAAGTCGATAAGGCGCACGGCGGGGTAGCTGGTGCGGCCGTCG
>Ga0265293_10012617_pt1 | contig 11166 bp, 8 predicted proteins | sample Munlanlewell138R_FD_192505 | JGI IMG/M metagenome (GOLD analysis project Ga0265293, IMG submission 192505) | Leachate microbial communities from a municipal landfill in Southern Ontario, Canada - Leachate well 138R | ecosystem: Engineered > Solid waste > Landfill > Unclassified | place: Canada... | reverse complement strand
GTTTGCTTTGGTTGCAGTCGCTTTAACTGGTGTTTTACCATCAGCTGAAACGAATCTTTGTGCATTTGCACTTGTTGCTCCAAGAATTAGAGCAGCAACTAATAATAGTGTTCTTTTCATGATTAAATTGTTTTCGTTAAACTATTTTTGTTCTTTATTATGTTTTTCCAACTTGCAAATATACTACATCTTATTATTCATTGCAACTTTTTTTGTCTTTTTTTTAATTTTACTGACAGAAAATTACTAATTTTGCTGTACTAAAATTCAAATATTCATGAAATTACATTTTATTGCTATTGGTGGAAGTGCAATGCATAATCTTGCAATTGCCTTAAAACAAAAAGGTTATTTTATAACAGGTTCTGATGATGAAATTTTCGACCCTGCTAAATCGAGATTAGAAAAGTATGGATTATTACCTAAGAGTATTGATTGGAGTGAGGAAAATATAAATAGTGATTTGGATGCAATTGTATTGGGGATGCATGCTAAAAAAGATAATCCTGAACTCTTAAAGGCTCAAGCTCTGGGATTAAAAATCTATTCCTATCCAGAGTTTCTGTATGAGATGTCTAAAGAAAAAATAAGAATAGTAATAGGAGGCAGCCATGGTAAAACAAGTATTACAGCAATGATACTCCATGCTCTAAACCATTGTGGAATAGAAACAGATTATATGGTAGGAGCTCAACTTTCGGGATTTGAGGTAATGGTAAAGCTAACTGATAATGCTAAATATATGGTTTTAGAAGGGGATGAGTATCTTACCTCCCCAATAGATTTAAGACCTAAGTTTCATTTATATAATCCTAATATTGCTTTAATAAGTGGAATAGCATGGGATCATATTAATGTATTCCCTACCTTTGATATATATAAGGAGCAGTTTAGTATCTTCTGTGAAAAGATAGAGAAAGAAGGGTCGCTAATTTACTGCAATGAGGATAAGAATGTAAGGGAAATAGCAAATTCAACAAGAAAAGAAATAAAAAAACTCCCTTATGGAATTATACCTAATAGGATAGAAAAAGGTAAGACAATAATAGAGTGGGAGGGTAAGGAATATATATTAAAAGTATTTGGAGAACATAACCTTATGAATATCTATGGGGCAATGTTAGCATGCCAAGAGATAGGAATAAGCAATAATGATTTTCTCAATGCAATACAAAGCTTCTCCGGAGCATCGAAACGCTTAGAATTAGTAAAAGAAAACGACAATGTAGCTATATATAAGGATTTTGCACACTCACCATCCAAACTAAAAGCTACTATATCAGCACTTAAAAATCAATTTCCAGATAGGGAATTAGTCGCAGCAATGGAACTACACACCTTTAGCTCCCTAACCTCAGAATTCCTATTACAATATAAAGGTGCTATGGATATGGCTGATTTGCCAATAGTATATTTTAATCCAAAAACAATAGAACATAAAGGATTGAAAGAAATAACAAAGGAGCAAGTATTCTCAGCATTTGATAGAGAAGATATAATAATTTGTAACAAAAGCTCTGAGGTAATAGATTATATCAGAACAATAAAATGGGAAAATACAAACTTATTAATGATGAGCTCCGGCAATTTTGATGGAATAAACTTCGATGAACTTGCAAATAAATTAATCTAAACGTCTTTCTCTTTTTCTTTTAATTATTCTACTTGTCCATATTGGTAGTACTATTAGTCCTAATACTATGTATGGGTAATAGGTGTATGTTCGCCAAAGGACTGATAGGGTTGTGGAAGTGCCTATTGGGAGAAATTCGCCTAAGAATATTGGAAATGCAAATTCAGCAACTCCACTACTGCCTGGTGTTGGGCTGATTAGAAGAATTATCCACATAACTAATTGTCGAACAAAAATCAATAAATGATTCCCAATAGGGGTAAAGGCAAGAATAAGGAAGTTGACGGCTAAGAATCTGCTTGACCAGGAGATCACTGTGCTTAAATACGCTTTTGTCCAAAACCAAAAAGATTTACCCCTAAATTCTTTTGATGACATTACTACATCATTCCCCATTTTCTCCATCCCCTTGGATATCTTCTTAAATAGTCTTTTTCTTGAGAGTTTTAATAATATGTATTTAAAGCCCTTAGGAGAGATAAATATTGCTAATAGAATTACTAAGGTTAAAAAGCACATTACACCATAGCCCATAAGAAATACAGAGAAAACTCCATAGGTATTGCCAAAGAGATTGAAATCAAAATCATTTACAAATGCGAGATTCGAACCTATTATTAAAATAGTAATTGGTGCGATAACTATATAAAATAATTCATCTAAAAGAGCAGTAATCATTACAATAGCTGTGCTTCTCCCAGGTGGTATTCCTTCTAATGAAACTATGAAAAAAGCTAATGCTGAACCTCCAACAATTGAAGGAGTTATTGCTGAGCCAAACTCCCATAGCATAATTATTTCAAAACTTTGTCTCCATGATAGCTGTTTATCAGATAATAACCTAATTCGATACATATACATTAGGTCTCTCATGGCAGTAAATAATAATGCAATAAATAAGCAAAGAGTTGAAGCCCAAGTCCAGTTTTTAATTATTGACTTTATGATACTTGTCTGCTTCTCAATTTTATAGTTTCCTTGGCTTTTTTCTCCTACCTCTAATAATTCATTGATTTGAACAATTTCATCATTATTAGAGTCAACCCAATAATGCGTTCCTTGTCCAAGGACTGTTTCCGTAATTATTGGTTCGTTGATATCTTGGTAAACCATAAAAATAGCTACCCCCAAACCGATTAAAATAGGAATTAATATTCGCTTAAGTGTAAAGAGTTTGAGGGGGCTATTTTTACTCATAGATTAAAATTCGTTACGTATTATTTATTATTCAATAAGTTTACTTTTTGGTAAGGGATTCCAATATTATTATCTCTTAGGTAATTATAAACTTTTTCGTGCATTATTCCATTTACATCCCAATAGTCAGAACCTTTAACCCAGAATCTTATTGTAATAACAACTGATGTGTCTGAGATAGAGATTATAGTTTTGGGTTCAGGGTCAGAAAATATTCTTTTATCTTCCTTTATGATTTTTAAAAAGTTCTCTTGAATAGGCATTATATCAACTCCGTGCTCAACACTTACTACGATATCTAATCTCCTGTCTTCCATAGCAGAATAATTAATGATATTTCCAGTTGCTAATGCTCCATTAGGGATAATAACAACTTTATTATCAACAGTTGTAAGAATAGTGTTGAATATTAAAATTGATTTTACAGTCCCTTCATAACCTTGTGTAGCTATATAGTCTCCAACTTTGAAAGGACGAATAATTAGTATAATAATTCCCCCTGCAACGTTGCTTAATGTCCCCGAAAACGCCATACCAATTGCGAGACCTGCAGCACCAATTAGTGCAATAAATGAGGTCATAGGTATTCCTACCGTGCCAACAACACTTAGTATTAAAAGAACTTTAAGACCGACAGATACTATAGAAATAAAAAAAGGTCTTAGGGATGGATCTAAGTCTCTTTTAATAAATACTTTATTTAATCCGTTTTTTAATATGCTAATAAGCTTCCAGCCTACAATAAGTATAATTAAGGCTATTAATAATTTCGGGCCAAAATCCATTATTAATTCTAAGCCTTTTTCTTTTATAAAGTCCCATGTTTGAGAGTTTAATCCTTGAATTTCTTCTTGCATAATTTTTGAATTTAGATTTATTATTTAGTAAAGAAAATTATTGTATGGATACTTAACTGCATGTAAATGTTTTATTGTATTGTAAATTGCAGATTTGAATTCCTCAATATTCTCTTTCTCCTTTGCAGAAATAAAGAATGAAGGATATTTTCCTTTTGCAAGCCATGTAGCTTTCAAATCCTCTAAACTCCAATTTTCTCTAAGTACTGGAGTAATATCGTCCTCATCCTTCTTTATATAAGTATAGGCATCAATCTTATTAAATACCATTATTATTGGTTTGTCATGAGCCTTAATCTCTTGTAGAGTCTGATTAACAACCTCTATTTGTTCTTCAAATCCTGAATGAGAGATATCTACCACATGTATTAATACATCAGCTTCTCTTACTTCGTCAAGGGTTGATTTAAAAGATTCTACAAGTCCATGAGGGAGTTTGCGAATAAATCCAACTGTATCGGTAAGCAGGAAAGGAAGATTTTCAATTACTACCTTTCTAACAGTAGTATCCAAGGTTGCAAAAAGTTTATTCTCAGCAAAAACTTCACTCTTAGCTAATAGATTCATTATTGTAGATTTCCCAACATTGGTATATCCAACAAGGGCAACCCTAATCAAACTATCTCTATTTTTTCTTTGAACTATTTTCTGCTTGTCAATTTCCTTTAACTTCTCTTTTAGTAAAGAAATCTTATCAAGCACAATTCTCCTATCCGTTTCTATCTGTGTTTCCCCAGGACCTCTCATATTCAATCCTCCTCCACCTCTTTGTCTATCTAAGTGGGTCCACATTCTTTTTAATCTTGGGAGTAGATATTGATATTGTGCAAGTTCGACCTGAGTTCTTGCATGTGATGTTCGAGCACGTTGAGCAAAGATATTCAAAATAAGAGCCGTCCTATCCATAACATTACACTTTAGAACATTTTCTATATTCCTTGTTTGAGCAGGGCTTAACTCATCGTCAAATACTACAAATTCAATTCCTGAGGCTTCGAGATATTCCCTAACCTCCTCAAGCTTCCCGCTCCCAATGTAGGTTCGAGGGTCTTTAAATTGAAGTCTTTGAACAAATCTTTTTTCCGCAACACCTCCAGAGGTCTCGATTAAAAAAGCTAATTCATCAAGATATTCGTGAGTTTTTTCAATAGGGGATTCATAGGTTGAAATCCCAACCATCACAGCTCTATCGGGGTCTTGTCTTGTTTCTATCATCTATTTCTTTGCTTCAAAATACTGTTCCAATAAGGTTTGAACATATTTCCCAAATACATCAAATTCTATATTTACAATTGTACCTGGTTTGAAATTATGGAAATTGGTCAATTGGTAAGTGTAAGGGATAATTGAAACTGAGAATAATCCAGGTTGAGAATCAACTACTGTTAAGCTAACTCCATTGACAGATATTGAGCCTTTTGGAACTGTAAAATTATTTTTAGTATTATCATATTCAAAGAAATATCTCCATGAACCGTTTTCATCGACAACCTTAACACATGTTGCTGTTTGATCCACATGTCCTTGAACAATATGACCATCAAACCTCCCATCCATCTTCATAGAACGCTCTACATTTATCTCAGTTCCAATTTTCCATGAAGATAAATTAGTCTTATCCATAGTCTCTTTCATTGCTGTAACTACATATTCTAGCTTTTCTTTATCAACATTTACAATAGTTAAACAGCATCCGTCATGTGCAAAACTTTGATCTATTTTCAATTCCTTTGCAAGAGGATTTTGAAGTGTAAAATGGTAGTTTGTATTTTCTTGTTCTATCTTTACTACTTTCGATGTATTTTCTATAATTCCTGTAAACATAATTATTTTCTTTTATAAATTCTCTTTGTGATATTGGTAAATTTTTCTGTATAAATGAATTCTATCCTTTCCTCTAACATTATGTTCATGGTCTGGATAAAGGAAGAAGTCAACTTGTTTTTGGTTTTTAATACATTTATTAATAAACTCAATTGCATGTTGAGGTACAACAACATTATCTTGTGCTCCTTGGATTATCATTAATTTGCCCTCAAGTTTATCTACATGGTTTAATAAGCTTGCCTCTTTATACCCCTTTAGATTATTTTCAGGATTTCCCATATACCTTTCTCCATACATAATCTCATACCATTTCCAATCAATAACAGGACCTCCTGCAGTTGCAGTTTTAAATACTCCTGGATTTTTCAGTTTCAATGAAATAGTCATAAAACCACCATAGCTCCAACCATCTACACCAATTCTGTTTGCATCTACATAAGGAAGTTTTTTTAAGTATTCAACTCCATCCATTTGGTCGCTAACCTCAATTACTCCAAGATTATGCCATATTGAAGATTCAAATTCAAACCCTCTATTAGCACTACCTCTGGAATCAAGAGTCCAAACAATAAAACCTTGTTGAGCTAAGAATAAAAAGAAATTATTACCTCCTGCTAACCAGCTATTAGTTATTAATTGTGCATGTGGACCACCATAAACATAAACCAAAACAGGGTATTTGTGGTTTGGATCGAAATTATGAGGCTTATACATTCTATAATATAAATCAGTATTATCCTTTGATTTAATTGTTCCAACTTCAATTTTTGGCATATCAATATTCTTTAATGGGTCTTCGCTATTGAATATTGAATACAATTTTTTGCCTTTAGAATCTAATAGAACGGATGCAAAAGGCGTATTTGTGTAATTTGAATAGGAGTCAATAAATAAATTCCCCTTAGAATTAAATGCTATTGTATGAGTACCATTATCTATTGAATATCTTTTAATCTTTCCAGATTTAATATTTACACCATAGAAATTTCTATCAAGAGGAGAGTCTTTTGTAGCATAGAAAAATACTTCATCTCCTTTGGAATTAAAGCCTTCAATAGAATTAACCATCCATTTTCCTTCGGTAAGCTTTTTAATCATATTACCATTGATATCATAAAGATAAATATGATTCCAATTGTCTCTTTCGCTTAAAAATAGGAACTGATTTGGATTATTTGGTAAAAACACAATTGGAGCTTCTGGCTCAACGTATTTATTAGATTTTTCTTCAAATAATACTTTTTCTAACTCACCTGTAGTTGAATTATATGCTTCTAATTTTAAATGGTTTTGAAGTCTATTTAGTTTTTGGATGTAAATTCTTTTACTATCAGGAGAGAAAACAATATTAGTCAAATACATTTCTCTCTCTTCTACGCTTTCATCCTTTCTTGATTTAAGATATATTGTCTTGTTTGTATTAATATCATATATTCCAACTAATACCTCATGAGATTTCATCCCTGCCATAGGATATTTTACTGGAGTGTTTTTTGCAATTCTTTCACCTGTATTTACAAGAGGATAATCAGTAACCATGGATTGGTCCATCTTATAGAAAGCAAGCTTTTCTCCATCATTACTCCAATACAATCCTTTGTCTATGCCAAACTCGTTTCTATGTACTACCTCACCATAAACTAAATCATTGGTACCATCGAATGTGATTTGAGTTGTTTTATTGTCTTTTAGGATATATAAATTATTATCCTTCTTAAAAGCAATGTTTCCACTATTGTAATTTATTTCAGAATTAGACCATTCTTTATCTGTTTTTGAAATAATCTTAGAAGTCTTTTTATTAAAGTCATATACACAGAGATTATCATTGGTGGATATATAAACAAATTCATTATCACTAATATATTTGATTCCAATAAAGGAGTTAGGTATATTTGGCTTTAAATCTTCTAATTTTAAAAACTCCTTAGCTTCTTCCTTGGCTCCGCCCTTTAATAGAGATTTTCCATCCTTAGTAAATGTGTAATAGTCTGTATTTCCTATAAACTTAAAATCATAAGCTCTTTTTGGATAAAATTTTGGATTTTGAACATCCTCAAGTTTAAATAGTCTATCTTGTGAGAATAGGTTTAGTGATAATAGTAAACTACTAACAATTAATAATGTACTAACTAAAAATCTTTTCATCTTTTATTTTCTTTAATATATGTTTATTTGTATTTCTTCCAATTTCTAAATCTTAGGTTCCAAACTCCAAAGAAGGCTTCTTTAAATATTTTCATGCTCATCTTTGATTGTCCTAGGACTCTGTCTGTGAATATTATTGGAATTTCAACGATAATTGAGTTTAATTTGAATGCAGTATATTTCATCTCAATTTGAAAGGCATATCCTACAAATTTAACCTTATCTAAATTGATTTTTTCTAATAAAGATTTTTTATAACATGCAAATCCTGCAGTTGCATCCATAACATCCATCCCTGTTATCATCCTAACATAAGACGAGGCATAATAAGACATAATAACTCTACCAATTGGCCAATTTACAACAGAGATTTTTCCATCTACATATCTTGAACCTATTGACATATCAGCCCCCTTAGAGCAAGCATCATATAGTCGGAGTAAATCATCAGGATTATGAGAAAAATCAGCATCCATTTCAAATATATAATCATAATTATTAGCTAATGCCCATTTAAAACCATGAATATATGCTGTGCCAAGTCCTAATTTCCCTTTTCTTTCTTCGATAAAAAGTCTTTGAGGGAACTCATCAATTAGTCTTTTAACTATATCAGCAGTGCCATCCGGAGAATTATCTTCAATAATAAGAACATTAAAATCTTTTTCTAAGGAAAAGACCTTACGTATTATATTCTCAATGTTTTCTTTTTCGTTATATGTTGGAATAATTACTATACTGTCGCTCATAATTCTTCTTATTTATTTTTCATTTGCAAATATACATGATTTTTTTAAACAAACATTTTTAAATTCATTAAGTAATTCATAGAATAAAAGTGATTTACTCTACTTTTTTAGGTATTAGTTGGTATAACCCCCCTTCTGAAGGATTTTTCATAGGATTTTGGAGTATTTCTCCTTGATTATTTACAAGTATAAATGTTGGAAAGACTCTAATATTATATGCCTCTAATAAACTCCATTTATTATCAAAATGTATAAAGTCCCACTTGTATTTTGAACCTGTTTTCGAATTAACCTTAAAATTATATGTTGTTTCCATATTTCTATCACAAGTGATTGTGATAATATTATAATTGTCTTTTAAAGAATCGATTAAATTGTGAAGTATGTTTAATTCTTTAAGTGAAGGTATCTCGCTTAATTTGACAAATGAAATAATACTTGGCTTGTTAGATAGTTTATTTAAAGAGATTTCTTTCCCTTCGATAGTGGTTAAAGTAAAATCTTTAGCCTTAGTTCCTTTGAATGATTTACTTAATAAATAATTTATTAGGTTTTCAGAAATCCTTCTGTGTTCTATAAATTTTGTTTCAAAAGAGAGTTTTTTTATCATCTCAATTACTTCGTAATTAATATAGTTTTTTGAAAAATAGGCTTCTTTCATCCCTTGCAATAAAACCAACTCCCTAAATATTTCATTTCTCAATAAAGTATCAATACCTAATGTGTCTATAATTGAGAAATAATCTTTTTTAGCTAACCAAAAGTCTAATTTGTTTGTACTAATGTTTTTATTGCCTTTAGAAAAGTAATTTCCATATATAGTTTCGAAACAGTTCATATATCCGAGATTATCGTAAAGAATAGGTTTGTTGTAAAATAAATCTCTTTTAATTTGTTCTTTGCTTTTTAATCTTGAAGAATATAACAGCACAGCACTCGAATAATCTATATAATTTTTTAAATATTCATCATTAGTCTTTGATTTCAAATATTCAATTGTTTTGAAAAGGGAGTCAATTAATTTTTTATTTCTTAGGACAAGAATCTCTCTGCTATTTTCAATTAGATAATTATTAATCACTGAATCAAAAATATATAATTCTTTATTTAAATCATTTTCGTTTTCAATAATTATAGGGAGATTGACCTCATAGAAAAGTGTATTAATCGAATCACTTAAATTATAGTTGAAAGGTAATATTCTTAATCTATAATTTTTACCTGGTTGGGCAATAAACCTAAAGTTATATGCTTCAATTCTAAGGGAAATAATTTTTGATTCTTCTAATGAAAGTTCAAAACTAAAACTAGAGTCTTTAATAAAATACGAATCAATTTCTTTCTCGTATTTTGTAAGTAAATCAAGAGTTTGTAATAATCTGATTTCTTTTCCTTCAATATTCTCTCCAACACCAGATATTCTAATATTTTGACAATTCAAATTTGAAATAAAACTCAAATTGCAGGATAGAAAAAATAGAAAAAGTATTTTAATAGATAATTTCATTGAAGTTTAAATTGGTTTTACTATTTATTAAGAATATAATCGTCAAGAATTTCTCCTCCCCAAATCTTTTTCATTATTTCAATTGATTCATTATTAGACATGGATTCTCTGTTTTCTAAATTTCTCTGGATAAATACACAATCGACCAATGAGGCTTTTTCACAAGCAATATCCTCAGCCAATGCTCTACAAGATGGAGCTCCACATACACTACAATCAATTTGAGGCAATTTTGCCTCAAGTTCTTTAATCTTAGTTAGCTTTTGAAATGCTATTGAAATATCATTATCCAAGACCATCATAGAACGAGGAAGGATTTTCCCTACCTTTGAGTTATTTAATAATTCCTCTTCGTATTCATATATTTCTTTTCTTCGAGTGGTTTCACCTCTTCTTTCTCTTTCAGCAATTTTTTTGGCTCTTAACATAACTCTGTCATTAATCACAAAACGATTCCCAATAGTGAGAACACCACCTGGGCAACCTTGATCACATGCTCTAAGTTCTAAGAAGTCAAGGTCTTCAATTTCATCGTTTTCAACCCTGTCTAAAAATTCAATAACGTTATGAATTTCGTCTATTGCAAATGATTTTTTGCAATTATTTAATCTTTTCTCACCATTTGTCATTGAGAAAATTACACAATCTGAATTCAAATCATTAGCTATGGTCTTTAGTTTATAATCCTTATCTGTATTTTTTAGTTTCATCAAAACCTTATTATACATAGTATCCATATTTAATACTCCATCCACACTTGATTTTTCTTCTCCAACAGGACTCTTTGTTGCAGCAATTTTTGCAGCACAAGGGGTTATATAGAATATGCCAATTTCTTCTTCTGGAATCCCTGAATCAATTAGTTTTTTTCTTATATAATTTGCAGTTAAATCTACTGGAGCTTTGATAGGGATAAGGTTATCAACAAGAGCTGGAAATTTTACTTGAATTAATCTGACAATTGCTGGGCAGAAAGTTGAAATTAAAGGTTTTTTGTCATTTCGTTCTTCAATATATTGACTTGTCAATTGGCTGTGAATCATCGCTGAAGCCTCTACTTCAATAACATTAGTAAATCCAATATCAAGCAAAACAGAATGGATTAAGGATGCACTGAAATTTTCGGCAAATTGACCTGGGAATACAGAAGGCAATAGGACTACTCTTGTAGAGTAATTATAGATGTTTTCAAAATCGTCCTGAGCAACGTAAACAGCTCCTGATGGACATACCTTAAAACAATCTCCA
>Ga0265293_10012616_pt1 | contig 11166 bp, 8 predicted proteins | sample Munlanlewell138R_FD_192505 | JGI IMG/M metagenome (GOLD analysis project Ga0265293, IMG submission 192505) | Leachate microbial communities from a municipal landfill in Southern Ontario, Canada - Leachate well 138R | ecosystem: Engineered > Solid waste > Landfill > Unclassified | place: Canada... | reverse complement strand
TGTAAAAACTAATCCTTTTTATAAAGAAAGAGTGGAGTTGAAAAAGAAAAATCAACTTGCGTTAAAATAGATTTTAAAATGACATAACGATTATGCTTTCATATAGATTTCTATTTGACATAATAGGAGAATTTTGTCAATTTCCTGCTGGATTTCAGAAACTTTTTTTCCTTCTCCTATACTGCTTATACCTGACTCTTTCATCTTTACTGTGATTATGCCATATATAATGATGTATTATTTTTTTAAACTCAAGTTGTCTCTGAAACCGACTCCTATTTCAGGCTCATCTTGCATTGGAAAAGAGTCTCTGTTCTCTGATACGCTCCCTTTCAATAAAATGAATTTCTTTGCGGACAATCTTCTTTCCTGATATTCTTGTTCTATACTTGGTACCCGAGGATTTCAAGTAATCCTCTGCTCTTTTTAAAGAGCAGAAAAAAAGGAGATGCCATGGATATGAAAAAAGAAAAGGATTCTTCCCTCTCTGCTCCCTCCCTGCAGAAGAATATGAACCCGAAAAATCCTTATACTGCATTGATTGAAAGAGAGGCAGAAAATCTTTTGGCGCATTCACCGGAAAGCCTGATGAAAGAGTTTCTTCTGAATAACAAAAAAAGTATGCGCCATATCAGCGTGGATAGCGAGTGGAAATATACCAGATTTGCAAATTGGCTCTGTATCATTGCCTATATGACGCGAGCAAAAGAGAAGGTATGGAATAAAACAAAACTCGCTTCTGCCCATACTATGATCTTCTTTCTTTTTACCCTTCTCCTCAATGCCTCTAAAGAAGACCGATGGTACCATAACCAACCCGGAAAAGGCGACTCAAATATAGATAGGTTCGTGCTTCTTCCCTTTATTGAGGCCTATCTAATGGTAAAAAAGAGCCTTCCAAAAGCATTGGCTTCTAAGATTGAAAATAAAATCAAGGGGGTTCTTGATCTTCAGATAGAGGAATATGGAAAGAAAAAACCCTCCCCTGCTCCTAATAAGGATATCTTTCTCTGCCGAAAAGGAAGAACAGGCTATTATCCCAATATGGATGTTTACTACGCGCTCTTTATGTACCTGGGATGGAAGATTACTAAACAGCCTTCTTATAAAAAAGAGTTTCAGCAGATCCTGCGGTATCTTGAAAAAGCGCAGTTTCCCGATGGAGGGTGGACCTATATCAAAGGAACCAATGAATGTCCTGCATACCATGATATTATTGTTATTGTACTCGCCAGGCTATGGCAGGTCTCACAGGACAAAACCGTTATAGATATGCTCCAAAAGAGCGCTTCTTATTATCCTCTTCTTCTTGGGCAATCCCTTACTCCTGAATATTATACTGATCCATGGTGGAAACATTACTGGCGCCCGCAATCTCCCCAGGGACCTGATATTGTTGCAAGCGTAACTGGCGATAGATACAACCGCTGGATAGGAAACCGTCTGCCCAGGTCAGCAAAAAAAAAAGACGGGCTCTTATCTCTCTATACCGCATTGCTCTGGAAACCTGTCAAAGAAAAATCTTACGCAAAAGAGAGAATTGTATATGATGCGAATATTGAGGGTCCCCGAGGACAGTTTAAGAACTGGTCATGGGCCGCAACTGCTCGGTATGGATCTGATACAATCGTAGGGGCTCTGGTTCATACCCATAATCAGGATATCATTGGAGTTCTAGGAATTCTTCCGGAAATAAAGGCTGAAAAAAGACGGCTCCTTCATGCAAAACAAGATTCTATTGGTATAACTCCAAAAGGAACAAAGGGAATAACCTCTATTACAAAGAAGGGCTGTTCGTTTGATGTTTCTTATCAGATGGCGCATTTTCGGTCTATCTGGGAGGTAGAACCATTTCCATGGCTCTGGAAATGCCGCCAACAGTGGGAGATGAATAAAGATTCTCTGCATGGTATTATTACCGTAACATCCCTTGCAACACAGTCCTCTCCTTCTCCCTGGATCCGTATACGTTTTGGAAAAGAAAAGTCTCTTCTCCGAATCAATAAAAAGCTCTTTTCTTATGGACCCTTGCAGTTAAAGATAGGAAAAAGCGATTTTGATAAAATAAAGATCCGTCAAGCACCGGCCTTTCCTTACGCGATTCGCAATGATTCCACAGATATCATCCTATACACAAAGGAGAAAACAGATCACGTAAAAGGAGCTATCTTTGCCATTGAGATAAGCATCTTGTTTGCCGCTTCCCCGCAAAAATAGAAGGGATTGTCTCTTCTCTCCATTCCTCTTCTACAGAGAGAGGACTTTTTTCAACAATGGGGCGAATGCCTTTGCCATAAGGTAAAAGCCGAGCGAAGTAGCATGGGCTCCGTCTACAGTAGCACAGGTTTCTTCTGGACCTATCATTCGTCTACTATCAAAAAAATGAAGATGCGTATCTCCATTCGCGCGTAACCGCCGCACTGCCTGTTGAAATTCCTTTCGCATAATATCATGGTCATTATTAAAAAAATCAAGAGGAAAGAAATAGGGACCAGTAAGAATAATCGGTATCTTGGAATGGACCTTTCGGATACGGCCTACCAATGGCGCCACACTCCCTTTTGTTCCAAGCGGGTTGTAGACAACGTTTCCCCAGTAATCAAGGACAATACATGATGCTGGAGTTTCTCCAAGAATATCGCCGATTTCAACATCTCCCCATCCCTGTCCTGAAAATCCAAGGTTTACAAAATCAATATCAAGCCCTCGGGAAAGGAAGCCTTGCCAGGTGGTGCCGGGGTTGGAAGAACATCCACCCTGTGTAACGCTTGTGCCATAAAAAACAACGGGGTTTTTTATGCGATAGGGAGGCGGAAGAAAAATTGAGGCGCCTTTATCAAGGCCTATGGCATGCAAGGTTGCGCTATTATAAATAGGAAGATAGATCTCAATGGGCCGAACTTTCTTTTCTACAGCGATTTTTCTTTCAAAGAGAATCTTTCCTTCTGGATCAGGCCAGGCAGAAAAGGCAAATCTTTTTTCTACATATACATCAAAACCTGAATGGCCTGTTCTCGGCATATGGTGCGAAGAATGCGGAGGGGTTTCTGCGTTAATTCCGATAAAGGTTGAATCTGTCGCAAAACGAATTCTCCCGCCAGTAGGAAATTGTCCGCAAAGCCAAAGAGATTCGCGAAAGAGTTTTTTCATTCTTGCGGGAAGCCGTACCAAAGAAGGAGTCGTCTCCTGAAACCATGGAAGACCATATACCTTAAACTGTTTATCGGGGAACGGAATCCACCGCATCTTCTACCTCCTTTCTAATAAAAGTTGTTTAATCCTTGGAATAATTTGCAAACGGCTATTATAAAAAAGGGATATTCTTTTTTCTGCGCCTCGGAGTATCAAAGAAAAGCCATCCAAAATCCTCTGCTGGGTTAAGAGTGCCCCATACCAATCGCCCTTTTACAGGGATCTGTTTTGCCCATGAACAGGAAATAGATCGCTCTTTTTCTTCTGTGGGAATTGTCCAAATAAGGTTACAACGAATCGGAGATCTCCTTGCGGAAAGCCGCATTTTTTCCCATGGAAGAGATAGATGAACAGACCAACAATCCTGTGTAATCCGAGAAGGAACTTTCCAGGGTTTTGTTCCTCGCGAAAAATATCCGTCATCCTGAATAAGAGAGACCTCTCCCTCTGGCGTTACCGTAAAGATAATCCTGGGAAGGGTTCTGCATGGTTCTATAAAAAGTTGTATCTTGTTGCCAGAAAAGATGCCGGCATTTTGGCTTCCAGTAAAACATTTCAGAAAGAGAGAAAGATGCTGGGAGTCATAGACAGCATGCCAAAAGAATCTGCCATATTCTAAAGAATAGTTTCCGGAAGTGTAGGTATAAGGGTCATAACTACATCTCTTTCTTCGTTCATTATCAAGGCGTTGTACAAGCCAATGCCCGCACTCTTCCATTCTTTCCGGATCAAGGTCGCCGCGCTCTTTGTTTCCCTGTTCTGTCAAGGAAGCGACACAAACCGGGCCGTCAGGATCTTCGCCCGTGTAAGAAGGAAAAAGAGGGCCTTTTTCTTCTATCTTCTCCTCCACAAAAGGAAATTCTTTCTTCAGAAGCAATTGAAGTTGCCGCATTCTCCAGAGAATCCGTTCTGGGTAATATTTATATCCCTCTGCCTCAGAGTGAAAACCAAGTCGCGAATCTTTCCGGGAAAGAGAAAGAAGTTCTTTGTCAATAGCCAGTTCATCCTGAACAATGCTTTTCATCTTCTGAAGAAAAAGTCTGCGCCGAGAAGGAGACGAAGATTCTGCAAGGGATTCTCTAAGATCATAAAATTGAAGAATGTTTCGTGTGCTTGAAAACTGAAGTCCCAAGGCACGGGCAATTCCTATATCTCTTGTACGATCTCGGTCATGTGCAAATGCGGGTGCAATACTCTGGAGAATAGCCACTCCCCGGTTCCAATCCTTTGCCATGCGGTTACAGAGCGTGCATAGTTCTTTCAGGGTAAAACCATTGGTTACACATTCTGCGATGTAATCTCCAGAGGGAGGATACCCGATCTGCCATGTAGGAGAAAGAGGAAGGCGGCGCGGAATAAGGTACAGAGGCCATACAGGACCGTCGTGTGCCGGACCAAAATATCCAAAAATATGAGACGTAGGGTAATGCGCGTAGCCCTTGCTGAATTCGTTCCATGCAGAAACCACTTTATTTGCATATTCTCCCCAATCCCGAAGTGCAAGAGAATGTAAAAAGTCTTTTTCTGTCTCGGGAAAAGGAGAAAAAGAAAGAAGTCCGGCGGCTCGGGTCATTAATGAAGGATAGGTGCCGAAATACCAAGAAAGCATTGCACTGCTTACTCCTTTTTGATGTATCTTCTGATATTTTCGGTACAGGATACCAGGCACTGGCACTACTTGTGTAGTAGCGACTTCATGCGAACAACTTACCTGAAGTTTTGCGGAAACACGAACACCTCGGCGAAGCGCCGCATCCGCACACTGTTGAAACAGAGAGCTCGGACCCGTGTACGAAAGCCAGTAATCCCATGTAAAACGGGCTTTTCCAAGTTGAATGTTTTTTCCGCCGCTTTCAAAATTGTGCTGAAGGATTACTTCAGGAGGGATATGTGACGCCGCCTTTATGGTATGTGCTTTCCCCCAGGCAATGCTTTGTCCGTAAGGCCATGCAATCAGTTCCGAAGAAGGATCTACCGCATGCATACCAGCTGCTAAGCAGGAAAGTGTTTCTGCAACAACTTCCCATGGCATCCGTTTTGAACAACGAGGACAAGAGTTATGAAAAGGAGGACCCTCGTAGGGAATCGCACTTGAATAACAGTGTGTAAACCGTTCTCCTACAGGAATAACAATCAACCCTCCAAGACCAGGAACCTCTGTAAAAAGTGTGCGGGTTGCTTCTTCAAGATAGGCCTTTCCTTTTTCAGAGGAGGTGCAAAAAGCGGCCTGATGGCCTATCAAATCAGGATGTGCCGCCGCTGCCTCCGCGATCTCTTCTTTGTGGAAAGAGGAAAATGCGGCGGGTTCAATACAAAAGGGATATATCTTTATTCCATAACGCCGGCATTTTTCTACCACACGCCGTAATTTGGCAAGACGACGGTTGCTTCCTCTTCCATATTCGGGAATAATCTTTGAGGGAATAGTATTAAAAAAATGAATGGTAAGCCACAGTCCGTTCACGGATTCATGCGCAAGACGATCTAAGTAAGCGTCTGGATAGTAATCCTCATCATCTAAAAGTTCATCCTTCTGTTTTGGAGGCCTGTTAACAGGGCCATAAAAACAACGGGAAAGACGGGTGCGAACAACAGGACGGAAGCGATAGACCCCCAAAGGAAGGAATGGACCGCCCCGGCGAAGCATCTCATCCTCAATCCATACTAAACCCCGTCTAATTCCTTCGGTATCGTTTGCACAGAGTTCTCCTCCTTCTTCTCGTATATTGCAGTAAAACTCCTCATAAGAAGAGGTTGGGCGGCGACAAACCAATAAAGGAAATCCCTGAGAACTGGAAAGGTTTGAGATTGCGAGAAAAGAACGAAAATCCTGCCATGCGGTTTCAAGAAATCCTTCCGGGTCGTCAAATTGTATCGCAAGACACACGCCGGTCTTCAGAGAGATTTCTCCTAAACGCACAGAACGCGGTTTCCAAAGAGGCTTTCTGTGGTACGGCTCCTTCCGCAACTCTTCCACAAAGGTCCAGGATTTTTCATCGGGTTGGGGAGGAGGATCTTCCATTATAAAAAAGGGACCGTCTGCCCGGCTTGCCATTAGCCACCCCAATCTGTATGGAAATAGGGAAAAACATGGTTCCGTTGATTTCTTTTTTAAGGGTAACATATTCTCTTTGCTTGGAACAATAAAAAGACGGAAAGAAGAAGAAAACGCGGTGCGGCAAAGAATTTTTTTAGGTAAACTCTTTCCAAAGGAAGAATCTGAAGAGATGACCAGAATCACGAGATATGATATTGTATGCTTGTATTTCAAGAAAAAGAGAAAATGAATGGATATTCATAATCTTCAACTATTTAAGAAGAAGGTTGCGGAGGGTGCCATCTGTCTTGGAATGGTGGTTACTCTTTCAGATCCCGCGGTAAGCGAGCTTGCCGCAGAAGTAGGGTATGATTTTACCTGGATTGATATGGAGCATGCTCCGATCTCTATTGAAAGCGCACTGGGACATGTCATGGCAGTAAGAGGTACGGAAACCGCGCCATTCATCCGAGTTCCGGGAAACGATCCCTTTATTATCAAACCTATTCTTGATCTTGCTCCTGCGGGAATTATCGTTCCATTGATCAACAGTGCGAAAGAAGCCCAAGCCGCGGTACAGGCATGCCGCTATCCACCGGAAGGAATCCGTGGATGCGGACCGAGAAGAGGAAGACGGTTTGGCGCAACCTCACTTCCGGAATATCTTTCTGCATCAAAAAGAGAACCAATGATTATTCTCCAGATAGAGCACATCAAGGCTGTAGAAAATATTGATGAAATCCTTGCGGTACAAGGAATAGATAGTATTTGTATAGGACCGAATGATTTATCCGGATCCATGGGAATGTTGGGAGAAACCACTCATCCAAAGGTAGAAGAGGCAGTTTCATTGGTCTGCGAAAAAGCCCGAAATGCCTCTATGATGATAGGCACCGCAGATACATTCTCTTCTCAATGGATTGAACGGGGAGTTCAATGGATCGCAGTTGGAAGTGATTGCGGTTCTATTTTTTCCGATGCGAGACATACGCTTGAGACCATACATACCACGATACATTCCAAAAAACAATCAACCAATAAGGAAATATGATCTCTTTTACTGTGGCGATGGTTTCACGGAATCTTTCTGAAATTCCAGAACGAGTGCAAAAGGAACTGATTAAAAAAAATGTAATTTTTACTGCGAAAAGGTGCGATACCGTCGCGCAGTTCCTTGCGATCGCAAAACATGCGGACGTAATCTGGACTTCTGGAGCAAATTTGGTAATTCTTCCGGAAATTCTTCCTCAACTTAAACAGTGCAAAGCTATTTTACGGACAGGAAGCGGAGTTGACGATCTTCCTGTTAAAGAAGCGACTCGCCTTGGAATATGGGTAGCAAATACTCCGGAAGCAATCGCTGAAACAGTGGCTGAACATACAATCGCACTACTCTTTGCCCTTGCGCGGCAAATTCTTTTCTATGACAGTCAGGTAAGAAAGGGAATATGGCAACTGCACCCCGCCTCTTCTCAATGGCATATAAGCCAACAAACTCTTGGGCTTGTTGGGTTTGGCTTGATTGGCCGCCATGTAGCCGCAAAATTACAGGGGTTTTCAATGAAAACTTTCGCGTACGATCCCTTTCTTTCTTCGGAACAGATAGAATCTTATGGTGTTGAGCCGGTCTCTTTTGAAGATCTTCTCCAAAAGTCGGACTTTCTTTCTCTTCATTGTCCGCTCACTCCGGAAACTTTTCATCTTATCGGAAAAGAAGAGTTTCGCAAAATAAAAAAAAACGCTTTTCTGATCAACACCTCGCGAGGCAGTGTTATTGACGAAGAGGCATTGATATCCGCACTAAATAAGGAAGAAATCGCAGGAGCCGCACTTGATGTTCTTGAACAGGAACCTCCCTTGCCTACATCACCTCTTCTGCATCATCCCAAGGTACTTCTTACTCCGCATATTGCCGCATTCTCGGATCTTTTTGAAGAACGCTTTTGGGATGCCTCTTTAGCGGTTCTGTTTGATTTTATGGAAGGGAAATGGCAATCGCATAGCGTAAACCGCATTCATCAAGATTCGGAATAATCTTTCCTTGACAATACAGTTTCTGCGAAAAGAAAAAACCTTTCCATTCTTACTTTAATACAGGAGAAGCGTAGAATGAAACTTAAAGAGAGGTTTTGGTTATGGGGACAGGATGCGGGAAGCCATCATGCCAGCGCCGGCAACAGGGTCTGGAAACTTCCGGGAGTTAATAGAATGGGACCTGCCGAAGGAGCGCGCTATTTTGGGTTAAAAAAGATGTGCAGAGTGGTAATGAAGGGAAAACCCGAACCTCCCTTTGATAAAGAATCAGAAGAACTGCGTTTTCTGAAAGAGGTGGTCTGGTCTGCTATGGGAGATTCTGGTTCGGTTCGTAATGATAAAGAGAGCGACCTTGAAGAAATTTTACGGCAGGCAGAAAAATATCCTAATATTACCGGTGCAATCCTTGATGATTTTTTTAAAAAAGGAGATCTTCCCAAAAAGAAGATCGGTAGGTATTCCCTTGAAACAATCGCTGAGATGCGAAACCAACTTCATTCCTTTCCGCGCCACCCTCTTGATCTGTGGGTTGTATGGTATAAACACCAGTTGCATTTTCACATTGAAGAATATCTTGCGATCTTTGATGTCATTGCCTATTGGAACTGGACAATAACTCCCAAAGAGTTGGATACCCTTGAAGAAGATCTCGCGTTTGTGGTGGAAAAAAGTCCTGGGAAACGACGTTTTGCAGGATGTTATATGTGGAATTACGGAGAAGGAAGACCGGTTACAATCCATGAAATCCGCACCCAGTGTGAAACCTTTCAAGCATGGATCCACCGAGGAGATATTGAAGGGATTATCTTTCTTTCCAACAATCTTGCCGACCTTGATCTTGAAGCCGTAGAGTGGGCAAAAACATGGATTCAAGAGGTTGGGAATGAAGAGATAAGTAGCCTTTCGGGTTAATCTCGCAAGAAGGTAATTTTAATACATCAATAACCATCATTGCAAAGATCCCAGAGAAACAGTATTCTTTTTATAGAGACACACAAGGAGGAATGATGATCTTGTGGATCTTTATTATTCTGGCTCTGGGAATTTTTCTTCTGTTCGGTTCTGAGGCAATCATTAAGAATGATTGGATCCGGCAAATTGGTATGGCAATCACGTTAATCTGTATCGGTATCAGTTGCCGGATGATCGCCCTGCGACGAAGAGGCGGAAAAGAACGGCTCTTTGAAAAAGTCAAAGAGCTTGAAACCGAACTGGAATCCCTGAAATCTTCTCAGTCCCGCGAAGGCGAAAAAGAGTGATTTGCGCAGAATTCAGAGTAATGCGAGAACCTCCTCTGAAGCAGTCATAAGAATCTCTTCAACCTCCGCGGTAAAAGGAAAGAGGAAGTTATAGAATTTCGGCGCTTGATAACAGGCATAATCTTCCTTTCTCTGGTAATCACTCTTTCGCGGAAGGTATCCGATATTTCCATTGGCAAACCCAAAAGTTGCTAACATGGGCTCTTTTTTCCGTAATGCAGGGCCATAGGAAGAGAAGACCTCGCCTGGAAGCCCTATTATTTTGTATCCAGCGATGGCAATGGCTTGAATAGGAACGTTTTCTACACAAGGGCTCGTAGAACCGCTGCGCAATGCTTGATGCGCGGCAAGAGACCATCCTTTAATAAAACGGATGATTCCGGGATTGTCGTGATAGGTAGAGATCCATCTGTTTTTTGTCTCTTCCACCATTTCTTCTGTAACAGAGGTTAAAGGAAGGGAAATCCTTTTTTCTTTGGCATGAAGCGTAATGGTCTTTTCTCTTCTACTTTGGCCGAGAATTTTTAATGTTCTGTGGAAAAGGATCTTGCCGTACAGCGCGAGATCCTCCTGATCCCCGCCTCCCCAGCCAGGGTTCAAAGTCGTTACTGGATTAATATCTCCGCAGAACCCCTGAAATACAAGAGCACGGCTTCCTGAATCTTCAAAAGCCTTTACAACCGCACCGGGCCAATCTGCAGATACCATTGAAACAGAGCCAAGAACAACCGCATGACATCCATATCCCAACAGATAGATATCACAGGTGTTTCGATGTACATGCATCACGGAAAGAGAAGAATCAATGGGATCAAACGTTTGATTCCTACGGTTATATCCAATGGGTTCTACTATGCCAATTCCATAAGAAAGTTCTGATTGTTCCAGATCTTCTTTCGCGGCTCTTACTGAATGAAGAATACGGTCTGGGATCATTGAAAAATAGGAAGAATCTATATTTCCCAATCCCTCCATAGGCATAGTGGCAGGCCCGGTATGCGTATGAGTACAGGATAAGAGAACGTGATCCATGGAAGAGCCGCATTCCTTCGCAACATTTTGACGTATTGTATCGGACTGTTCCACGGTAAATCCAATAAGATCGCAACTGATTAAGGCAATCGTTGTATCGCCACTGCGGAAAAGAATGGTTCGTACATATAAATCGTCATGAACGCGCGATGCCTTCCGGTTTAAATAAAAACCATACCCAGCAAGGTCAACGCCAAGAGGCGGAGTAAGAGATTCTCTACTATATCCAACAAATAAATTAGCCATTTATAAGTGTTTTCCGTTCAGTCCACACTTTCGTAAGAGCGGTCACAATGTCATCCATATCGGATTTTTCTGCCAAAAGAGCGGTATGGGGAATCCAACAGGCCTCTTCGCATATCTGTTCTGTCTTCGCACAATGAACTTCACGATAATCTATACCGGATCTTCCGGGTTTTTGAAAGAGCGGATTTTTATAAAGAGGATTGGGGTACCCTATTGACGACGGAATTCCTTCTGCATTCAATGCCTCAATGAAACGGTTTCGGTCTATACCTTCCCACATTTCCCGCACAAATCTAAAGATATACATATGGTATCCCCGACGGGTAACTCTTGCATCATTCTTCATTAAAGAGATTCCGGGAATAT